>C687J35021_10000425_pt1 | contig 33162 bp, 43 predicted proteins | sample RifCSPhighO2_12_FD_35021 | JGI IMG/M metagenome (IMG submission 35021) | reverse complement strand
AAAATATAGTGTTGAATGATGCAGTTTTATATTTTTGTATTGGAATTCTTTTAGGTATCATTTTTCATGCGGTTTATTTATTTTGGAGTATATTTTAAATGCTAATTAAAGTAACTGAAGTCGGTGACATTGAATCCAAAAAAGAGGGTAATCGTCGCTGGAAGCAGATTCGGATTGATTATGAAACTGCTGAAAAGAAAGACAATTACAAGCTGTTGCTTGATTGGGCAAATCCAGATGCATATGCTGAAGCACAAGATTGTGTAGCTGATGGGTTTTATGAAGTAGCAGTTAAAAAAGATGGTAAATATTGGAATTGGACTGGTATTTCACCATCAGATGCTACTGAATTTGATGATAAGCCTAGCACTAAAAGTTATACTAAATCTACACCTAGTACTGGTGGCACTGATTGGGCAGCTAAGAATAAACTTGATGCAGATCGGTTTGAGTTTGAGAAGAGCAAGCAAGGATTGATTATCAGGCAAAGCTGTATTGGTTATGCTGTTCAATTTTATGCTGGTAAAGCAGCTAAATATGAGGATTTAGTTAGTTTAGCTTCACAGTTTGAGGATTCTGTAATGGATGGTTTCCCTGAGGTTAAATTGACTGGTTCAGTTAAACCTAAAATTCAGAAACGAGCTAAACCTGATGTAGATGAATCAGACGATAATCTACCGGATTAATGATGATATGTTTGATCGATGGTGATCTGCTCGTTTATCGTGTGGGTTTTGCTACTCAAAAGAATCGATTTAGTGAAGCCCAACGACAAGTAGACAATTGGATAGAAAAGATACTTGAAGAGTTTGATACTACTCATTTTCATCTTTACTTGTCTGATAGTGAAGGTAACTTCCGTAAGGAGATTGATCCAAACTATAAAGCTAATCGTAAGGTTGAAAAGCCAAGGCATTATGAAGCTATCATTAATTACATGCTGGATGAATGGGATGCAGAAGTAGCATGGGGTCAGGAAGCTGATGATGCAATGGGAATAATGCAAATAAGATATTTGCATGAACAGAATCCAAACTGGAGGGAAGATAAAACAGTAATCTGTACAGTGGATAAAGATTTGAATCAAGTAGCTGGTAAGCACTATAATTTTATCACTGGTCAGCATTATGACATAACTTATGAGCAAGGATTGTATTTTTTCTACCATCAGCTACTTACAGGTGATCCTGTGGATAATATAATCGGTTTGAAGGGCATTGGAAAGCTCAAGGCGGCTAAAATGCTTTGGGATTGTACTACAGAGCCAGAATTGTTTAACGCAGCTTATAACGCCTACAAACAGGTTTATAATGAAGAATCTGAATGTAGATTAGAGATGTTAAAGAATGGTAGGTTAGTTAAAATCAGGCAATATCCAGAAGAACTTTGGGAGCTTCCAGAATGAAAGTAACAGGACAAAAGATATTTAATCCAATAACAATTACTCTAGAAACTGAGGAAGAATTTGGAATATTTTGGTATGGAATTGAAAATATTTTAAGACAAATGTCTTCAAACAATATACATTCTAGTCCTGAATTTAGACGGTTATTAATTGAAATTTCAAATAGATTTACTAAACTATGAAACCATGGATTAGAAAAATAGGTGAGGTTTGGAGATGCTCCTGCGATTATTTTACAGGATATGGGTTTGAGCCAATTAGTGCATACTTAGAGTGGTTAGCAAATCAGAGGGAATATAATGCATATATGAGTACTGTTAATGAAACCTAGTTCATGTAAAGCAAAAGGAGCTACATTTCAGAAGTGGGTGAGGGATCAGCTTATTGATATGTTTAGTTTGCACCCAGACGATTGTAGATCAACCAGTATGGGAGCAGACGGTGAGGATGTACAGTTATCTAAAGCAGCAAGGGATTGCTTTCCCTACCAGATTGAAGCTAAATCTCGTCACAAGGTGGCTATTTATGGTTTTTACGATCAAGCTATATCGCATGGGCCACATCAGCCTGTGGTCTTTATTAAAGCTGATAGGAAGCCACCCCTCGTCGTGGTAGATGCAATTCATTTTATTGAACTTGTGAAGAAAGCAGGACAAAATGGCTAAATCAACTTTAAAAATCCCATACCCATTGGTTATGATTCAGTGGGATGACCATTTTTCTACTCAGGGATGGGTTGAACCAAAAAGTTGCGGTAAAAAATGTAAAGCAGTTAGCATTGGCTTCTTGGTAAAAGAAACAAAGGAAAATTATTATCTCTCCACTACACACATGGCTGGTGGAGTAGTGGTTGATCCAATAGCTATCATGAAAACAGCAGTAACTAGCTACCATTCATTAGCCGATGATCCAAAAGATAAAGGGAAACAAAGTTGAAAATATTTGTTCTTCCTGATGTACAGGCAAGAGATGGGAATGATTTTACGTTTCTTTCCTACATCGGACAATATATTGTTGACAAACAACCAGATATTGTGTTATGTTTAGGTGATTTTGCAGATATGTCAAGTCTTAGTACTTTTGACAGAGGAACCAGAGTATTTGAAGGCTTACGTTATACCAGTGATATAGGTGCTGCTCAGCAAGCTATGATGACTTTGATGCAGCCACTTGAAGATTATAACAAGAAGCAGCTTAAAGCCAAACATGCACCATATCGACCGAAGCAGATTATGTTGTATGGTAATCACGAAGACCGGATAGATCGAGCAGCTAATCGAGATGCAAAGCTAACTGGTTTGATTAGTTTAGATGATTTAGCTTATGAAGCATGGGGATGGGAATGTCATCCATTTTTGGAAGTGGTGATAATTGAAGGAGTAGTATTTTGCCATTATTTTATATCGGGAGTGAAGGGATTACCAATAGCTACCGCTCAATTACAGTTGAACAAAATGCATATGTCTTGTGTAGCTGGCCACCAACAAGGGAAACAGATTGCTACTGGTCGCAGGGCCGATGGTACTCTCCTTACATCAATAATTAGTGGCTCATGTTATGAACATGATGAAGACTACATGGGAATACAAGGTAATAAGCACTGGCGTGGTTGTTTCATGATGCATCAGGTGCAGAATGGATCATTTGATGAAATGTTTGTGTCACTCTCTTACTTGAAAGATAAATATGGAAAAAGTTAATAAGGTAATACACATTACTTTCCTGAAATTACAGGAAGGATTAGTTGGTACAATACGGACAGTAAGTGAAACAGTTATTGTTGCTTTTACTGCTAGTGTTGATTTGTTGTTTGCTGTAGGGGGAGAAGTTACTAAAAATATAAGTATTTTGTTGGGAGAAATAAATGATCACATTGCCCGAGTTAAGGATTTACTTGATGGAGAACCTAAGTGAAATAGAGTTAATGGAGTTGTTTCAATTAACAAGTGAAGACTTAGTTAATGCATTTTCTGAAATAATTGAAGAAAAGTTTGAATATATTTGTGATAAGTATGAGGTTCCAAATTGAAGTATGCTATCCTTAGAAACAAGTCAGTTGGGGATAAAGACTTGGAAATGAATACAACTTATAAGAAGCGTAGGTTGTTTGAGATACAGCAAAAAGAATTAGAAGAAGATCAGGAATTAGGTTTATCTGAACTAGAGGATGGAGATGACGAAGAGGTACCCTAATTCAATTGGAAGTGTGGGATCAATAGCAGAGCAAGTGAATGCTATAGCTATTATGCGACACTTCTCTTTTCCATATCCAAACATAGCCAAGCTACTTGGAATTAGCTTACGAACAGTTTATCGGAGAATAAAAACTTGAATTTCTATCAACAATATATCCATCAATCAAGGTATGCTAGGTGGATACCAGAGCTACAACGTAGGGAAACATGGATTGAAACAGTTGATCGAACTATTAACTTTCTTAAAGATCATGTACGGGAAAGTTATAGTTTAGAAGCTTACACTCAAATTCCTTGGGATGATTTGCAAAATGCAATAGTTAATTTGGAAGTGATGCCATCAATGAGGTTGATGATGACTGCTGGTAAAGCAGCATCAAGGGATCATGTTGCTATTTACAATTGTGCGTACTTACCTATTGATGATGTACGTGCATTTGATGAAATAATGTACATTCTCATGTGTGGTACAGGTGATGGTTTTTCCGTCGAAAGACAAATGATTGGTAAATTGCCGGAAGTTGCTGATGAATTTCATGAATCAGATACAGTTATATCAGTTAAAGATAGTAGGATGGGATGGGCTAGTGCACTCCGTGAGCTTATATCATTACTATACGCAGGCGCAATACCAAAGTATGACACATCAAAACTACGTCCTGCTGGAGCCAGATTATATACGTTTGGTGGAAGGGCAAGCGGCCCTGAGCCATTAGAAGATTTATTTCAGCAAGTAATTCGTATCTTTGTGGGAGCAAAAGGTCGAAGATTAAGTTCACTGGAATGTCATGATCTTGTATGCCATATTGCAGATGCAGTTATTGTAGGTGGGGTACGTAGATCAGCTTTGATTAGTTTAAGTAATCTCTCTGACAATCGTATGAGAGATGCTAAAAATAATTACTGGTGGGATCATAATGGACAGAGACAGCTTGCAAATAATTCAGTTGCTTACACAGAAAAACCTGATAATGGAACTTTTTTACGTGAGTGGGCGACTTTGTATGAGTCTAAAAGTGGTGAGCGAGGAATTTTCAATCGACAAGGTGCTATTAAAAAGATTAAACAAGGAGGAATCAGGAATCCTGATTTCGAGTTTGGCACAAATCCCTGCGGTGAAATCGTTCTTAGGCCAAACGGACTTTGTAATCTCACGGAAGGAATTATAAGACCAACAGATACTTATGATGATATTAAACGAAAAGTTGGCTTGGCTACCATTCTTGGCACCATTCAGTGTACTTTTACTAATTTTCGTTATCTACGTCCAATATGGAAACGTAATGCTGAAGAAGAAAGGCTACTCGGTGTTTCTCTTACTGGCATCATGGATCATAGCTATTTTAACGGTTCTACTACTTACAATAGTTTAGGTTTCCCAGATGATGAAGAGGGGTTAGAATTAACTCTAAGTGAATTGAGGAATCATGCCAGAAATACTAATGCTGTCTACGCTGATTTTTTTGATATACCTGTTTCTGCTGCTATTACTTGTGTTAAGCCATCAGGAACGGTTAGTCAGTTGGTTGATTCTAGCAGTGGCATTCATCCACGTTACAGTAATTACTATATTCGCACTGTTAGGGCTGATAATAAAGATGTAGTAACTCAATTTCTAAAAGAGCATGGGTTTCCTTGGGAACCACATAATGACCATCCCGGTATAATGACTGTATTTTCATTCCCAATGAAAGTACCTGAAGGAGCCATAACAAGAAATGATCGTACAGCTATTGAACAATTGGAGCTATATAAGGTCTATGCTGAAAATTGGTGTGAACACAATCCTTCTGTATCAATTTATGTTAAAGAAGAGGAATGGTTAAGTGTGTTAGCTTGGGTATCTGAGAATTGGAATGTTTGTAATGGATTGAGTTTCTTTCCTGCTGATGACCACGTATATAAGCAGCCACCATACCGTGAAATAACTGAAAATGAATATAATGAACTAATGCACTTCATGCCAAAGAATGTAGATTTTACTACAATGGTTGAAGCTGAAGATACTGGAACAGGTTACCAAGAATTAGCTTGCAAAGCTGGAGTTTGTGAGATATGAGTCCTGAATTAATTGCACATATCAAAAGATGTAAAAAGGAATATGATTCGTGGCCTGATTGGAAAAAAGCTAGTGTAGTTTTACAAGGAGATACTATGTTTGGACATGAAAAATTAGAGGCAGCGATTAAGAATGAGGTTACTTCCAGACAAGGGTATGATAAATACCTTGAAAGTCAAATCATGTTGATCTTGAATAAGCTTCAAGCTATGGAAGAGTATTTAGACATTGAATTTAAATCTTATGCTTCAAGTACACAATATATTAAGTCAACTAAAAGTACAAAGTTATAAAATCTAAAATAGTTAAGTATAGGTTTATAACTGACAAGGACACAAACTAGCATGACTAATGAAGAATTAGATGCAGCAATCGAAGCATTAAGTGAAGAATATGCTTGTGGATTGATTGATTATGATGAAATGGAGCGTCGCTACGATGCTCTGATGGAAGAATGGAGTGGTACATGAGTAATCCAACTTTACGTGAATGTCAGTCTAGGTTTGTAGAAGATGTACATTTTTTGATTGGCTTTGCATATAATCAAGGGTATGAGCTTACTTTTGGTGAAGCATACCGTACACCGGAGCAAGCAGCTTTAAATGCAGCAAATGGTACTGGCATCAAAAATAGTTTGCACACAATACGACTAGCAGTTGATTTTAATTTGTTTAAAGATGGTGTGTGGTTGAAAAAAAGTGAAGATTTCAAGGAACTTGGTAAGTACTGGAAGAGTCTAAATCCTAAGAATGCATGGGGTGGGGATTTTAAAACCAATCCCGATGGTAATCATTTTAGTCAATCACATGGTGGAGTTAAATAATGACAGGAGCTTTTGCAGTTTCTGAGGAATATATGGAAGGTTATCATGCTTATCAAGCTGGTGGAACACTAGCAGATAATCCATATCCACTAGACGATTATCCTAGTATGCATGCTGAGTGGTATCTAGGTTTTACTGATGCACAAGATGGAGAGTAATTATGGCTGGATCAGCTAAGAAGTCTGGTAAAAATCGTAAATATGGTAGGCAACGTAAATCTCAAGCTGGTATGCGTTATAAATCTGAGAACCGTTGTGCAAGAAATAAAGTTAAGAAAGCAGCTCGTCATGCTAAACGTATGACTAAACAATCTGAGAAAGTACTGAAGGTTCCACGTGGAACACAACGCACTAAAAACCGCATAGCTAGTGGGAAGACAAAATGAAACCTGAGCCTTGGGACTGTAAAGTTTATATGATTGGTTTAGAGCCATACTTATATATTCAATTTAATGCTCTTGATGATTGTTGGTATAGTTGGAATCCCGATGGATGGGGTGTTATTGATGATGAGGCATTAATGGAAACTTTAGATAAGGCAATTAAATGAAATTTCTTGAACCAGAAAATATAAATATTTTTACTACTTTTTTAGAAGATGAGGATGTAAGGTATCTTAGGTTTAACATATATGACCATGCACTATGGTATGCTGGGAGTAAAACTGGTTTTGAATTAGTTCTTGATAATATTAAACATAATGAATTAGAAAGGCTGTACTACGATGAGCAAGAACAACAAGCTAGCAAACAAGAAGGAACTAGCAATACAGTTCACCCGGCTTCATCTGAAGGGCCAGAAGGGGCCAAGCAAAACTAAAACATTACATGGTAAATCAAAAGCTAATCGTTGGTGTTTTAATCGTACTGAATATTACAGGCGTAATGATAAAGGATATAAGAGTAAATTTAAATAGAGTCTTTCCGTGAGGGGAGTAAACTCAGTTGGCAGTTCCTGAGAGAAAATTGACCTATTTGACATAGGTAAATCCTGCCAATAGTTTTATGCTTGAGTGTGGCTTACAGTCTCCATGCTTGAGCTTTTTAGCAGGGTAGGGAAGTGGCCGTTCCCGCTGGTTTCATATGCCAGAGATCGTAGGTTCGAATCCTACCCCTGCTTCCAGTCCAATGTGGGCCACGCACGATCAGCCATTTGTAGCGGTAATTGAGAAGATTAAAAGTTGAGCATGTCAGACCGTGGAATCTCCTCAATTGTGGCATGAATAAAAAAAGGGAACCAATTTCTGGTTCCCTTTTCAATTTCTATTATTCGCTGATTTCATGTTTGGGTTAAACCCAAACTATCGTTTGAATATTATTCAAACTCCTCAGTCTTTATTCTGGTATAAGAATATCTGGCAAAGCTTGTTGTCCCTTTGTTGTATTTATTGCCGCTTTGCGGATTGCTTTAGTAATTCTTTCCATATCTTCTTGACTCATTTTATATAACATCTGCTGTTCAGCAGCAGATTGAAACTGACCATAGATAGAAGTAATTAGTTTTGTTTTTGATTGGTCTGACAAAGCATTCCATTCAGGTAAATTCACTATATCATCTACAACTTCCTTAGCATTTATACCACGATATTCAAGAATATAGTTATGTTCAGCAGGAGTTAGTTCTGGTCTGAATGTCATATCCTTGTCTTGAATTGTTAGCTTTTCAGGAACAAGTGGAATCTTTATCCCAAGTCTTACCATTTCCTGTATAGAAAAATCATTTAAAGCTTCAATAGAATACTTTGAAACCTTATCCATATTCAATCCAGTAATTGGATTGATCTTCGGAAGTAGCTTTTCTGATTCCCAAGGTAACCTAGCCCTAATTGGCCCCATTATGCTATCTTGTGTTCGGCGTAATTTAGGGTCAACTTGTTTAGTAATAAAACCAAGCATAGGACTTGCTGGCAACAAGCCAGCCATGTATCTTCCAACTCCCCTTGTAGCTCCCCCTTCAGTTCTCGATGTAGCAGTATCAACTATGGTTGTAATAGTTCTGAACCAAGTTTGATTTACTTCCATATCATAGATAGCATTAGCTAATGACCAATATGCAGCAGTATGGGCTTCATCTAATAGCTTATCTTCTTTTGTGCCAACAGTATGATTAATTAATCTGTCTTGCTGATATCTTGCCCAAGTTTGCTGCAAGTCTGCACCAAAGGACAATAGATATGAAACCATACCTAAATCTTTATGTGAATGCCATTTGCCTTCACTATCTTTGAAAGAATCTTCAGGATGAAGTAGCAACCAAGCTGAACGTTTAGCTGGATCAATCGGAGCTGAACCAGTTATATTGCCATCTTCAGTAGCTTTCCATGCTTCATTTAGCAGAATGGTTCCAATAGTCATCTTAGCTATTGCAGCATTACGTGCTGCTGGTGTACCATTAATATCACGATAGAATCGTGGAGATACTAAAGCTAATGGAGAATGCTCAACCAATTGTTTGCCAATATTGATGCCAATTTTAACAAAAGGTAGATTCATCTTGACTAAAGGATGGGTATTGGAGATTCGACTTAAAGCATGGCCCATATCCCCCAAGTCTCTTTTAAATGTATAGTCTTTAGCCATAGCTTCAGCTTGAATCTGTTGAGCTTGAGTAGGCGCTGTTTTTACTTGTGTAACTAGATTGGCTCTAGCTTGACCAGATAAATTAGCTTTATATGCTTCTCTTTCAGCTAATCCATTTAGTGACATACGATACTGCAATCCACTATAAAATTCATCTTGAGTTAGAATTAATCGGGCAGGTGTATTACCTGCCCTAGCTATTGGACCTGTACCAAAAGCATTTTGTGAAAATAATCCAGCTTGACTAGGCAATGCTGAAGCAGTTTCTGTTTGCCATGCCTTTTTAGCAGCAGCATATCCTTCCTGTGATCCAGAATAAAATGCTTTAATGTTTGCATTTAGTTCTCTGAATGTAACTGTTTCAGGTTTACTTTTCTGTAAAATACTGGCAGTAATACGACCGGGAATGCCTAATGCAGCTGCACCAGCTTGATCTAACACAAATGCAAATGGCATTACACCTTGACTTGCAATTGCTAACTTTAATGTTTCAGGAGAAGTTAAGAAACTATTAACAATTATCTGATTAATCTTAGCAACCATAGTTGGAGATGCTAATGCTCTAGCAGTTTGTGCTGAAAGCACTGGATCATTAGCTGAATTAACAATAGCTTGTGCAGCTTTTTGCATGACAGTTGGATTACCAAAATTATCCATCATATTTGTTACTGCTAAATCCATAGCTGAATTAGTTTTAGGAGCTTGTTGTGAAGCTCTAAATGCTCTACCTAATTCTCCCAGTCCCATTTGTAGATAATCAGTCACTACATTTTTAGCAGCAATTGATTTTATAAAAGCTTCTTTGGATACTTGTTCACCATTTAATATTTTAGTTGCTAATTCAACACGGTGATTATCAATAGCTTTTGTTAGGTTTTGAGCTTGTACTACTTCAGGTGCAGATAATGGTCTGCCAAATCTCTTCTCCAGCATTTTCATTGGATCAAATCCCAATGCAGCAGCTTCAGCATTAGTAATTGTTAAAGGAACTCTCTTATAATTACTTTCTACTGCTCCTTTTTCTAATTGAAGTAAAGCTGCATCCAATTTTTTTACTGCATCTGAAACTAAAGGAGTAGTCAATATATCCTTTACAACTGCATTAGCTCCTTCAGGAGAAGCTATCATGGCTGATATTGGTGGATTCTTACCAGCTATAAGTTGTTCCAATTCAGCAGTTCTAGCTTTAGATTTAATCAAAATATCTGTCAGCATACCTTCAGTTTGTTTGGACAATTCTTGTATATTCTCAAACTTAGTTTGGTTTTCCAGTGCTCTAATAGTAGCAGGAGTTTGGGCAGGAGCCTTCACTTCAGGAATGCTTACAGAAGGCTCAGATAGGGGCTTGGTGACGTCCAAAGGTGCAGTACGTACCACAGGCCCACCTGTGTTTGCAAAGGCTCTCAAGCCCTTTAATCCAGCCATAGGAACACCAATCATAGCTGCATCACGAATTAGATCATTAGTAAATGTACCTTCATCAGCAAATTGATTAGCAATCACTTCAGCAGGCTTACCAACAAATGCATGAGCTATATCAGTAAAAGCTTCAGGATTCTCTTCAGCTAATCCAGCTTTCTGTAACTGTTGATCCAGACTAAGCTTTTGCTGGATTGTATCTTTTACTTGTTTGGCTCTTTCAGCGTCAAAGATACCTTCCTTTTCACTAGTTAAACCAGCTATACCAGCACCAATATATGATAAAGGAAGGGAGCCTACGGCTCCTACCATATCAATTAATTTAGCTCCACTTGATGCAGTTTGTTTCAAAAACTCAGTTACTTTAGATTCTTTTTCAGGTGGTTTATCCCATGCTACTTTCGGAGTAGGTAGAATCTTTTGAACATAATCTACCGTTTCAGTATTACTCCATTTAGCAGGCTCCCATCCTGAATTATAGGCCCGTAAAGCATCTGGAACATTCCCAAACTTCCTAAGATTTTCTCCCATAACTTCTTTATACATCAGCAAAGCATCATCTTCATTATATGGATCAAGTTTTCTACCAAATCTTTTTTCTAATGATTGCTGAGTTTGAGGAATTACCTGCGCAATACCTGCCGCTTTGCTACCTTTATTATATGCTTTAAGATTTAATCCGCTCTCTTGTTTTAATTGGCGTAATGCTGTCCCATCAGGGAGATTTAATTCCTGATTAATTTGATTAATTTTAGTAGTTAGGGAAGATAAATTAGTAGTGTCCCACTGAACAGTTGGTTCTTCATCATCCCAAGCAACATTAGCCATTACTTGATTGTACCTGTACGATTACCTTGTCTGATTTTTGTTCCAATAGGTAAATCCTTTGGAATGGGTTTCCCCTCTGGAATAACAACAAATCCCTGTGCGTCCTTAATGTGTCCCGTAGCTGATTGCTTTACAGGATTAGTAGGTATAGGTGAGGGCTTTGCAGCATCTTGTTCAGCAATCATGCTCTTGGCAATAGCACTGGTAACCGTAGGCTGTGGAGCTTGAGCAAGTATCCGTGTAATCCGGTCAATTGCCTGCAAATCCGCAGGATGAATTGGTTCACCTTTAGCTTCCTTGAGACGAGTAAATTCAATAAGTCTTGCAACTTGCTCATTCAAGCTTTCACGATCTAATTTAGTCTTAGCTGTACCAGCTTCAGCATTTAGTTTATTTGCTTCAGCATATAACTTATCAATCTCTGCACCCACCTTACGATCAGTCCATTCAGTATCCTTGATCATTTTATCTGCTTCAGCAATTATTTTACGTGAAGTTGGATCAGTGGCACTAGCTTTCATTTCAGCTAATTTTATTTCATAAGGTTGTTTGGCTTGTGCTTCAGACACACCCTGCCGATTTTTGGCAGCTTCAGACGCTTCTTTTTCAGTTTGAGCTTCAGTGAACTTTCTTTTAGAACTTGTAGAAGCTAAAGCATCAGCTTCTTTCGATGCCCTAACTGCTAAGGGATATTCTCCACCTTTGATTAAATGGCTTGCTGCGATGCGTAGAAACTTTTCAGTGTCAGTGATGCCTGCATCAAGTACTTCTTTTTCAACAGCTTGTTGAATCTGAGCTAGTTTAAGTTGTCTAGGATCAGGTCTTGCAAAAGAACCAATAGCATTCCCAAACATATTGCCTGCTTGAGTTGCCATGAATGTACCACTCTGTGCTGGACTAAGTTGAGCTTGTTGTAGAGCTTGTGCTCGCTGGATCATGGCACGTTGTGCCGCTAATTGAGCAGCATTGTTTTCACCAAATAAATTACCAATTCCACTTGATGTTCCTTGATCTTCAAAATGCATTGGCATTACACACCCCCACCATAACCATTAAGTGAACTAAATAGCCCACCTGAACCATATAGCTCAGGGCCAGTATAACCAGTACTTAATCCAATTCCACCAGTATTACCAAGATTACCTAAACCTGAAAATAATGAATTGATTCCAGATTGGAATCCTTCATTAGCACCAAGACTAGACCAGAAAGAATTACGCATATTTGCAGCAGCTACATTAGCTTGACCAGCAGCATGCGCTCCTGCTACTCCTAATTCACCAGTAGGAATAGGTTGTGGAAAATTAATAGGCACACCAGCAGCTATACCTGCTGCTTGTAAAGCAGGAGCATAAGCAGCATTTTTTATATTGCTTCTCTGTGTTGCTAGACTAGCTTGTGCTCCACTTAATCCAAGAGAATTAGCAAGTAATTGTTGTTGTCGGGCAGCATCTTCTGCCCTTGCTCCTGAAGCAAAATCTTGAGCTTGTCCACCAAGTACAGCACCAGCTTGACCAAATCCAGTAGCATTGATTGCATATTGTTGTTGCTGTTGCTGAGCTTGAGCCATTGCTTGAATCTGCCTAGCTAGGTCAGTTTGACCAGCAGCTTCATCAAATGCATTAATTTGACTATAGCCGGGAGATGCAGTTAAAATACCTTGATTCAATAATCTTGATTCTAGATTAGCTCTATCACGTTCTCGTTGAGGTTGTCCAAGCAAAGCTAATTTATCATAGATAGATTGAGCCATTGTTTGTGGATTGAAGCTACGAAACAGATCAAGTTGTTCTTGACCAGCAGCACCAAACTGTGAACCAGCACCCCGTAATTGTGAAAGTAATGCTTGAAGATTTGAATCAGTTGTAGCAGTAGGAGAGAAGTTTTGGTATTGGCTTAATAAATTCTGTCCTTGTTGTCCAAAATTTGCTCCAGATGCTTGTAGCTGAGATAAGATTGATTGTAATTCAGGATCATTAGCTCCAGTAGTAGGGCCAAATAAGCTACCTTGATTTGCTAGTGCAGCAGATGGGGATGCTTGTTGAGATAATGCAGCTTGAATAGCTGCATTTAATCCAGTTTCATCAACTGTAGAACCGCCTGTTTGTGGATGAGTTAATGCCCAAAAGTTTGCAGCGGAATTAGCTTGTGGAGAACCATCACTGTAGAAGGATGCGAATGGATTAGTTACTGAAGTTCCTTGTGTAGTAAATTGTGGAAGTAATTCAGCACGTAGCTGTTCAGCAGTTTTACCTGAAGTAATTCCAATGCCAGCATTAGCTCCTGTTAAATTTTGATTAGCACTACCACCAAACAATGAAGATAGGTCAGCACGAGTCTGACCATACTGTAAATTTTGATTAGCTTGCTGTTGTAAAAATTGCTGCATTTGTAGATCAGCAGCATATTTTGAAGCCTCAGCGGTTGCGGCTCCAGATTGTTCAATAGCTTTTGCCTGTTTCTTAGCAGAAGAACCACCAAGTAATCCCCCAATTACAGGCCCAGCTACTGCGCCAAGTATTGATCCTAATCCAAAAGCCATGATTATTCCTAACTAAAATTATTATACTTCGTTATCAAACCAATTTTTTACACAAGCATCATATTGTTCTGCACCAAATATTAGTGGGTGTTGTGGATTGTAATAGGCTTCATCAATCATTTGCAGGATTTGAGTAACATGAGATGATTCTTTTATATAACTATCTGGAGGAACATTCTGGATATATTCCATCAATATATCAATCAAATCTTGTTTCTTTATTCCATTTTCTACAGCATAAGCTACTGTAACTGCATCTTGAGCAAATGCTCTACATTGAGCTTCGTTAAGTGGCAAAGCAAAAGCAGTGGCTATTCCTGCATAAAGAAAGGCTATGAAGCCTGCAATATTTAATAGCTTCATTCTATCTCCTTAAGAACTGGCAATGATTGGAGTAAAACTGTTTGTACAGTTTGTTGTTTCACAGTTTCATTTCTAAACGATTCAACCGCAGCAGCGGTGCTTTTTCCTTGCCTTGCATTCTCTACCAATAAAATTGGTAGCCAGCCCATTGCACAACCCCACTCATCAGCCACTTCTCCTGTTTGTGGGTTTTCACCAGCTAACCTTATGTACCACGCACACCTATGGATTTTCCCATCTTTGGCTACTTCACAGGTATGCCCTAATGGGCAAGATAAAACTACCTCTAAGCTCATTATGGTCTTTCAGGAGCGGGTTGTGTTGGATGACGAGTACGTATTTTCTCCGCCATTGTTTCTTTGATTGTTGGTGATAATGGATGAACTGCTTTATCGTCATCAAGGTTTAACCAAGTAAAATCAATTGGTCGGGTGAACCAATTAAAACCGTCCCAAACAGCTTCCTGACCAACAGGAATAGTTGGTGGAGCTTTTAATGTAGTTCTTGGTGGAAGGTGTACTTCTTCTTTATCCATGTTATCTTCAAAAACATAAGTACCAATAAAGATATTCCCATCTCCATATTGATAACCTTTAATTACTTTATTAGCCATAATATGTTTCCTTAATTTTTAGAGCAAATGATCATGTTAATGTACCTTGGTGTCCAATTTGTTTGAGACGAACCATTATCAGTTGATCCACTATGAGTATGGTTTGCAGAGATACCACCGGTTGTAAAACTGTGAGTATGTAATGTATTATTATTGCCAGTGGCTTGCGTCAAACCATTTGCATTTGCAGATACTCCAATTGTACTGCTAGTAGAAGTAGCGGAGGCATTAAAATAATTATGGGTGTGAAAAGCACTATCAGTTCCAGTACTACCACTGTGAGTATGGTCTGCACTAACTGTGCCTGTAGTAAATCCGTGAGTATGGGCGGGTACTACATTATTTAAAATTGGATCAGAAGTACCGCCTGTTCCACCACCAAAACTATTAATTACACGTAGCATACGATTATTTGCAGCATCACTTGTATCTTGTATCCAGCCAGTAGGTGCTGCGCCTTGAGCAAAAGGCATACGGGTTCCAGTTGGAAAAGGAGCACCTAATACCACTCCATTTGATGTAACTTGTCCAACAGCTAAATTAGCTAGGTTATTACCAGAATCTCTAATTTCAATTCCGTTACCACCACGTACATGTTTTAGAGCCGCAGCAGATGCACCGCCGGCATGTAATGATACATACACATCACCTGAATCTGAATAAGACTCAACGCCAGCAGATGCATAATTAGTTTGTCCATTAATAGCACCAACAGTTCTGGTAAAATTGGCAGATGTATTTTTAAATTGAAATGAACCTTGATCAGTAGAATCAACTTGAGCTTTTAATGTACTACCTGACCACCCAATGTATATTTTATTACTTCCTTGACCTGTACCACCCCCTTGTTGAACAGGTGTGAATGCTAATCCAGCAGGTAAATCAGATGTATTTAATTTACTTGCAATTGCTGTTGCAATATTATTATATTCAGTATCATGTTCAACACCACGAATAACTTTAGCTGAATTTCCAGTGGCTAAACTATCCTTAGCTGCAAAGTCTGTGGACTTAGTATAATTACTCAAAGCATTCTCCCCAATTTAGCTAGAATATCTAGCCTCTGTATGCCAGCTTTTGCTCCATTAACATTTGTTTCAAGACCAAACTTTAATACTCTTCCTGAACCAAATAAAGGTGCTTCAACTCTAAATGTTAAATTACCTTCGGCCCATTCAGAGATTCCATATTCAGATGTGGAGGTATTATATTCTGCAACAACAACATTACCTGTTGTGATTACTTGGTTTGAATATTCTTTTGAAGTGTAATCAAAGAACCATTTGAAAGTAAATGTACTGGATATATTTGCTGTAATAGTTGAATCTAACTTCTTTGGTATTTTAATAAAACTACTATAGTTTGGAGCAAGCTTATTAAACTTCTCTTGGGCTACTGAAAAATCAATCCATGGAGTAAAATAAATCATTCGATATGCTGTAGTATTATCTAAATATCCAAAATACTTAGCCAGATAACCATCTTTTCCAATATATAAGGTTCCATCTCTAGCCATTTCCATTGAATATGGGTTTATGCTATCCCAAATAGTTACTCGATATGAGCCATCATCTAATGGTCTACGTAAATCTAAACAAAATATACGCCAAGTAGTATATGTTTCATTTGGCACCGACAGAATATAGAAAGCGTGAATTTCAGAATAAACTGAACGAATGTTTCCTATACTGGCTTGATTAATATAATTTCTAAGATCATCGCGTACATTCTTTGAAAGGTCTGAAATAGGTAATGATTTTTCTTGTATACTTCTCCCTAATGCTCTTATGCCAGAATCACTAAGAAATATCAAATCTGTACCAATCTCTTGTATACTATCTCTAGCAATACAACCAATTCCAACAATATTCTCCACCAATACCATTGTAGATGGAATCTGTGCACCAGAATATATTAAAATATTTTTAGTTAAGAAAATAACTAAGTTTCCATTCCAAGCCCGTAGGGCTGTTATTGTGTCCATCCCTTGGGTGAGTACACTTCTTAAATTTAAAGTCCCAGAAGAGCCACCTGACCATTGTCTACCAAGTAAAGCATCACTCCACCAAACCTGTATTTTATTTGCTGGTGCAGCAGCTACCCATAGTCTACCAAATGCGGCTAAACACTCATGTGGCTTTAATGTAGCAATTACTGCATCACCACTATCAAGGAACCCGGCACCATCTTTAATTTTAGTATAAATTCCAGAACCACTATATTCTAAAGGGTCTTCACTACCATAAAAAGCATAAGCTCGATTATTGAAATTTACAACTTTATAATTTGCTGGATCAATTGGACTAGGAAGGGTTGCAGGAGATATGTCAGTTAGTGTTCCTGCATTTCCTTTATAAATTCTATAGTCTGCGGTAAAACTATGTATTTGTGATACACCTTGCCCATCAATATATTCATGAATTTGTTTTATCTTTTTATTTGTACCTGTAATTGGATTACTAACAGGCACATAGCCTTTTCTACTTTCTATTCCACCATCTTTTGAAATAATACAGTTACTAGCTTCAGACGCCCAAGACACATCTAAACCTACTCCAGTTTGTTGAGTATTTAATCCGAGAAACCCCGGATTCGCTACTGAAACTGATTTTAATTCTTGTGCCATAGTTTCTTTCTATTGCTAAATCAAAAGTTGCGCCATGTTTCAAACCAGATGTCAGAGATACGCCTAAAAGCTACAAAGTTGTTGCTGTCACCTGCTGCATTCACACCACCTTTCAACCGAATGAGGTTGCTGTTATTAACAATAGTCGTATTTGTTGACAGGCGGATAATAATTTCTTGGTCATTAACTCCATCATCATAGTAAGTGACATTTGTGGGAGACACATCCTGATGCTGGAAGAAATCTCCTACTGCAATACTTGGAGTGGTGTCGCCAGCGACAAAATTAATAACAGAATCATTGACAACACTATTTCCTAAGCACCGCGAGAAGTGCTGGCGGCCTCGTGGGAACACGAAATCTGCTAAAGTAGCTACAGATGTGAACAGGTTATTTTTTAGTGTCACATCATAGAGGCTACCAGTTGTTTCCTCATATAATTCTAACTGCCTAGATACAGTCGATGTAACTACTCGGTTCCCAGACACCTCAATATTGCTAAGAGCATAAGTACCACCAGCATCGGTAATTTGAGCCAAAAAAATAGCTGGCGCAGAACTGCTGGGGTAGATAGTATTGTTCCTGATACTAATGTCACTCATTCCACCATTGGCGAAATTATTTACATCTGTCGATTGTTGGTATCCATAATGCGCGGGGTTCGTAACTGTGTTATCGAATGCACTTTCAACAGCAATATAAGCTCTAGAAGTTGCACCACGCAACACATTGTCACTAAACACATTACCATGTGATTGAACAGCACAGTACAAATGCCACTGTGGATTACCTGCTCCTGCAATGGTGATTTGGTTTCCTGTAAACTTATTAAATTGTGAGCCTATGTAAGCTTGGAGCAGACCTTGACCATTGGCCCTTGTTGAATAAACATTATTATCTGAAATCACATTATTTGATGAACCATATGCTAAATGTACAGCACTGGAGTATGAATCAACTAATGTATTCCCGGTGACGGTATTACCTCGGCAGCCGTTTTGTAAAGATATATTACGAACATTCTCCGTGACAACATTACCTGTAATAGTTGAATAATATATACCAGATAATGAAATACCATAATAACTCCCCAATACCCGATTACCACTAATAACACTAAATGTATTTTTATATTGTGCCTCTTTGGCTGTAAAGATGGCTTTCCAGTACGAATCAGCGCCTACATAAGGTGCAAAGTCAATCTCTGAATCCAGTACTATGCCATGATGCTGAGGGGCACTTGAGGTATTGCCATGAACTATGTTATTAGAAACAATATTTGAATAAGAATCTCCACCACCATCTAAAAAACAGCGCAAGGCGATACCATGACCAATTTCAACACCCAAAATAGTATTGTTAGTAATTATACAACGGTTGACGTTTTCCGCGTAAATTGCAACACCCCAACGCTGTTGACAGTCTACGTGTAATCCATCAATCAAACACTCACTAACATTAGTAGCGTTGCCACTATGGATGCCTGCCAATAAGATGCCACACATATTTACACCAGCAAGATACTGAATACGCCCACCCTTCCCAAGTACACCGCGAACGCCATTGCGAATAATAATCATGGCTTGGATGCCGAAAGTGTAACCTGAAGGGAAAACTACTGCACCTGCTATCTGCTGCGCATGATCAGCGGCTCTTTGGCAGGCGATTGTGTCGTCCGCTATTCCATTGCCAATAGCACCAAACTGAAGCGGCGACACTTGAGCACACAATATACGATCCAATGGACTCCAAACTCCACCAATCTCATCATTATGGATCATAATTGGTGGGTTTATAATCTTATTGTCTTGAGCTAAAGACATTAAAGAGGATTCCAATCTGTTTCGTGAGGTACACGGGCAACATCAATACCAATATGATAAGCCAGTGAGTTTTGATATAAAACATATTGATCTGTGGTTTTTAATCCTTGATCTTCACCACGTTCAGATATAGCTCTTGCCCATGTCCCAAGAATTACAGGCAATTCAGGAATAATTAAGTTATCCCCAATAATTGAAAAATCACCTTGTGGTGCATACATTGGAATCTTCAGCACATAAGAACCATCTGGAATAGGCCACAGGTCTATATTAGCTATTCCATTAGTTGAACTACCATGTACAGTATAATGAGTAGGTTGTGCATTAGTAGTTGTAGTTGTCCATTTATATTTTTCTATTACAGACGAAGATAATGGATAAATGTATGATTTATTTGTTGAATCAAATATTCGACTTTGTGTATCCATAAATTGCCATCGGCGAGATGAACCACCAAACACAGTAGGTATGGCATATGTTTGTGTGCTGGGTGAAGTATTTATTGGAATTGTTTGGCGTAAATCAGTCCATCGCCAAGCATCTTCACATTCCCGCTTAGTCTCATTTACAAAATCGAGAATCAACGTAGCATAGGCGCTGGAAAAGTCAGTTACCTGAGCTTCTCTCAAACGCCTAAGTACGGCATTAACGATGGTTAATGCAGTTGCCATTGCTTACTCCTTGGTTGTTTTTACTGCTTTCAACTCTTGTGGTTTTACTTCCGGAGAAGCTTCAGTTACTTCAACATAATCTGGATGCTTCCTCATTTGTTCCACATCATATGGATGATCAAATTGATAAACTTGCCCAGAATGTGATTCACGAAACTTAGCCATTAGAATCCTTATAATTTAAAGTTTGGTCTTGCTACCACAAAATATGTTTGTGGAGTAGTTAAAGTTATTGTACCTGCTGAAACATTAGCATAAGTAATTTTTACATTACCTGCTGAAGATACATTACCTGAAACTGTTATACCATTGTGATCAACACTGCATGAAGCACCGAGCACAATGTCCCCCAATGCTACTCCGGGAACAGCTACAGTCGAGACTGCTGTAGTTCCCGTTGTTGGTGCAACGTTAGCAGATTCTTTAAAAGTAACTGCCCACATATCTGTGAACAAACCTTGAAACTGCTGTGCACCTCGTTTTGCTACAATTGCTGTAACTGCCATTTATATTCTCCTAATAATCATAATTAAGGGGGAGATTACTCTCCCCCTAAACTCCTATTAAGGAGTAACAATCAAAGCAACAGCAGCATCATCCCGTAATTCTTTGAAACCATAAATGGTATCAGATACAACAGCAGTCGAGAGGTATTCAATAATGTAATCACTTTGTACCCGAACGTCCAACTGTTTAATAAGAACAGCAGCATCACGATGGAACATTAACACAACCCGATTCGAGTTGGTTGTAGTAGTAGCTGCATTGGAAGTTACATAAACAGGAACCCCATATACATCACCAATACGACCATTACGAATGGTATTAGCTGAACCTACTTCACCTACAAAAGCTTGCTCAGTAAAACGAGCAAGGCCCATCAAGGTATTACGAGTGGTAGGTGGAACAATCAAATAACGATTCGATTGTGGTACATCTACATCGTCCAGACGTTGAATTGTCCGACGAATAGCTGCATCAGTCAAAGCACCAGTACCAGCATTGGTTGCATCAACGTAAGCAGTAGTACCATCTGCACCAGAAAAACCTGCTGTATAAGTAGCAGCGCCAGAACCACCTTGAAAACCTGCCCCAAGGGAAATCATATCACTGTCGATTTGTTTAGCAAGCTGATAACCTGCATCGTCAGTGTAGAAAGCCCTCATCGAAGACAAAGACTGAATATCAGCAATATCTTCATACAGTTTCGAGTAGTTATAGTGCTTGTCAATAACTACAGCAATATCGGTATTAGTTGCAGCATCAAAACTTACTTGAGTGCTTGCAGCTTTAGCCGTTACTGCACCACGAGCAGGTTTTGGAATATGGACAGTATCGCCTTTTTTACCTATCCAATTGATTTGTTTAAAAAGATTAGCTACTACTAAGTTTGCTTGATAAGCAGCTACTACCTCATCACTCCACAACTCAGGAATGAAGTTATTTGCAACGGCTAGCGTTACGTGTGCGGTGCCTAAGCCCATGATTTAACTCCTAATAATTATTATGCATGAACTGACACTTATAATTTACCTAACCCTGCCTTCGGCATATGCCTGTTGGATTTCTTTGTCAAGTGAGTTATATTTGTCAGGTTGAAATTGACGTAGTTTAATGAGATCAGCACGAAGATAAACCTTTTTACCACCAGCACTTGAACCTGTTCCTGCACCAGTTTTAGCTACCTTTAATTCAGCTTTACGCTTATCATCAGCTTCTGTTGTAACTTCTTTTGTTGCTTTCAGCAGTTTTAGCTCTTTCCAGTTTGTGAACAATTCATTTGCTGCATCAAAATCATATTCTTGATCTGCTGCTGCAAACAATTTAATCCGTACTTTAGAGGCTCCAATCCATTCAGCAAAAGCTTCATCTTGAACAATCTCTTTGTAATCTTGGTGAGAATCGCGTAGCTTCAACTCAGTTTCCATCTTACGAATAGATCGCAAACCTGCTTCCATTTGTGGATCAGAATGTTTCTCTTCTTCTTTCTCGCCTACATTTACCGGCTTACCAAGTTGACTTTTAATGTATCCATCAACAATACTACGAAGTTCACCCAACTCTTTACCTTGTCTGCCAATAAGCTTTTCAGCTTCTAATGCACTAGCAGCAATTTCTTTAGCTGTTTTTCCTTTGAATTTAGCAGGCAGATCATCAGCTACCTCTTCTTCTAAAGTTTCAATAGAAAGGTCTTCACGTTTTGTTATAGGGGTTAAAATATCAATTACTTGTTCTTCCGAAGCTTCTTGTGTATCACTCATTTAGTTTCTCCAGTCATATTACATGATTATTGGAAGTTACTTGTGCTGTTGTCACAGCACTTTGTAATAACAATTTGTTATTACTTCATTTCGTCATGCTGCCGTTCATGCTTTAATTCCCAAGCAAGTTTTTCGGCATGTTGACGTTCCCACTTAGCCGCTGCATCTGGAAAATCACCAGTGAACGGTTCTAACTTAAATCCTACTGTAGTTCTCTGTCTTGATAAAATTTGTCCACAAATATTACATTTGCAGAGATCATCTCTATTTGCTATTGCTACTAGTTTTTCACTAATGTGATTTGCTGCGCAAGCATAAGTATATAAAGGCATTATTGATCATCCTCTAATAGTCTGTCATACGCCCCACGAGAAATATCTTCTATTGCGATTACCCATTCCATCATGTTCAATTCACCTTTAGCATAATGTAATTGATCAACAGTTGTCAGGTTATGTATGTCATTCCGTGCTGATTGCATTGCTATTACATCTTCTACAAAATCTTTCCATCCTTTTGAACTAAACATTTCCATTCGAGCTACATAATATTTTTCAAGGTCTTTATCCATTAAAACATCTCACTAGCTAAAAATATCATTAGATCATCCTCTTCTCTATGTTTGGTTCTAATCTTTGCTACATGTTGTGCAACAATTGATGCAACAATTAGTTTCTCCCTAGTCTTAGCATTAAAGAATGCTGTTTCAGATTGCATGGTTTCAATTGCAAACTTCAATGCAAGTTTTAACTCAAGAACCGCTATTTCAAAAGCTAGTGCATCTTTACGTAATATATTTGGTGATGCTTGATATAATTCTTCCCTTAACTCAGTTTCATCTTCAGAAATTCGTTTAAGGTAGGATTCATCTTTAGATATGGGTGGACGTTTCTTAATTCGTCCAGTTGGACTTGAGTTACCACCACCATGAATTGGAATTGAGTCAGTACCACTTTGTGTTACAGAACCTACTGTAGTTATAGACTCATTTCCTGATAAATTTACATTAACATTCGCGCTGGTTGTGGGCGTTATAGTTCCTACTAATCCTTCAGATTCATTTCCAGTTAATGAAACATTTTTGGAAACAATTAAAGTACCAACTTCTCCTGCACTAGAATTACCAGACTGAGTAAAACTACTCAGTAGATTAAGTGTCCCTATTTCTCCAACTGATTCAACACCAGTTAAATTTACCAAAACATCACTACCATATGAAACTGTGCCTACCTCAGAAGAGGCTGAGACACTATTTAGATCAAGTGTAGTATCCAGTACCAGACTTCCAACTTCGCCTGTTGTAGAGGTTCCTGATAGGCTTGCTGAGGATTGTGAGCTAATTGAGCCGATTTGACCTATTGGCTCATTACCAGTTAAACTTAAATCATTACTTAATTCAACTGTTCCTAATTCATCTGATGATTCCACACCAGTTATTGGATGTGATTGATTAGAATTAATTTCAGCTATAACTGTGCCTACAGCACTAGTTGATTCAGTACCTGTTAAAGCAAAAGCACTATGAGCTACAATCGTACCAACATCAGCTACAGTAAAGATTCCAGTTAATGGAATTGTTCGACTATTATCTAATGATCCAGCTTCTCCGGTGGAGCTTACTGAAGTTAAACCATAACCTTCACCATGAACTACATTTCCAATCTCTCCTGTTGAAGCATTACCTGTTATTTCTTGTTCATTAGCAGCTAATACATTTCCAACAGCAAGAGTGCTAGCTACACCAGTTAAAGCTTCTGTTACATCTGGTGATCCTGCTACTTCCCTAAATGCTACAAATACATGAGCTTGGTCATGATTTAGTCCATATGATGGATTACTTGTGTGGCCTGTTCCAGTGGCTATGATCCACTCACCATAACAAGCTATATTTGTTGGTGACGAGCCACCAGCTGTTGTTTGCTTTGGAACGGCTGTATAACTTGTAGTTGGAGTTAATACAAAACTGGTATTAGTTTCTGATGCTGAGCCACGATAAAACAAATATTCTTGGCTATTTAAACTGCTGATGGTCATTGAACCAAAATCACCACCGTCATCAGGTAAATCAACAGCAGTAGCTACTTCAGCACTATTACCTGAGCCAACTGTAAAGTTCCAAGCTGCTAATGCCTTCTTATTTATATTATTAGCTAAGTTTGCAGTAATGGTCTGACCAGAAGCAATTTGATTAGTCAGTATACTAAAGAACATTGCAACAGTAGCACCTGCTGCTGCTGCGCCTTGACTATTACAAAACTCACGTGCTTTAGTCCAAGTATTACCACCTACTGAATCAGTGATACTTGAAACTTCTGTAGTGTTACCATCTGTGGTAGATGTATTATCAATCGCAACACTTATAACAACTACTGAACCAGCAACCGCAGTTGCATTGGTTGTCATTACAACTGTATTTTGGCTTCCAGTGTGCTGGGCACCGCCAATCGAGCCTACACTAGTCCATGCCATATATTTTACCTATCGAGTAGACCAGACATTTGCAACGGTGGGGTAGGTAATTTAACTGAAGCATTGTAAGTTTGTAGAGCTAACAATGACCAATATTTAATTACTTCTCTTTCCCGTTTTAAAATTATCTCCAATGATGGTAAATTAGAATTAGCATTAAAGAACGTGTGCATCGACGTTACGATATTATTTATTGTATGTGATAATTCATCTTCCCTGATTGATGGATAATATTCTCTTACCTTAGGCCCATAATATCTTTCTTCACTGCCAATAACCATAATTGTCCACTCAAGTGTATGATCTACTTTTTGTGGACGTTTTTTAAATTTTTCTGGTGCAACTAAACCACCTGCTTGATGTACTAATTTTCCACCGAGTGTCCCTAAATTACCAGCAGTAATTAATAAATTAACTGATGTTAAAAACACAGTTTTTGATTGATCAGCAGAATAAGTAACTGCGCCAACTGCGCCAGTGGATTCTAATCCAGTGGCGTTTAGTCTTGTTGAAACATCCTCTACAGAACCGACCAAAACAACAAGTGAATTACTTGTTAATGTCTTGGCAAAAGCTGGTGTAAGAATACCGGTTTGTGCAGGTGTTTCTACACCAGTTAAATCCCTTGTTGTATCTAATGAAAAAGTAACAGTTCCAGTTTGCCCTGTTGTTTGAACACCAGACGAGAATAACTGAGTATGTTTTAAAGTGATGCTTCCGGTTGCCGTAGAACTTTCAGTTCCATTCAAACTTATATTGAGAACAGTTCCACCACTATAAGTTAGTGTGCCAACACCCCCTGCTGATTCTGTTCCTGTAATAAGTTCTNCATTATTAAACCTAACTGTTCCTACACCAAGTGTACTTTCTGTTCCACTTAAAGTTAAAACTTCATCATCAGATAAACTTAAATTACCAACTTCACCTATTGCTATATTTGAAACAACACTAATTAGATTATTTACAATACTTACTGACAGAGTTCCAACTGCTGTATTTGATTGGACACCATGCTGAACACGCTCAATGGTTCCCAATTGTCCAGTTGCTGCATTACCAGTAAGAGCTAAAGTTTCATCTTCAGAAAAAGTAAGACTACCTACCTGACCTGTACTTGAAACTCCAGTAAGATTATAATTGTTAGATACACCACCTTTTTTAATTTCAACTGCTACGATTCCCCAAGGGACAGCAGCACTTAATGTTGCAGAAGCAGTATTATCATCACTCTTCCACTCAGTTTCAGTATGAGTATAAGTAGCTGTTCCAGTTACATCATGTAATTCAACCCAATTTGTTTCTGGCACGATGGTGCCACCAAAATCATATGCACTAACTGCTGCATAAGCAGCATTACTACTACTGCCAAATGTAGCTAAACTAACTGCTGGTGTAGTACTATTTCCATTAGCTGTAACAACTTGAACTACAGCACCACTTCCACTTGATCCACTTGTGTCTACATTTGAAAATTCAACAACAGACCAAGTAATCTCATCTTTATTTGAACCATTACTGATTGTTATTTGACCAGTAGTTGGTGATGAACCTAATGCTCTAAATAAAACTAATTGAGAATTGGATACACCAGAGTTATAATTTACATTGGCTATTTGAACCCACGTAAGATTACAGCCAGTTGCTGTCCAATCTAATGCATCCCACCAATTTACAGATGAAACCGCAAGTAAAACTAATCTATTTGCAGTTGGAGTAATTGAATCAGTTAATGCAGATGCACCTAACGAATTATCAGCACCAGAAGTTAACACAGTTGGTTCAGGACCAGCAGTAGCATATGTTAAATTTCCTGCACCCCCAGTTGAACTAGCTGAAGTTAAATTAACTGTTACATTTGGGCTACTTGCTGCTTTAATCTCAACACCAATAGCACCCCAATTTTGTGTTGAACTAAGTGTTGCATCTACTGTGGTATCATTAGCTAATACCCATTCAGTTTGAATGTGTGAATATTCAGTAGTTGTATCTACAACATCATGTACTTCTGTGAATCCAGAACCGGGAGTAATGGTATCACCAACACCATGATATGAACTAAATGCACCATAAGTAGCATTATTTGCATGACTAAAGCTAGCCAAGGTTGCAAGTAATGCAGTGCTATCACCAGTAGCAGTTACTAATTGAACTACAGCTCCAGAACCATTGGTTCCAGTAGTATCAACTCCAGAAAACTCTACTATAGACCAACTACAAGCATCTTTGTTTGCACCAAAGGTGATAGTAACTGCACCCGAAGTTGGTGAGGCTCCCATTGCTCTAAACAACGTAAGTTGAGAATGAGTGCCAGCTGAATCAATATCAAAATTAGCAATCTGAACCCAAGTTAAACTATTGCCGGATGCAGTTACTGAATCAAATGAAAAGAAATTATTTGATGATACAGCTAATAAAACAAGGTTATTTGAAGTAGGCGTTATTGACGCCGTAGTAGCTGTTGTATCAGTAGTTACATCAAACCCTGAAGTTAATGAGGCTAAAGAAATTGCCATAACCTAAGCCCCTTTATGAATTAAACAGCTTCTTCAGGAAAGACTTCATCCCATATGGATGCATTGATAGTTGCATCTCCAAACACATTCCCTGAAAAGGTTGCTCCAGTACAGTAATTTGGTGAGGTCGATTCAGGTTCCCAAAAATGATTTTGTGAACCATTACTGTTTATCCACCACACTCTATTTCCGGTAACTGTGTGACCAAAACAAGCTGGTTCTGCTAGGTTCCACTTCCAATGCATAATACCAACGTTTGACCATGCAAATTGCTGACCATAAACTTTATTATTGATAAGTTTATTATTATCGCCACCGGGGATACCAACACCATATTGACCACAATTTACTACATTATTTGAAATAATGTGAATATGTGAACCACCATTATCACCAGCTAATATTCCGCCGCCTGAGTTACTAGGCCCACCACCACGACATTTATTATATTTAATAATAATTGGATTGCCTGCTGTTCCATGTGAAGCATACATGTTTACATGATCTTCTGGCCCATCTAAATAACCGGGATTCGTTAAATCACTGACATTATACATAATCTTACTACCCGGAGCAGTACAGGCATTAAACTGCACCATTTGCCCTCGCGATCCACCAGTCGCAAAATTAGGCCCACGAATTCGTGTATTATAATTATGGTGAAATTTTATTGGGCCTGTAGATGTTACTGCATAAAAAGAAGTAGCAATAGCATCAAATGAACAATTATTAATTGTAATAACACCACCGTTTGTTACAGATATTCCTGTTCCAGTATCAGCAGCATCAGAATTAGGCCCAATCTTACAGTCTTCAATGATTACATTCGTTGCACCATTAGCTATGGTAATGCACGGCCCTGTCCCACTCGTTCGAGTGATCCATAATCCACTGATAGTTTGTCCAGAAGTTACAGTAATTGGGCCTGAATTAGTAAAACTTGTAATTCGAGGCCCAACTGTTCCAGCACTACCTGTTGCAGTAACACCTGTAGCTTGGATTTGTCCTGTACTTTGGCTACCAGCAACTGTTTTACCAAAGCTATAGCGCATTATGCCAAACGAATCAAAGCTGTCGTACTTGAATTAGATGGCATAGTGAGAGTAAGCTCGCCAGCAGTAATTGTTTGTGCACCAAAGGTATGAACCGAAACTGCTTTATTACCTTGAGTGCTATTATAAATTAAGACAGCATCAAATGATGTTGAGCTAATTGTAATATTAGTCCAAACTAAGTTTGTCGTTGGGGTACTGTATCCAACTACACCACCAGTAGTTGGAGCATTCCATGCACCTACACCCATTCCACCAGCTGTATAGTTTGCATTTGGTGTATCAGTACTTAAAACCTCACCTGTAGTTGTGTACACCGTTGTTCCGGCACCTAAACTAGCTGTTGAATAATATAATGCTGCTTTCATGCTATCTGCTGTAGGTGCAGTCAAACTAGTGCGAGACACAATAGTTGGTGAACCAAACTGATGTACTGCATTAAGCAGTTCAGCTTTAAAGCTGGTGCACATTGCTTGGGTATTAGCCATTAGAAACTCCCTTCAATTGGATCACAAAATAATCCTTTTTTTAAAAAAATATGTGCACTACGATGCACGAGTTCGCCTGCTTGGGTATAGTATTCTACCCAAGATGTAATTTCATTATCGTCTTCAAAACCACCTTCTTTTTTAATCAAGTCACCATCATCAATATCACCATGTATTGAAGTAATAATCATTTATTTACTCTCCATTAGCAGTTGAAGTTAAACCAGTTAGATTGCCTTGTTCGTCCCGTTGAATCTGGATGACTTTAGGTCTAGTTAGTGTAGTCACCAAGTTAGTGAGAATTGCTTCTTGTTGTTGAAGACGTTCTTCCAATACAGGATCAACCTTACCTTTTGGTGTCACTCCTTTTGCCATTGCAGTTAATTCCACATTTTTGTCATTAATCCGCAATTGCTCTGTCTGTATGTCAAGTTCTTGCAACTTGATTTGAATATCACCATCTATTTTCTTTTCCTCTAATTGTAATTTTTGATGCTCAAGTTGATCTGCTAAAATCACCTTATGTGCTTCAAGTTGCATTTTCGGATCAGGACGATTTGGATCATGTTCAGCTTGAAGTTTGATTGCATCAAGTTGTGACTTCATTTTGATACCTTCTAACTGTCCATTCAGATAATTAGCTTGAGCTTGTTTATACTCAATATTCATCTGTTGCTCCATCATCTCCATTTGTTGTTTTTGTGGATCAGGTTGAGATGCTTTCTCAATCATTTCCAGTAAATCTTCTCTAGAAGAGATACTTGAGTTTTCAACAATGCCCTTGATAATAACAGGCAAGACAGGAGATTCTTTTGGAGTTACTGACAACAGTTGAATAAATAACTGTTGCTCAAACTCCCTAGCCATAATCCCTAAGGAACCTACTGGAGTAAATTTCATTCCATCAGTATTGTACCTACGTGGATCAAATTGAATGTATCGAACAAAGGCCTTTTCTACAAAAGGCAACAAGAAGTTATTTTGAAAGTTAAGTAAATTACGTTTGGCACGTTTAATCATTGCGCCATTCATTTGACTCATTCCACCTGATGTGGCATTCCGAGGGCTTTGTCCTATTGGAGACGCTGAGTCCATAGCTCCGGTTGCCATTTGAACCATACGTTCCATATCACCGGATTGGTTGAACGTAGCAGTATTAAGGTTCCCAAAATTAAAGGGCATGATGGCTTCATTTGGATTCCCCGTAGTGAGGATGGAAGCACCGGGATATACATCGAATTTTGATCCTCTAGGCATCTTTGTAGCATCCATTGCAACCATTGGATGAGAGATAAGAGCTAACGCATCTATACGAGCGCGCAGCTCGGCATCTAATGCTTTTTGTGGGTTATAACCTTTCTCAGCTACACCTCTTCCCCAAAACCTCTTTGGAACCCTGTCCCATTGAAATGCAATAACAGGACGATCTTTCATAAAGTATGGATTTTCACTAACCTTTAAAACTACAGAATCATTAGCAATGATTACCATAGCTTCAACTAAATCCCATTCAGGGTCTTTCCACTCTTCTTCATTACCTACATCTGATGGAGTGTTACCTGATTTACGTATATTCTCTGCTTCTTTTAAATATATGCGTGGTATTTTGCCATAATATCGGATGATTTTTGTCTTATCATCATTCACATTAACTTTTTCACGTTCACCAATAGATTTGGTGTCATTTATGTGTGTATATGAACCTAATACAACTTTGTTATAAGTACCATCTTCAATTAAAGCTACAACTTGATGCTTTGGCATCATATCTTGTACAGCTACCCCTAATCCATCATCAATTGTGGTGGAAGCTGGATCAACTAATAATTGGTGTGGTGAAACCGGATTCAATTTCACACAAAAATACGGGATTGCTATAGTGTCCCGTTGAATAGCTAAGGTATTTGGTACTGGTTTAGAAATAATTTTATAATATGACTTCTCTTCTACAAGAATTTCACCAATCCCTGTACCATAAAGAGCAGACATAAGGATTACTTCACAGAGATTTGATACCACACCTTCATCTTCTAGGTCTTGCTTATATTGCGCCCGAAGTTTCACCACTTCTTCACTTTCAGCATCTCCAACAAGAGGCACCATATCAAACCATGTACCTCTACCAAAGGTTGCTTCTTCAATTTCACTAACTGATGCTTCAATTGCTTGCTGTAAAGCTGGTGCAATTAGACGACTACGCTCCATTTTACGATTGCGATCTTCATCAATCCAAATTCCACGCCATAGGCGATAATATTCATTCCACTTTGATAGGTAATTTTCATTCCTATGTGTTTCCCATGCCTCTAATTTAGGCAGTAGCCACTCTAGTAAATTAGAGCTTTGCTCTTTTTCTTTAGCAGGATCATTAATTATTGGCATTTAGTATCCCGAAGTAGGGTCAAGCGGAGTCCACTCTTGTGTAACTATAGACATTCCATAATCGCTGATGGCGATTTGATCAATATAGGCTAAGCTATCTAATAAATCATCGTGTGACATTGGGTTTGGGAAATCCATATATTGATTTCTAAATACTTTACACCAATCGCCAGACTTTTCTAAGATAATTCGACCATGTTGGAACCTACCTTGTAAGCCCCAAGCTATTCTTTCTGTTTTCTTTCTACCACCATGAATTAAAGTTTCAATGTGTGGATAGCAATTAAGCCTACGCATTGTATCTTCGAGATAGGGCATCACAGCATTCTTAAGTGAGCCTTGCTCAATTCCTACACTGACAGCATGATATTGTTGTGCTGCCCGTAATATTCTGATTGCAGTCTCTCTTGTGTTCCATCGTCCGTATATAATCTCTCGGACTCTCCATTGAGACTGACTAACATGTACTATTGATATAGCTGTTTGATCCAGACGCTTTAATTTGCCGGGATCAGTATTTGCCATATCACCAAATCCTGCTAAGTCAACAGCAATATAATGAACCCCATCAGGCATAGGGTCTTCAGGTTCACAGTAACTAAGCCATTCCTCTTTAAATATTCCACCGGAATATGACTCAAATGAAGCCTCAAATTCTTGTCTGAAAAGCTGTTCAGACATACGTTTACGATATTTTTCAATTTCGCCTTGTGGAAGAAAAGGATTATCTACTGTATTAAAGCTCCAGCACTCCCATTCTTCTGGATCACCCATGCCCTCAAGATACAAGTCGTAGAAGTGATTCTTACCATCAGGAGTACCAATGAATAAAGCTCTACCTTGTACATCAGCAAGTGTAGGTTGAAGTATCTGTTCCCATACTTGGGGCTTCATTGATGCAAATTCATCTAATACACAAAAGCACAAACCCACTCCAAGGAGTGTTTCTGGTCTATCTGAACCTTTTAAATATATCTTGCGATCATTAATTAAAGTAAGGACTGCTGTATTCTCGTGGGCTACTTTGATTACATCTTTACCTATTTCCTTCAACATTCCCCACATAATATCCTTAGCTTGCTGGAATGTTGGAGCTACATAATAAACATCTTTTGCACTGGACTGGAGAGCTTCAATTAACATCATCCATGCAGCAAGCCTTGACTTGCCCCATCGTCTACCAGCAGCTACTACTTTAAACCTAGCAGAAGAGTTAAATACCTCCATCTGTTGAGGATGGAGTGTTACTCTTATATCAGCCATTAACTAAAGAATGTACAAGTAATAGTTCCTGAAGTCCAAGCGGAAATCCTTGCACGTACATATTTATATGGTGCATCTAATGTCAACATACCATCTGCTGTAAGGCCAGCTACTCCTGATGCACCAGATGTAAGCTGACCAACTGCTACATAATCTACACCATTGTTTGATGCTTCCATTAGCACAGTAGCAGTTGTAATACCTTTTACTTGCAATGAACACCGATCAGTGCCGGGACTAAAAGGAATCCCTGATGTAGTTGCTACAGCAGCATTAATGCTGACAAATGCATTCCCATTTGAACGTCCACTCATTCAGCTTCTCCTTCAGTTTCTACCACATCAATAAGTGGTTGTTTTTGATATGTGTCCTTAGATACAGTGACTTGTTGAGCAGCTTCAATGATAATATTGATAGCTTGTTGCTTATCTCTTTGTTCACCATCAACAGCACGCTGTGCTGGAAGTATTCTATCCATGCACATCTTCAAACAAGCTTCATTACCATTTAAAGCCATGCTGATTACTTTCTTCACAATCAATTTAGCATTATTGCCAATCAATTGTTCAGCAAGCAACTTCATTTTATTTTTCGAACCTTTTGGTCTACCAAGAGGATTGCCAGATTGGCCGGGCTTAAACTGGTATGGTTTTACACCACGTAATCTATCTTCTTCACTCATATTTTTTAAATTTCTCTAAATTTAACTTGACAGGATTTAAAATCTATGATATCCTTGGACATCCCTTCAGGGGTTATATATATATATATATATATATATATATATAT
>C687J35021_10000423_pt1 | contig 33315 bp, 40 predicted proteins | sample RifCSPhighO2_12_FD_35021 | JGI IMG/M metagenome (IMG submission 35021) | reverse complement strand
GCCGTCCTCTACCTCGGCAGGTATGGCTCGCTGCGCAAGCTCAACCTCGGTTGGTTTGACGGTGGCTGGGGTGGCGGCTGCCGGTTCCTCGCGGTGCGCAACCCAAAATTTATACCCTCTGAATCTTTGTCTCCTGACTTAAAGGGACGTGTCGAAAGTCTGGAAAGTGATATGAAAACAAAAAAAAATTAAAAAATTCTTAATAATCTAATAATTTATAATTAAAATATATGTACAATAATAAGATGGGTTCTCAACCAATAGGTTCATCTGTAAGCGGAAAATTCCTATCAGGTCATACAGAAATAGGATTATCTGCCGAGCCACAAAGAGTTTCGGCAACAGAACAAGAAACAGTTGCTTTGAATGAAGCAGTGTCGGAAGTTTCTAAATTAGTTCTTCGATTAAGAGATAGATTAGCTCCAGTTCTAAGACAAAAACTTCCCAAAACAGAAGCTGATGCACAAGTAGAAATAAGTTTGCCCGCATTAGCAAATGCAATTCGCCAAAACAAATATGTAACGCTAGCAAGTTGTTCTCAATTACAGGATATTTTAGAGAGATTGGACATTTAACCTGACTGCCTGGGCCTAGGCAGAGAAATATCATGTTTAACACTACCCTAGAATCTATAAAGACATGAAAATAGTAAATCAACCGCCGCCAAATTACGAAGAAATAAAGAAGTATTTTCCCGTAGCGGACTTCTATAAAGGGACTTTATTTACTTATGGCGATACCTGTTATTGTTTATCAATCACTCCTGATCTTCTAATTCATGAAGAAACACATGTTAAACAGCAAGTACATCCCGAAGAGTGGTGGCAAAGATATTTTACCGATATTCCATTTAGAATAAGCCAAGAGGTTGAAGCATATCGGAATCAATATCAGTGGGCAAAAAAGAATTGGAAAGATAGGAATCAAGTCGCACGGCTTCTGCACAAAATAGTTCTCGACTTATCGGGAGACTTATATGGAAAGGTGGTATCTCGCACAGAAGCAAAAAAGTTAATTTCGAGACTATGAAAAGTTGTGATTTTGATTGTGATAATCGGAATCAATTTTTACTATTAACTAAAGTAGCGATAGAAAAGGAAAAACATGAAATTACGAAATCCAAAATGCGGTCAGCCTCACATTCCTGAAATGTCCAAGACAACCCAAAAAAAGAAGATAAGTCCTCAACATACCAAAGTCCAAAAAGGTCATGTTGCACTTTTTACGAACGGGCTAATCATTGGCGGCGAGTGTATGTTTACTGCGACGAAAGCTGATAAATTTAGTGGCGAGGCAGTATTCCAAATTACTTTAGTAAAAGATTTAACTAAATAAGATGAACAAAAACAAAATCATCATTACAGCTGTCCTCTTTATCATCGGCGTCAGCCTCGTCTTTCTAACCCTTAGCTGGCTGACAAATAATAAAAGATCGGGCAATGATTCTCTGATTAGGAACATTCCGAAAGAAAAACAAAGGCCTTGTGTGGTGAACGAAGTCATCACAGATTGTGTCTGCGAAGGTACGATTGAGCTTATTGACTATTCAGTTCGTATTTGTCGAGATGTAAAATAAATTTAGGAAAATATATGGAAGAAGAACCCAAAACACTTGAAGAAGGAGAAAGCACTTACCAAAATGGCGGCGGCGGAATGTGCGGCGGTGTAATAAGTAAGAGTCTGTTTGATAGCGACCCGTGGGCTTATATGATGGCATACTATATGGAAGATGATAAGTTTCTTATTTATAAGAAATTAAAAGCAAGTGAGAGCAAGGCAGACAAAAAGAAGGCTGTGGAATGGTTTGATAAATATGCCCGAAGTGCTATCTAAACACCTCTCCGATTTGTCGAGATGTAAAATAACTTATGAAAATTTTAAGAATCACAGCTAAAGACGTTAAAAAGTTGGAAGGTAACGATTGGTCTGATTACATTGGGACAGAGAGTGTAACTAATTTTGATGGGCACATTGAAATAGAAGCATCACTTGGATACGTTAGGTTTTCTTCTCTGAAAGTAAGTGGTCATATAAATACTTAAAAGAAAGTCCGTTTATAGGCTTATTTTAACCACACTATGATTAAAAAAATAATTTCATTTGAAACAAAGGACAAGATGCCGGAAGGGAATGACACTCGTTCTCGCGTGGCACGAGGGGCGATCACTGTTGCCGATATGGTAGGCCGGACGCTTGGGCCCGGCGGACGAAACGCCCTTATTTATAAAAATTACAAGTCTCCGCCGATTACCAATGATGGTGTTACTGTCGCTCGGCATACCACGCTAGAAGACGAGGTGGAGGATTTAGGAGCGCAAGTGATGGTGGAAGCCTGCATGAAGACAAACGAAACGGCGGGAGACGGGACAAGTACTACAGCCGTTATCGCCGGCGCTTTATTACGTTCCGTCTACGAGAAGATAAACAAAAATATCATAGGGAATGAAACAAATGTTGTTTTACTGGGAGATGAAATTCAAAAAGAGGCAAAAATAGTCGTGGAAAAGATTAAGGAAAGGAGCAGGGAGGCAGGAGCGGATGATTTGAAGAATGTTGCCGTTACATCAATGCGAAACGAGGAAGACGGCATGGCTATCGCGGAAGTGGTGAAGAAAGTGGGAGTACACGGCTATGTGTCCATTGAAGATAATTGGTACACAAAATATAGCGTGGATACCGAACTCTCTCTTGGGATGAGGCATCTTGGCACTTACGCCAGCCCATATTTTTCAAACAATAATAATAAAGAGGCAATATGGGTGGATACGCAGATTTTGGTTTGTAACGACCCTATTGATTCACCGAATGCCATATTACAGCTCATTAAAGACCTTGGACAACTGGAGGTAGTAAATAAAAACCTTGTTATTTTCAACGGATATGAAAATACCGCTTTTTCTAAACCATTTATCGTTGGTATTCTTAATACTACCGTGGCGCGAAATAAAGGAGAATCATACCGCCCTCACATTCTCTTGGTGAAGTGTCCCGCGCTGACATCGGAAGAACTTGAAGACGTAGCCTGTTTTTGCGATGCGAAATTTGTTGATAGAAATAAAGGTATGAAGCTAACGGATGTGCGATGTACTACGGAATGGCTCGGCTTTGCTAAAAAAGTGGTTGTGGACGAAGATAATTTCAGTATAAGTGGCGGGAGGGGTAAGGTAGACGAACGAATTGCTGTCCTTACCGAACATATGAACTTGGAAAAGGACATGATGTTTAAGAATAAGACAAAAAAGAGAATCAGCGCTCTCGCGGCCGGCATGGCTATTATTCGCGTCGGCGCCGCTACTGAACAGGAGCGAACATTCAAAAAGGATAAAATGGAAGATGCTAAGAATGCGACTAAAGCGGCTATGGAAGAAGGTGTGGTAGAGGGAGGTGGTCAATGTCTTATGGAAATAGCGGAGGAACTCGGAGAAAATAATATCTTGTACAAGGCGCTAAGAGCGCCGTATGAAAGAATCATGGAAAATGCAGGTGGTATCTTTATCATTCCTGAAACAGTGCTTGATTCGACAAAGGTAACGAGGTTGGCGGTACAAAATGCTTGTTCTATTATTGCCAAACTTATCACCGTTGACATTGTTATAGCGGAGAAGCGAGTGGAACTCCTTGATAAGTTTGAGGAAATAGTGAAGAAGCAGTTTAGAGGAACGGAAACAGATTGGAGAGCCGATGAAAACCAAGATATAAATTTAGGATGACGAAACCACCAAATCTCTACAAAAAAATACAGGATTTCCGCCAAAAGGCCGGAATGACGCAAGAGGAACTTGCGGAAAAAGTCGGTTTGTCCCGCGGGGCTGTTACTTCAATAGAACAAGGCAAACGCAAGATTACAGTCGAAGAATTGCTCAAATTTTGTGAGGCGTTTAGTTGTTCTTATGGAGATTTTTTGAATTCCGATCAGAAAGAGAAACCGGCGGCGGAAAGCGGAAAGAAAAATGTCCGCGAGCTTTATGACTCATACAAAGATAAATATCAGGGCAAGACATTGCCTTATCCGCAGAATGATAACCCCCTTGATGATTATTTGCGTCAAGTGAACCCATATTATTACCCGTCTGCCAATAATAAAGTCCGATATGAGCAATGATCCAAAACAACCGAAAAAACTGGAGCTAACAGAGCCAGCCCCAAGGAAACCGTTTGATTGTAATAAATGTGGTAAAATAATCATGCGAGACAAAGCTCGATGTTTGATGGGAGGGAAGAAGGGGGAGATACCAGATATATGTTATGAATATGGCGCTGTATGTAAGGAATGTTTTAATCTCGCAGTTCAAAACAAAGAAGTACGCTAAGAAACCCGCTCTTGCAAAGAAATGGAGCAAAGTGAAGTATGGAAATAAAATAAAAAGGAAGACTACTTAAACTCTATTATTTCTTCATCTTTATGTTTTTCTATAAAGGAGAGAAATTGGTGTAATAAGATGACGTGTTCTTTGACTATTGTTACGTCCTCCGAGCGGGAAAGCTGAAAAGAAACCAGTAAGGCTTGTAATCTGCTTATTGATAGTGATTTTCGTTTTGTCATATACTAATTGTTTTTTACGTCTGTATAAGTTATTTGAGATTCTTATCTCACTCACATTTGTACGGGGTTAGGTTATACTAATGCTCTCCATAAAGTGTATACACAGAGCTATACACTCTAGGAAGGTACTATGTTATAATGCAATCAACACAAAGAAGCCTATGATAACAAGGATCAACGCTCGCATATCTTTCTCCATTTCTTCTAGGTTCATAGTGTTCATATCAAACTACTAAGTAAGAACTGATTGTATACAATGTATACATATAGTCAAGTATAAATAACAGTATAGCATAATATAGATAATATGTCAAATAACTATACTGTTACCGAAGTTGTAGAGCCACAGAAAGATCGCGCAAAGAGATGCGCTCGTATTTATTACATGATGCTTACTACAGACACAGTAAAGCCGACAATAGGAAAAGCTATGGTTTTGGCTGGTTATAAACAATCTACATCGGAAAGAATGGCAAAAAGAACGGTAAACTCGTTGGCTTTTAAGCAGGAGATGCTCCGATTGGAAGAATTACACGGTTTCAACTTGCAGAAGGGATTGGAAATCGTGAGAAATAAGGGTGTAAAGAACTTGTTAGATAGAGATTTTAGTAAGGAAAGGATGCAAAATGTGGTACAGGCTGTAGCAGTTACGAATGAACAGTTGCGTTTAGAACGGGGTCTATCAACTCAAAACATTTCAATGGCTCAATTCTTGCAAGAACTGGATAAAATAGATAACAATACAGATGAGCAATCAAACCAAGGCTAAACAGAGCCATACAATACTACAGTGTCGCACAACATATATTGTCGGTAGGTAGTGATATATTATTATATATAGATAATTATTGGTGGGGTACCTACCCCATGACATAGGGGGGTGGGGGTATGTATATACACCACCCCTCCCCTCCAAAATGTTTTTGTCATTTCGTAACGTACTATTGACAAACAGTAATTATTATTTTATTCACATTCTCCAACTTATTTTTGTCATTTCATAACTTGCTATAGACAGAAATAATTTTCTATTTTTCAGTATAACTATGGACAGATAAGAAAAAGAGTGTTGGGTTAAGAGCCGTGGGTAAACCCCTAGCACCCTATTTTTAATTTTTTCTATTTAATTGGAGTTGTATGAACCACTGTTTCGCCTCCCGTGAGACTTATCCGTTACTCCTCCTCCGAGGACGATCGGCGTACTGGTCAAGGCACGCTTCCTACGTTCGATAGGACTATAAGTGTAATTCTTACCTACAAGTATATTCCTTTTTTGATATAATAAAATATATTTAATATGTGGATAACTATTTCAACAACACAAAATGCGTTTTGTTAAGGGGAAGGACGGTTCCGTTTTACGAAAAAGATATGCTCCGGGACAGAAATGTCCCGCGTGTAATGCGTATGATAAACCGAAAGGCGGAATTTTAATTAAAAAATACGGTTCTTTTGGTTTTTTTATTTCTTGTTCTCGTTATCCTGATTGTAAATTCACTTCAAACTATGGTTAAAGGCACTCCTAAGGTTATTCCATTCATCTATCCTCGGCTTCGGGATAAGCTCTATCGTCTGGAGACTCTCTATCTCATTCGGAATAAGAAAGCGGAAATGGTGCAAATGAAGCTGAATAAAGTGCAGAAGCATTTTATGGAAAATCGGGCAAAGAGGAATATCGTGCTTAAATCTCGGCAACATGGAGCGACAACCTTTGGTGCAGTGGACATGCTCGATGATACGCTCTGGACTCCGAACACTGATTGTCTCTTTATCGCTCAAGACCTCGATACCGCCAAAGATATTTTTGACAACAAAGTCTTTCTATCATGGGCAAACTTTCCGCAAAAGATTAAAGGACTTTTTTATGTAGACATGGAATCGGCTCGACGTTTGAAGGTTGGCTTCGGTGATGGTACCTTCTCGTCCATGACTGTAGACTCCACCGGCCGTGCTGGAACCTTTCATCGGCTCCATATCACTGAATTTGCCAAGATTGCGCTTGAATTTCCCGATAGAGCCAGAGAAATCATCTCTGGCTCTATTCCGGCCGTGCCAAAAGAAGGAATGATTACCATTGAATCTACTTCACAGGGAGCTAAAGGGATATTTCACGATATGTTTATGGAAGCGTGGAATCGGGGAGCGGTGGAGCATGATTTACAATTCAAAGCTCATTTCTACAACTGGCAGTGGGATTCCGAAATAGACACCATCACTCCTATGGAAGTTCCCTCTGTGCTTCGAGACTACCAGAAGAAATACAATCTGACGGATAAAGAGATAACGTACTATCACCAGAAACTACAATCACTCGGTGGAGATATGGATGAGATGATGAAGGAGTACCCGACTACCATCGAAGAAGCCTTTGATGCCTCTGTTAAAGGCTCATATTATGGGGATATTCTCGCCACCGCGAGACAGGAAGGACGGATAACAAATGTGCCGTATAAACAAGGCTGGCCAGTACATACATGGTGGGATTTAGGTATGTCCGACTCGACTGTCATCCTCTTTTTTCAAAAAGTGGGACAGGAGTGGCGGTGGTTTGATACTTATGAAAATTCCGGAGAAGGGTTTGAACACTATGTAGAGGTGCTCCAAAATAAGAAATATGTCTATGGCAGTCATTACGCCCCTCACGACATTGAAAACCGAAGTCTCCAAACTGGCCACTCGCTTATCGAAACGGCGCGCCGTCTTGGTGTTGACTTTAATGTTGTGCCAAAATTAGGAATAAATGAAGGAATCGCGGCAGTCAGGCGGCGTTTCAAGGAAGTATGGGTGGACAAGGATAAATGCAGAGACGCTCTCGAAAAAATGGCTTTATATCGAAAACAATGGGATGACAAGAGAGGAGAATACAAATCGAAGCCATTGCATAATTTTACGTCGCATGTCAACGATGCTTTACGCGAATGGGCTGTTACCGATCATCGTGAATCGTATGATTCCGCGCCGCGCTATTCACCATCGTGGGTTTCAAAGAGGTGGACACGGAAACGCTGTGTATAACTTTGTGTGATTTTTTATTGTGTGGTATAATCGGGGAAATTCACGAAATGAGAGGCGTGGCAGTAATTCTTATTACATGTCTCTCATCTCACTTTCATACAACAAAGACGGAAAAGTTGAAAACTCTCTTTCACCGTACCAACCAAGCTCGGAGATAAAAGCTCTGGAGAACATTCTTCATAATGATTTACAAAGTGGAGATGACATTCTTCACCGGCCCTTCCGAGAATTTAATGATATGTCTGTCATTGAACGGATGAATACTGACCAGAAAGATTGGTTGGCATGGTCGCCCGCGCCCTCGGATGACCCTGATGAAGCGTGGATGTTTACGGGAACAAGCGCGGCCACAAGGAATAAAATTATCTCAACGGCGGCGCATTTGACCAAACAAATTATCTTTCCATCGGTCTTTCCGCAGAATGAAGACGACCCCGATGATGAAGCGGCGGCGTATATTGCTCGCATCTCTTTAGAATGGAATGCTCGCAAATCAAACTATGAACAAACCTTTTTATACGCTGTTATCTCTGGCCTCGTTAACCCTGTTTCATATTACAAAGTTGACTATTGCGAAGGCTATCAAGAAATTCTTGAAGGCACATGGAGCGACTATACGAAAAAGAAGGTGGTTGATGATGTCATCTCTGGTTTCCAAGATCACCTGCTTCCGCCGGATGAAGTGCTTATCGGCAATCCCTATGTCTTTGACATCCAGCGCCAGCCCTTCATCATTCATCGCCGCCGTATTTCGTATGCGGAAGCAAAAGCTATTCATTCTTGGTGTCCTTATTTCGAGCATGTCCGTCCCGGTATTATTTCTATACTAAATACGGACGGTTCTTTTTACGACGCGGGAGATGAAAACGATAACGGTCTTGTTGAGGAAATCACTTGGTCTTATCGCGGCTCCGACCAGCAATTTACGAAAGTGAACGGGATTTATATGTCCAATCTGAATGTGGATTATAACCCGATGAAGCATCGGACGAATAAGAATAAGCCAAAATACCCCATTGTGAAATTCGGAGCAGAGCCGATAGATGCCATGCGATTCTGGGGGTACAAGTCTCTGGCCGCGAAATTGGCAAATGATAAAGAATTGGTAGATAGAATGAGGCAGAACGCCGTGGATGCCTCGACTTTCGCCACCTTCCCCGCCATCTTCACCTCTGGCGCGGGCAAACTAGACCGTTCTGCCTTTATTCCCGCGACTATCACAGATTTAGCAAGAGATGCGAAAGTAACACCGGCCACTGGCTTTGCCAATCCAAGCTATTCATATACCGCCGCCTCGGAAGCGGAGCAGAAGATGAACGAAACCTCTCTTGACCCACAACTCTCTGGCGTGTCGGGGAGTAATAAAACCAGAGGCGAAGCCGTCTTGCTCCAAGAAAATGCTATCCGCAATCTCGGTATTATCGGGCAAATGATGGGGGTGATGGTGAAACAAATTGGAGAATTGAAACTTGACGATATTCAGAGGTACCAGACGAGAGGCGAGATGATCGAACTGACAGGTGGCGCGATGGGAATGAAATATATGACCATGATTCTCAATAATAAAGTTATGGACGGAAAGAAACAGGATATTGTCGTGCGTTTTACCGACGTCTGGCGTGGACGTTCCTTTACAGAGAAAGAAAAAAAAGAAAAAAATGTGGCCTTGTATGAAGAAGGGGTGAAATATGGCCGGACTATTTATGAATCCGATCCGGTGTCATGGCGGATGAAAGACTTTCAATGTGTTATCGAACCCGATGCCCTGCTCCCCAAGAACTCTTCCTTTGAGAGAGTTATCAAACTTGAAACGTACGACAGAGCGATTGCTAATCCGCTTATCGGACAAGACCCTGAAAAACTTGCCGATGTTACCCGCGATTTTCTCTTTGCCCCAGCTGTTGGCGGAGACGCGGCAAAATACATTCCCAAAGACACCATGAAAGCCTTACAAGGCATCCTTCCTTCTCCCTATCAAAAAGGGGGAAAAGGAAGTGTAACGGAGAGAATAAGCCAAAGCGCCGCGATGGATTCGGCGGGTGTAGGGAATCCATAAATGGTCGAATATATTAAAACTTAACGTATAAAACCATGAGTTATATTTTAGAAAACTCTGATAAAAAACAAAGAGCACAGGACATTCTTAAATTGGTACTCGGCCAGAAAGCCGCCGTTTCTTCGGAAGAAGTGGAACGAAAAGGTATTTGGACTCGCCATCTTCAGGGTGTTGATACAAAAGATACGGAAGCGGCAGTGCGTTTCATTTACGAGAAATTGGGGGGGCGGGTAATTACCGAGGAGCAGAAGTTGAAATTGAGAAGAACAGAAGAAACAAAGAAGAAAAGAGGTAAAAAAGACGAATAATGAAGAAGATACGAATCATCTTAATCAAATTTCTGACTGACCGTCTGCTTAAAGCGGTAACGATTGACGATTTGCTTCGCGATGTCGGCGGAAAATTATATCTTGGCAAAAAGAAATTGAGTCAAGAAGAAATTGCGGCTCTCCGAGAAGACGCGGAATCATTCAAAAATTCCCTCTTATGGAAAATGATAACAAATAATATCTACTGGATTGCCAATTTCAAAATGCTCAAAGCCGCCAACTACGAAGAAACACTCGCGGGACGGATGATGATTCTGAATATCGAAACGATTGAACTTTTTATTGAAAAATTACGTCGGTAGGCAAAAGAAAGGGGCGTACCTGTCTGCGTGTTACGCGCAGGCAGACCTCTCTCGCCCCTTTCTTTTGCCTATCGGCCGTTAGCCTTACGCAAAGGAATAATGTCGCAAGACCGCAAGCCACGCGTTAGTGGAATATATATGAATTTAGAGGAAAAAAAAGAGGTTGTTCCGCCAATTGTGGTGGAACCGGCACCTGCTCCAACCTCGGAGCCAACGCCACCGGAGAAGAAGGAGGAAACTCCGGCAACTCCGCCGAACATTGACTACATAAAAGAATTAGAAGCCCTTGAAGGTTCTAACCGAGCGTATACTCCGCCGAAAAGCAAAGAGGAACAGCTGCGTCAGGCAAAATTTACCCTTGAAAGCACCAAGAAAAGGATTGTTGATTTAGGAGGGACTGTTGATGAAACACCTATCCTGAACGAAAATCCTCTCGATGACTTTCAAAATAATTTTCTTGAACAGCAGGCTGAAGCGGAAATCCGCAAAACCTCAACATCGGAGGATGAAGTCCGTTTTAAGATGTATTTTTATAAAAATCGCATCAAACCTTCCGGTAATGTCTTTCGGGACGTGGAAGAGGCTCTGTGGCTGGCCAATCGGCATAGAACACAGAACACTTTGAACGAATTAAAAAATCGTCCACCCCCACCGGGTGTCGGTTCTGGCCCCGGTCAGAAAAGTCCTGAAAAAACTATTATCGCGCTCTCGCCGGAAAAGGAAGCTGAATTATTACGATTCAAATATAAAAAAGTCGCGCCTGATAAATATGAAGGAAAATTCTTTATATATCGGTACGACGCGAATCACGGATGGATTCAGGAGAAAAAAACTAAATAATTCTTACAAGTCCATGTTCGGAATTATTAAGACATAATTCTGAAAAAATGGCAACAAATGATCTAAAGGCTTTGAAGAATAACAACTACGGTTCGTACCAGTTCCGAGTTGACGACAGAACCGCAACCTCTTTGACGGAAACGCTCAAACCGGGTGATGCCGTGATTAAAAACACGGGTGGTTTTGTTGGACTTCTACTTGATGGTATGCCAACGCAGGGAACGGATATTTTTGTCGGGATTAACGGTTAGTCCCATTAGCTCTTTGAAAATTCTTAGTTCTTATCGTAAAATTAAACGATGAGAACAGCTTGGAATAAAGGTTTACCTGCTCCTTGGGCAAAAAATAACCCCCAGATTTTCAAAAAAGGACATAAAACTTGGAATACTGGAATGAAAGGATATGGGTCGGGTTCTGCAAATAATATGTGGAAAGGTGGATTGAAAAGGGAAATATCTTGTCAGAAATGTGGCGTAAAATTTACAGATTTTCCTTCAAATGGAAAAAAATTCTGTTCAAAAACGTGTGCTATGAAAACAAGAATTCCGTGGAATAAAGGGAAACCCTACTTACAACTTAGAGGTGAAAAACATCCGAACTGGAAAGGTGGAAAAGGAAGACATGACCCAGAACGAAAAAGGATTGACGCTAAACTATGGAGTAGAAATATCTTAGAAAGAGATAAATTCGCTTGTCTTTGGTGTGGTGAATTAGGTGGAAATAAAGAAGTTCATCATATTAAAAAATGGGTAAATAATCCTGAATTAAGATATGAACTTTCGAATGGAATTACTCTTTGTAGAAAATGTCATTGTAAAACCTTTAACCAAGAACAACTTTTTGAAGAATTTTTTAAGGAACTTCTAAAGAAAGCGGTAAATTCGGTGGAAGTCTCACAAGAGATAATACCGAGCCAACCCAGAATGGACATAGGTATTCTGGAAGGTGTAACGACTAGGGATTGAGTTCCAACAATAAAATCCCCACGAAAACCGCTCACGAAAGTGATGATATAGTCTGAACTGATAGGCGACTATCAGATGTGAATATAAAGAGATTCACGATAACAAATTGAACTCGATCTGAATCCGATGAAACGTCCACTGCAAATGGCAATGTGCTTGTGGAATTGGTCGGCCCGGGCACCGTTCTTCGCGGTAAAGCAAATACTGCGGCGAACATTGATACGGACGCAAAATTGCTTCCTCTTCTTTTTGACTACGTCAACTTTGACCGTTCGGCGGCAACTGTCGCCGGCGCGCTCACGATTGATGAAAACGAAAGTGATACTCCTGCAACTCTGGCGCTCTGTATCTTCAATGGCGACATCGTAAAGGGAACTTTGGATGTCGGTGTGTGTAATTCCCATCTATGGATGGGGACGGTTTAATAGCTAATTAGAAATTAAAATGTCAGTAATAGATCAAGGTAATACATCAAAGGCAGGTCTTGACGAAATTTTCTACGGAGCTTTCGAGCAAGACCAGCAACCGTCCGAAGTGCGCGCTGATAATCCGCTATTCTTCCGTCAAGGCACAACTCCATGGGGAACAGTACAGTATGCGGAATCAGCAGGGCCGGGAAACTTCGATGAAACGGGCGCAGACGAAGAAGTGTCCGAGGCAACGGTGCGGGTAGGAAACAAAACATCGAAAGATGTCGTGAAATTCGCAAAAGATTTGCCGATTACCGAGGAATACCGAGAAGATTCCGAATCCTACGGTACGGTAAATAAGTGGGTAGAACAGATGGGTATTCGCGCGAGAACAACGCGGGATGCAGGCGCTTTCAAAAGAAGCTACGCGGACGCATTCTCCGGCGCGACTACTCCTGATGGCATAGCGCTTGTGAGCAACTCCCATGTCTCAATCAACGGAGACACGATTGATAACTTAGAAACAGGCGTATTGGCGGCGGATGCCTTTGCCACGCTTATTAAATCATTGCGCCTTCAAAAAGCGCATGATGGAGACTTGGCTTCAATGCGAGCAGACGGCGCGCTCTTTCCAGTTAATCTTTTCCCAACAGCGCATGCGGTGCTTGCTTCGGAATTGAAACCGGGAACGGGAAACAACGACTCGAATTACGTTTCAAACGTGTATCCGGGTCTTGAGCTTGGAGTGTCTGAATATCTCGATTCGACGTACAACACGTTCAACTCGAACGCCAATACGTCCTACTTCGTGGTATCGAAAATGCACTCGATTGCAAGAGATGTCCGTATTCCTCTTGAAACAGCATGGACGGACGCTCTAAACGACAGACGACGCCGGGCGTTCTATCGCGCTCGCTTCCGCGAGCTTGTGTATTGTGGAACGTGGTGCGGCATTTCTGGTTCAAACGGTACCGTTTGATATATCGTAACTTTAGCAACTAACAACAAAATAACCCTATGGAATTCTTAAAAAAGTATTCAGGAGTTATCGCAACAATCGCTATTATTGTTGCTGTTGTTGCGATATTCAAAGGCGGTTCACAGACTTCGTTCGATTCACAAGGTCTCCTTAATGAAGTGAGACAGATTGTGAGTCAAGGTTCTCTTGGTGGCGCAGAAGGTGTTTTTACCAACTACACTGATTTACAATTAGGTTCTGGTAATAAAGCAACTTCAACGACACAGGGTTCATTCACCCAGAACGATTTGACTCGGCTTCCAATTTCGGGAGCGTGTACGGCTTCCACAACTGCTTTTAATTTCCAAAATCCTTTTAGAGCGACATCAACTATAGATATTGGTGGTGGCTCGATTGTGGAAATTACTAATGGCGGAGGCGGGAATCCTTCGTTTATTATCGGTACGACATCGGCAACTTCGCCAACAGCGACAGGAACGACGGCCTTTCTCAATGGACAACCAATTGGGAGAAATTCTCTCTTAATTGCTCTTGGAACTACCTCGATGCAAGCGACAAAACCTAATCTTACAGTTGGCCCAACTGACTATATTGTTGGACAATTTGTGAGAAATGGCGATGACGATAGTGCTTCGATACAAAGTTTTATTACGAATGGTTCTTGTGATTATTCAATCACGGTCATTCGAGATAATTAGTCGGGGACTTGCTTTGCCCGTTCTTGTGAAGCGGGTAAGCACAAGATTCCCGACATTAAAAATCTAATTTTTATTAAAATGTTTGACACAATTAAAAAATGGGCGGTGGCGATTCTTATAGCTCTTGCTGGAACGGGAGGAGCGATGCAACTTGGTGGCTTGAATACCGTCAATTCACCGGCTACGGCGACTTCAAGCGCTATTATGGTTGGAACATACAGTCCCGGCTCGCGGGCGGTGGCGACTTCGACAACGAGGTCGCATTTACTTCTTTCGTTGGTTGGAAGCGGAGCAAGCGTGTATTGCAATGTCAATGATGGCAATATCGCGACTATGTTTAGCGGTATTCATCTTTCATCAACAACTCCAACTTATGAAATGAGTGTGGATAAAGGGAATCTTTCAACTGACGCAGTGCTTTGCATAGCGGTGGCTAGTTCAACTCCAATTAGTGTAATTGAATTTAACACATCAAGATAATGGCATTTGACATTACAAAGGTCCGTGAGACGCTTGGAAGAAAATTTCGGGGCGCGTCCTTAGATGATGTTTCTGGTGTCTCAGATTATTCTATTTTCGGCGAAGCGGCGGTCAATTTGCTTTCGGAATTAAGCCCCCAAGAAACAGTGCGGAAAACAACTCTGAATATCTTTAGCGGGGTCTATTCATACGACCCTGCTGATGACGTAAAATCCATCGTGGATATTCGCCCACAGACAACCACGCGAAGTGTCAGTGATAATCCTACCAAACGGTTCAGCGAGGATTTCGACAGAGAAAAAAACGACAACGAATTTACGCTTGAGTTTGAGGACGGCACGAAAATTCTCCGTTATTCAAAAGATTCAGGAAACTCTTTGAATATCACGGAAACAATTGACGATAATTGGACGGCTGGCACGGGAGTATCAAATATCGTGGAAGATACGATTGTGTTCGCGGAGAATAACCGTTCGCTTCGGTTTGATGTTTCTTCTGGCTCGAACCTCATCACATGGAATGGAGATGCGGTTGTTGATCTTACCGACCACGAAAATAAAGCCTCATTGTTCCTCTGGGTGTATTGTCCCGATTCTTCCCTCATTACTTCACTGACACTTCGTATTGGTTCTGACGGTTCAAATTATTTTTCAATCACTGGAGCTATTCATTTCGGGTCTCTGCGGAGTGGTTGGAATCTCTATCGTTTCGATTGGAATGGCGCGTCTGAAACAGGTACAGCCACCATCACTGATATTGATTATGTCCGTCTGGCTTTGGTAACAACATCCGCCGACACAGATATTAGAATTGGGATACTCTCGTCAAAACTGCCGACTCCACGGGAATATCTCTATCATTCAAATTTTCTTTTCCGTTCTACAGCAGGGATATGGCTGGATGTGCCAACAGCCGATACGGACATCGTGAATCTCGATACTGACGCGGAGAATCTCTTTATCCATGAATGTTGCGTGCTTATCTCTGACGGACTGACGAGAGTGGATGACGCGCAAAAATACTACAACAAACTATATGGTACAGGACAGCGCGTGGGCGGATATGAACGCTATAAATCGTTAAAACCACCGGAAGGAATCAAAACCCAGAACCGATGGAGACGTTTTGGATATAACAAAAAATGATTCAGTTTCTCAAAACAAAATTAGGAAAATGGCTGATAGGTTCTACCCTCGCTCTTGGCGCGGTTGGCGGTGCAAGCACATTAGGCGGAACGGCTGATGCTAATTTTCAACTAACCAATTCTTTCAAAGGTTATTATACAAAAGTTGATCCTACAAATACACCCTCGGATGTTTTAGTTGCTGGTTCACAAAATGTTCTTATTTCAGATAATGAGAAAGTGGAAACTCGCGCCGGCATCGAGCTTTTTGGCGCGGCTTCAACAACCGCGACAGCCATACAATCCGACTTTGATTGGAAAAATTCAACAGGAGGAGAAATTGTGTCGCGGGAAGCAAATGGAGTGCTTCAGTTTCTCCCCACCGCAACCTCAACAGATTTACGGAATTTCGAGAATCTTTTAGGAGGATTAAATGCTACAGCTACATCCTCAATTCGATTCGCAACAGTATGGAGCCAAACAGAACAACTTGATATTCTTCTCTTTGTGAATGGCACGCCAACCATGTATGAATGGAGCGGCGGGCAAGGCACTTTTGCTTCCGATACATCGAATACCATTGTTTTGAATGAGGACGTAGCTTCTTCCACACAGAGATTCTTTATAAACGGAACGAGACAGATACGAGTAAAAGACGCGGATGGCACATGGCAAACCTTTACCTACACAGGCCAAAGCGCCAAAACCTTTACCGGAGTTACACCCGATCCAACAACCTTTACTTTCAACACAGGGGCATTAGTTGTTCAGGCAGTGAGAAGTAATACCAATACACCTTCTTCAAATTTCGACAACGACACCATTAAAGTTTTACAAAATCAAGTTTGGCTTGGCTCCGCTACTTCACGAAGAGTTTATATTTCTAAAGACACTTCATATACGGACTTTTCATATTCCTCGCCTCGCATAGCGGGAGAGGGAGCGTTATTGACTCTTGATGATATCACTATCGGCTTTGAGTCTCCAGACGATAAAAGTATGTTGGTGTTCTCCGGCAAAGACAGAGTGTACCAAGTTAATTTTGAAATTTCTCCCGGCTCATCGGCAGACAGGGAAGTTCCCGTTACACGACCTCTACTTGTTTCTTCCGGGCAAGGAGCGATTTCACAGGAACTAATAGCAAAGATTAAAAAGGCGGTTGTCTGGGTATCGAATAATAAAGAATTAGTGGAATTAGGACAGGTTGAGAATCTTCCGAGTCCGCAAGCTGTGGCTATCTCCGACCCGATTAAACCTGATTTTACAGACGCTTCTTTTGCAAATGGCGAAATAGAATTCTGGCGCAACAACATTTTCATAACTGACCCGTCTAATTCAAAGGTTTTTATCTTTGACCTCTCCAAAAGATTCTGGCAACCGCCGCAGGTGATGGGAATTCGCAGAATCACCGTCTACAACGACCTTTTTTATGGCCATTCAAATTCTGTTCCTGAATCCTACACGCTCTTTTCGGGATTGAGCGACAATGGCAACCCTATTTCTTTCAAAGCTCATTTCTCGTATCAAAATGGCGGACGGCGGGATGTGCTTAAAAATTTCGATAAGTTTTTCACCGAACTCTATATCGCGGGCAATACCAAAGTGAATGTCTCTCTCCTCTATGAATGGAAAGGAGCGAAAAATATCACAACGTATGAACTTGATGGAGCCTCGCAGGATTTTCTTTATATCCCTAATGCGTCTGCGGCTCTTGGCGTGAACTCTCTTGGCACCAATCCTCTCGGCGGTCAGCTTGAAGAGGGAGAAAACACGCCGAAATATAGAAGATATAAACCAACGGTACCGACGGACTATTTTGAATATCAAGTGCGTTTTGAAACCGAAGGGGATGACAACGCTTTCCAAATTCTTTCTTTCGGGCCCAACAGTATTATGTCAAATAATGCTCCGCAGAAAATAACGAAATAAATGTTATAATTTAATAAACATAAAAAATATGTCCTCTCACATAATAAAAATAATTTCTTTTCTCGCTCTCTATCTCCTTACTATTTATGGAGCCTATTACTTCTCCGATTCAAAAAGCTCACAGTTGAATAGGCGAATCAATCAAATTGAAAATTTAATGCAAAGTTCGATTGATAAAGTTAATTCCGTCCTGTCGCTTGGTGGAGATACCCGAAACGCGGTGGGCGGAGAAAGATATTTTCTTTCCGGTTCCGGTATTTCTGCCTCGCAGACGACCATTTCTTTGACAAAATTCGGCTATACGAGGCCAAACGGTTCGTATAATACATTTACCATAACGAATTTCGGAGATTTGGGATGCGGCACGGTTCAACCGGGTAATACTTCGGGCAAGCAAGAATTCGTTTCTTTCACTGGAGTTACTCAAAACTCCGATGGTACGGCGCAATTAACAGGAGTAACGAGAGGACTTGACCGTGTGCCACCTTATACCGCTTCTTCCACGCTTCAAACTGCTCACGCGGGCGCGTCAGAGTTTGTTATCTCAAATTCTCCGCCTTGTTTCTATGAAGGCTATGCTAATAAAAATAACACCGAGACAATCACTCAACTGTGGAATTTTGATGATATTCCGTGGTGGAATGGCACGACTGCCGCCTCTTCTTCCAATCAACTAGCCACAAGAGGCTACGCCGATTCGCTGACAATAACTGGCGCGCCAACCTCCACATTTAGCGGAATGGGAGTTGTCCAACTTGCGACTCTAGGTTCGCAACTTGGCACAGGCATTGGCACTTCAACAGAAGGACGGCCTCTGGTTGTTTCTTCTCTCTTTGGCACATCATCTCCTTATTCTTTGTCTGTATTCAGGCAAGGAGGCTTATTCCCGACAGGTTCGACAACTGACGGTTTAGGCCAAATTTCTCGCTGGTTTCTGCCGACCACAACAACCGCCGGAGAAGTGCGATGGGATAACGCGCATTATTTCAATGGAAGTTTATCTTCGGGCGGAGGACTTACAGTTAATGACTCTGCCATTTTTGCTGGAGGTTTTAGAATTAGCACAACTTCTGTCGCTTCTTCTTCTCCCCTCACAGTAGATTCAAATGGAAATCTACGTTTGATGCCTCCGAATGTTGATATGGGAACAGCATTTATCGCCAATGGCTCGACAGGAAATCAAGTGGTGAATCACACACTAGGAAGATTGCCATCTTTTATTGAAATAACCGCTTCAGGTAATTATGCCGACAACTCGCCGGCTAATACCTGCGCGATTGTACATTCAACCGGCGCGGCCACTTCAACAGTTGGAACATCGCAGTATTCAATGTGGAATTCAATAGCAACTTTTTCTAGCGATACAAATGCTCAATCTTACCCACGAGCTTCAACTTCTCCTAACAGAATTATTTACAGTGAAGTAACAGACAGTAATACAACCGTTTTAGCCATGGAGGCGCAATTAACTGTTTTATCTTCAACAAGTTTTACTCTTAATTGGATTACCAACGACGGTGGAAGCGGATCGGGATGTTCTACACCCGGAGGACAACGCGCTTTCTTTTGGAAAGTATATTAAAAAACATGGCATATACCGTACAACAAAATCCCGAAGGTACTGCGACACTTCTTCAAGATGGCGTTAGAGTTTCAACCGGCACGCCTTCCTATATTCAATCCATCGCAGATAACAAAACTCCTGCGCCAGTAACCACTTTTTCTTCCTCATTGGGTGAGAAAACAATCAATGATATTAAAACCGCTATCGAGCCGCAACCGCAACCTGAACCAAAACCAACAAAGACTGAACCGGCTAAACAATCGCTTGCTGATGAAGTGTCTTCGATAACAGGTGAGACACCGATAAAAACCGCCATCGAGGAGTCTGACGATAGGATGAACGCTCGCATTTCGGAAGCCAATACCTTTTTCGACAATTATAAAAATCAATTAGATACAGCCAGAAAAGCGCAAATTACGACCATTCAATCCCAATTTGAGCAGATACGGATTAAACAGCAGGAAGCGAATAGGAGGAGAGAAAAGCTGGAAGAAACTCTACAGATTCGAGGCGGCATATCAAGATATTCTCCGGAACACGCGGCGGACAATGTCATGGACATGGTGAATCAAGGTATTGGCAGAATTGCGGAAATCAATCAAAAGGAACAGGACGCCATCGCTCAAATTAACAGTGCCTTTGCCAATAATGAAATGTCTCTGGCGCTCAAACAATTTGAGAGTGTCAAAGAGCTTCGGGATGAGCGAGATAAAGAAATTGCCGCGATTCAGAAAGCGCAGGTGGATGGATTAAAAAAGATTCAAGAAGAAGACAAAAAACTTAACAATCAAGGTTTGATTTTTGACGCGGTTAAAACTCTCAAAACGTCTGACGTGAGTAAAATTTTTGCTTCTCTTGGTGGAAAAGTGAGCACGGATGAAATAAAAAACTTCATTGAAGATACAACACCAAAAGAAAGCGCGGATATTTCAAAAAACGCGTTCAAATTTACCAGTGAAGATACTGGGAAGATGTTGGGAGGTCTTGGATGGAGCGGTGCGGATGTACAGACATTTCAAGATACTCTTAACTCAAACGGTTTATATAATCCATCTGACGCATTGGGTGGCAAATCCTTATCGGAAATTCTTACTCCGGAAGAATTGAAATTCGTAAAAAACGAAATTCTATACCCTCCTAAGAAAGTTGCTGGAATTAGCGACAATTTAAGTTTTACTGATTTAGCACAGGGAACTCTTGTGGCTCGGCTCGCTTTTGGTACAGGACGTTCACTTTCTGACAAAGATGTTGAGATTGGACAACAAATGTATTTAGCCGGTAAAGTGCAAGGTCTTGATGTATGGCAGATTGCGGATCAAGTGTATGGATTTAATGTAAGTAGAAACAAACCTTTAGCGGTTGGCCTCCGTAATACCCTGCTTAACATCAACGGCCAGAAAGGATTGAGTGATTATGATCTTGCGGGAGTGGCTAACTTAATAAATCAAGGGGAAGACTTGAAAGCAATACGCAAAGTTGAAATATCCGCTTTTAGTGAGGCTCGTAAATTGACGGGGAATGAAGATTTTGTATCCGAAGATGATATTTTATATGTGAAAAATAAAGTTGATGAGATCGAAAAACTGCTTGGCAAAGGATGGAATAACGAAGTGGGAGCTTTTACAGGAAGCATGGCGAGCTTTATTTCTAGGAAATTCGGTATTGGACAATCTGCTTCCATTCAAAATAAACTCAATAGCTTGACGGCAAACATGATAAACAAAAGAGCTGGTTCGGCTTTGACTGAAACAGAATGGGATAGATTGATTTCACCTTCAGTTCCAACTGTTAAAGAAGCCGCGCAAACATGGAAGACAAAAATGCAAGAACTGATTGATAATCCTTTAACTCGATACAATGCAATTCGTTCGCAGGTCTCTTTGCCTTCTCTTCAGATAGATAACATTACCAATCCTGAAAGTAGAATACCTTTATATTCAGATAAGTCTTTAGAAGATACAAATCCATTAGAACTTCCTGATGTTGGAAATAATCCTCTTAATCTAAATCTATGACCCCACAAGAGTTCGCAAAAAAAGTGAGAGAGAAATATCCCGGCGCTTATGACGCTCTTGATGATGTAACTCTTGCTCAAAAAGTGATTGAAAAATATCCCGTTTATGCCTCGCAAGTAAATTTTGAACCTGAAACGCCGGTAGAGGACACTTTTCTAGGAATGAAACAGGGATCAGAATCTTTGCCGGGAAGGATTGCCAGTGAGGAAATTCAAAAGACAGGGAGTGAACTTGAAAAACAATTTTCGGAAGCGCAAGGAGTGGGTGAAAAAGCTCTGGCCGTGGCAGGATTACCATTAAAAGCGGCTGGCACTGCCGCAAGAATCGGTGGACGAATAATTGCTGAACCGATGATAGGCTTTGTTAAAAAAGCGGCTGATACTTTGTCTCAAAATAAATTAGTGCAGGAAATTGCGCAAGGGAAATTCGGCACGAATGTTTTAACAGGCGCGGCAGATATTTCGGGGAGAATTGAAGGAGCTTTGGCAGAAATAAAGAAAAAAGTAACGCCAGATGTATATCAATCTCTTGCCGATTCTGCTGAACTTGCTTTGTGGGCGATTGGAGGCCGACCAGCTACTAAAGTGATTGAAAAAGGTATATCTTTAGCCTCGACAGCCGCAAAAGAAGCTATTGGTGGTGTGGCGAAAACTGGAGCACAAGCAGGTAAAGAAACTGTTGCTAGTATCACCGGCAAGATTGAAAAAGGTATAGCAAAGACTGGAGAAACAATCAACCAAAGCGTTGAAAAGATAGTAGCAGAACCTTTGCAACCGCAGTATATAACAACTCTCAAAAGGACAACCCCAGAAAAATTTGATTTATATGCGAATACTGCAAAGAAAGCCGCCGAAGATTTCAAAAATGCGACCCCTCTTGAAATGGCAGGTAAAGAAGCTCAAAAAGCCTTAGACACTATTCAAAGAAAACTTGATACTGTTGGCCAACAAAAAAACACCGTTTTGAACCGAGCGTCTGTAGGTAATAAACCAGTTGGCTCTATTGTTGTTAAATTCCGTCAACAATTACAAAATGCTATAGGATATTTAACTAGTGTTGAAGGAGATACTAAATTATACAGGGATATTTTGGAAGAGGCGACAAAACTTGGTAGTAATCCAACAGCAAAACAAGTAGATAAGTTTATTGATTTTATCCAAGATAGAATTTATACAGGTTCAAGGGATTTGACTATTCCCATTACTGACGCTCCCCAACAAATTTTAAGGCCGATTACAGGACAACTAAACGAAGCTCTAAAATCTCAACTTCCTGACAGTTATCGTTCTTTGAATGATAGTTACTCTTCTATGGTCAAAGTTAGAAACGAATTAAATTTGAAATTAGGTAAAGAAGGCGAAAGAGGAGGTTCTTTAATGAAACGTGTTTTCAGTCCTTCTGATGCACGAACAAAAGAAATGTTTGAGGAAGTAAAAAAACTAACAGGGGTTGATCTTGTTGATGAAGCAACTCTCGCAAGAATGACGATGGAAATCGCCGGTGATTCCCGGCAAGCAAGTCTTCTTCAACAACTTAACATCCCATCTATGACAAAAACAGGAATTTTAGGAAGAGTGTGGGATGAAATCGTGAAAAAATATAATACACCCGAAGAACGTTTTAGGCGCGCGAGAGAGCTAATTCAACAAGAAGGCGTAAAATAACCCAAGCTATCAATAATCCAACCAAAAATAACAAAACTGGCCACACTAAATAGAGGATAAATAATACGCTCGAAATAATCGCTATATTTTTAATAAAACGTTTCATAGTAGTATACTATCATATTTGTCAAAATAAGTCAATGCCATCTACCGCTCAAAAACCATTAAGAGAAAGATTAGGAATGATTGTTTCGTCTTTGCGAGAGCGTATTCAAGATGTAACAGAAAAAACCTCTCAAACCACTCTCGGCCAATTTCCTCGCGTTTTTGGAAAAAATCTTGTCAGTACAGCTTCCGAAGCCGCTAAAAGTCTCATCAAATCCCCTCTCCGTCTCGCTAATACAGCTTATGATCTTACACAACAAATACAGGGCAAAAAACCATCGAAAGGCTATGATATTCCAAAATCTCGTTTTCTTCCTGATCTTGGAAAAGTGGAAGGATACGGCAGACAATTCTTAAATGAAGCGGGAGACAAAGCCTACGACCCTACAAATCTAGGCACTCTCGCGGCTGGTATTAAAGCTGTCAGTCAAGGAATCCTAGACACTTCCGCGCTTGCTTCCATCGCGTCAAAAGCATTTCCTCAATTAAACATAGCAATCAAACCTAGCGCGGGACTGTCAATTAACCCTATTACTCGTGATTTATCAGGCCTTAAAGCTAATTTTTCTCCACATGGCGATACGCCAAATACAATTACCATGTATGATAAATTGATTGAAAGCGGAGATGCTAAATTAACCGACGTTTTTAAAGACCCTATTGATAGAATTTATCATCCAAAAATTGCCGAACAGATAATTAACAATGCTTCACGTTCAATGGAATTAAGGGGATTTCCCGAATTAGGTCAAAAAATAAAAACAATGCTAGATGTCAATTCTCTTACACAAGAAAAGATTTTAGAGGCTGCAAAAAAACTCATTGAGACCATAAAATAAGATGTCTATTGACCTTAAAAAATATATCAAACTTAGGGCATCTCCAACATTGGGGCTTATGGAACTTGTTAAAGAATTGGAACAAAGAACAGAAGAAAAATTACAAAATTCTATCGCTACGATTCAGGAAGAAACTCGCTATGAATTTGACCGTATGATGAATGAAGTTGGAAAGGAACTTAAAGAGGCGATTGAAATAGTAAATGAAAATATAAATAAAAAACTTTCAGATACAAAATTCAGCGAACTTTTTGGCAAGGTGGAGATGCTTAAAGGGAACCCGGGTATAGATGGTCTTGATGCTGATGAAGACGAAATTGTTGAAAGAATTTTAGAAACTGTTCTTAAAGAAATTCCGCAAGGGAACCCGGGTATAGATGGTCTTGATGCTGATGAAGACGAAATTGTTGAAAGAATTTTAGAAACTGTTCTTAAAGAAATTCCGCCTCCAATTAAAGGCGACAAAGGCGATGCTTATATTCTAAGTGAACAGGATAAACAAAAAATTGCTTCGCAGATTGATATTCCTATTGTTGACCGGATTATCGAGAAACGGGAAATAATCAAAGAAGTGGAGAAGGAGATTATACTGCCTACTTTTGAAGAAATTGCCAGAGGTATTGAAACACTCGAACCTGAAAACAAACTCGATTATGAAAAAGGTCTTAAAAATAAGCCGAGGATTCCAAAAGAAATAAAGAAAATTCCTATCCGTGGAGGAAGTGGCGGAGCTGGCGGCGGTATGTCTATTTCCATCGAAAAACTTTCTGGCACACAATCTGGCGATGACGTAACGCTTGACCTGACACAACTTGCGAATCCGTGGACTTTGGTTCTTGGTGTATTTCAAAATGGTCAGTTCCTGACTGAAACAACAAAATGGTCGCGTTCAGGGAATACTATCACTGTGTTAATGGCTTCAAATGGAGACGACTTCTATGTGGAATACGCTTACTAAAAAACTCTTATTTATAACTATTTTTCTTGTCCCGCTTATATCTCTAGGACAAGTTTTTAATCAGTCGCAAGAAATTATAAAACCATATGGCGGTGTCATTTATGCGACCTCAACGTCTGGTGTTTCCAAACTTTCTGCTACCACTTCTCCAACGGTAGGTTCTATTACTGCCACCTCGACAACGAATACTTCTCTTTTCCGAGGTTCGCTTCAAATAGATGGTACATTCACTCTTTCTCCGCAAACCTCTGGGTGCGCGCAGTTTGGCTCTACCGGCATTCTCACCTCTCTTGGCTCTAATTGTATAACAGGCGGCGGTTCTGGCGGCTTCGGTGAATCGTGGCAACTCTTTACAGGCCAATTTGGAGTTTCAACTCTCCGGCCTACAACCACAATCCCTATTCAAGTAGAATCTACCGCTACTTCCACGTTCTTCGGTGGGATATTTGATAAATTAGGCATAGACACTACTTATCTCACACTTCAAAGAATCGCACTCGGCAATGGTTCAGCCACTACAACCTACACCGATTTAGCAGGAGCCGGTCTTACAACCTCTGGCACAACTCTTGTGGTGGGAGCGGGCACTTGTATAACCGCCAATGCCAATGATGTCGCTGTAACTTCAAATTGCACCGATGCGGCGACTGTGGATTCAATCGAGGGAGCTTCTTTCCTTCGCTCTGACGCGGCAGACCAATACACCGGCTCTGGCCTTCTTGATATTCAAAGCACCGGAGGCTTTCTTATAAGCGCGGCAGGGACAACAACAGAAACGAGAAATGTAACGACTAAAGGCGGATTGGATGCTTCCACTTTTCTAAAATCAACCTTTGGTATCTTTGACACCATCGCCGCGACTTCAACGACAGGAACTTCCACTTTTGCCGGTATTATAAATGTAAGTCAAGCAAATTCAACTTCCACCTTTTCAGGTAGAGTTTCCACGGCTGGACTGTCATCTTCAAACGGTTTGACCATAACCGGAGGAGCGTTTCGGTTAAATAATGAATCTTTTACCGACTTAACCGGCACTGGTCTTGATAATACAGCAGGAGTGCTCACGCCGAATTGCGCCACAATTACTGGTAGCGCTGATCTTTGTGATGGGAATGACGCGACAGGCGCGGGGGGAGGCGCTTTTCCATTTACCACTGGCACAAACTTCGGTGTAACTGAAAATGCCACCTCTACCCTCATTGGATTGAAAACAGGGCTTACCGCCTCTTCAACTTCATGGTTTACAGGAATAAATAATAAGAACTGGGCTATTTCAACAACAACAACTGTTTGCGCCAATGATTGCGAATATACGAGCATTCAAACAGCGATAAACGCGGGGTGGAGAGATATTAGATTGAAAGAAGAAAGTTACGCTGGGCCAGTTACAATCACTTCAAGTAATACAAAAATTGTCGGAGCTGGCATGGGTTCAACCATAATTACCTGCGATGCTTCCACAGATGGAATGTGCGTATCTGTCGCCACGACATCCGCTTTGACACGCGTTATTTTAGAAGATTTTAGTATTGATAATACGAACGGCACGCATTTCGGGCTTGGCCTTGTTACTTCCGACACTTCAAATGTCTATACAGACCATATTGAGATTACCGACTTCTTGATTCAACACCTTGTTAAAGACTCTCAAAACCGTTCCTTTTATTCAAGTTTTAACAACATGCGATACGCTGGTTCTAACTGTTTTGAGGCTTCGGGAACGCTTGCGAATGACAATATTATGTATATGTCAAGATGTATTGTTGATGATTCAAATGGGGTTGGATATAACTTTGTGGCGGCAGAAGGTTGGAAACTTGTACAACCAAATAGTGAACCCAGCTCTACTATAGGAGTGGGAATTCAAATTGACGGTTCTTCGATTGGAATTAACATTGATTCTCCGTGGCTCGAATCAAACGCAACGGGTATTTCAATTCTTGCTGGCGCATTGAATACGGTTATAAGTGGTGGAGGACGAATCACCGCCAACACAGTTGGTATAAACAATGCGGGTAGTCATACAATCATTTCCGGCCCGCTTATTAGCGCAAATACTACAAACATCATAGATACGGGATATAGCGGCACATATCTCACTTCTGATAATGACTTCACCACCGCCTTCACTGGTATCGGTACTTCTACACAGGCCTCTGCCGATACTCGTTTGACTTTAACTGGTTCATTCTCAACCGCTCTTGAACCGATGTTCTGGCTGAATCAAAACGGCGCGTTTGCCGCAGGGTATTCTGGTATTGGGTTTGGTATGCAGGCGGCTGGTTCTAGTTTCCCTAATGGATTGGGTAAATTTGGATGTACCCCTGGCGCAAGTTTCGCTCTTACTTCTTGTACTATGATGGTGGCTAACGCCGGAGGAAAATCTCTTGAAAGATTCCAAATAAATTACAACGGATTCTTTGGTATTGGAACTTCCACAATTGGCGCACAGTTAGGCGTTGCCAATAATTCGCTTTCAAGTTCTCCTGCTTTTCTAGTTTCTACCTCAACCGCAACCGCAACTTCAACCGCTTTTGTGATTGATAAGGACGGTAAAATTGGAGTAGGTACAACTTCACCTTATGCGCAACTGTCAGTTGCCGGTCTTTTGGGTGCGGGTAAACTGACAGTCGGTCAAGGATACGGATCATCTACATTTGCCGGTGGAATAGGAACCGCCGGTCTATCTTCTTCAAATGGCCTAACAATCACTGGAGGCTCTATAAACTTCGGTGGAGATGTACTCACTGATTTTGTAGGGACGGGATTACAAGTTACATCCGGCGCTCTTACTCTAAATGCCACTGGAGATTGGACAGGGACTGTAGATTTAAATAATTTTGCTGGCGGAGCTATCGGCGCAGGAGATTTGCTGTATGGTTCTGGAGCAGGCTCAATCGCGGAGTTAAGTATTTCAGCATCTTCAACTGTTTTAACTAACAATGGGTCTACTCCAGCATGGACACCATCTCCGCAATTAACAAGTTTGAGAGTGTCTGGCTATATGATGATTCCAAACGGGGCGGCTCCATTCGTAGATAATGCTGGAGAAATAGCTTTTGATACTACCGATAATCAACTCATTCTTGCCACTTCAACGGATAGTTCTTTCCCTGCAGTTTTTCCAACCACAAAATCACTCATTAGCTTCGGAATGTCTTCCACAACCTATCCATTCCTTAATGGTGGATTTGTAACAACGAAGCATGTTGGTCTCGGTACAAAACGAGACGGCTTTAGAGTAACCGAGATTATGTGCTCGGTGTGGGGTGGAACTTCTATTGTTATAAACCTTTCAGATCAAAATGGAGCTAATGATACAGAAACCGCAACGTGTTCGACTACCTCAACCTCTACCGTCAACCGTATTTCCACTAATGCGACATGGACAGCAGGGGAATCGGTTATCCTTGAAACCGGCACAGTTACCGGAACGCCGAATCAACTATATGTACAAGTGTATGGTGTATATACTAGAGAATAGGATATGAAAAAAACATTAGCAACATTTGGAACAATAGCTGTACTCGGAGTTAGTGGTGTCGTTTTTGGCGACGATCAAATAAACCAGCTACAAGATAAAGGACTCTACTTTGAACACTCTAGAGGAGAAGCCATAGTGGAAATAGTCAAAGACGAATCTAAAATTGTTTTCTCTAAGTGGGACAACGAAGTTAGGATGGGTGTCTCTTACAATATAGACGGTCAAGGAAAAAGAACCTTATTGACCAGTCGTGTTGAGTGGAAAGACAGTGAAGGAAAAGAGGAAATTCATGCCTACCCAATAGATGACAACAACTTTGAGTTTGAGATTGTCTTGAATGAAAAACCTAACAAAGATACTTTTGACTTCTTTCTGGATGGAGTGAACGGTCTTGACTTCTATAAACAAACAGCAGAAGAGGGTGTACCAGAGAATGTCATAAACTCTTATGCGGTTTATTACTCTAAGACGGGGAATGAGTACGGTACTGGTAAAGCTTTTCATATCTATCGGCCAAAAGCGATTGACGCTAACGGAATGGAAGTGTGGGGAGACTTGAATTATAAAAACGGAAAGTTAAGCATTACTATTCCTAAAGATTTTTTGGATAAGGCAACTTACCCTGTCAGAGTAGACCCTAACTTCGGAAAAGAAACAGACGGAGCTAGTTCAACTGCCGCTACAGCAGACAACAAATTAACTAGCAGAGGTACGCCAGGTACAAGCGGGACTGTAGATTCAATGACTTGTAGATTGTGGCTATCAAGTGCAGGGACAGGAAACTGGCGAGGAGTTATTTATTCAAGCACATCCGACTCACCTGATGATCTCTTAGCCGTAACTGATGACGGTTCATTTACTAGCACAAGTGAAACTGCCCAGACTTTGAATTTTACAGGAGCAAACGCCATTAGTGTTGTGGGAGGTACACAGTATTGGATAGGTTTTCATATTCAAGACCCTGGAACAATGAATTGGACTGTAAGTAGAGACGCAACAGCAAGTCTTCGTGTAACGAACGGAGATGATGTGTGGACTGGTGGAGCGGACGATCCACATAGTGCAGACAAAACTGTGCTTTCAGGCCCCATTGATTGTTTTGTAACTTACACAGAGCCAGCAGTGGCAGGAGCTGTTATTACCAAACCCCCTGATATTATATTTTTTATTGAAGAAGAATGACCCCACAAGAAGTACATGAATGGTTGATTTTGTTAGGGAAGCCTACAGCCGGATTGATTATTTTTATTATTCTCATTTTGTACCGCGAAGCAGTTATCCACACATGGAATGCTGTCATAGATTTTATTTTTAAGCGAAGCGGAAAATGAACGAAGCACAAAGACTCAAAAAAGGAAAATTAAAAATGATAAGAACCGAAATGGGATTATTTGATTTCGCTGTCATCACTATTTTTGGCGACTATAAAGAAACATGCAAATTTGTGGCATGGAAGTTCGATGATGAAAAAACTGATTTCACAAAGTTCGATCATGATTATATTCCCAGAGGGAAGTGCTTTTTTCGTAAAGGATATATTCCTTGTATCTGGGTTCCTAAAAAGCCGAGAACCGCGAAAGAACATGCTACATTCGCCCACGAATGTTTACACGCCACCTTCAAACTGTTTGAATGGGCTGGAATAAACATAAATGACGAAACTGAAGAAGTTACCACGCACGCGATGGCGCATATAATTTATAATTCATTAAAATGAAAGGTTCAACACGCGGCCAAATAACAATCAACGCCCTCATGGGAATTATCGGCCTTATCGGAGGTATTGCCACTCCTCTGACTTTGTATTTTTCAAAAGTGGGGGGAATAGAAACAACTGTTGCTGTTCATGAAACGAGAGTTACCAATCTTGAAGAAGAAAAAAGGGAAATTCGTATGATTCTAAAAGAGCAAAACGCCAATATCGCTATTATAAAAGAAACTGTGGCGGCAATGGCGGCCAAGCAGGGAATAAAGCTACCGGAAACTAAGACATTACAAACGATAACACCGGAATAACATGCTTAAAGATTACGGCCTTAGATTAAAAGAAATCCAACCTGACCACTACACTCTTGGAGCTGTTACTACTAAAAAGATTCTCCGAGAGGACGGACAGTACGATATCTTTCTTCCAAAATACGAACCGCAGTTTGGCGGAGACTGGGATTCCTATGGATGCACCGTGTGGGGCAGTCAAAACTTAATTGAGACAATCCAAAAATACATCACAAAGATTGAGCCAAATTTTAGCGAACGATTTACCTACATTCTCGCTCATATAGAACCACCGGGTGGTGATCCCCATGATGTCTTACAATGTATCCGACATGACGGTCTAATTCTCGATGACCATCTTCCAATGACTATTACTTATGAGGAATTTCTCATGCCTAACCCCATGAATGGGAGCCTCCTCGCAGAAGGCCAGAAATGGTTGCAAAAATACGAAGTAAAGCACGAATGGCTGTGGACTGGACAAAAGGACATAAAGGACAAAATAAAGATTATAAAGGACAACTTGCCTTATGGCCCTATTGGAGTGTCCGTTACAGCATGGTTTCTAAAGGACGGAGTGTATGTTGATAACGAACTTCCTAACACGCATTGGTGCATGTGTTATGGTTATGAAGAACACGGAAACGATATATTCCTCAAGATATTTGATTCATACGACCAATCTATAAAACTCCTTTCTCCCGACCATAATATCCAAATGGCTAAGAGTGTCTTTTTATCCTTGAAACCAAAACAAAAGGACAACTGGCTGATGTCCTTTATAACGTGGTTTATAAATAAATTATATAAATAAAATGAAAACAGTCTTTGTAAATAGTGGCCACTTTAGAGATGATTCGGGTGTTGTTGTCGGCCAGTATAAAGAAAATGAGCTTTGTAAAATAATTAGAGACGAGCTGGCGAAAATGATTGGAGAAGCTCTCTATGTCCCCGATGAACTTAACCTTAAAGATTCGATAGCGTGGGTGAAAAAGAATGGGTGGAAAACAGGGGATTTATGCCTCGATTTGCATCTAAATGCCCATAACAACAATCAAATTCGAGGCACGGAAGTGTATCATTACAACAACGAAAAGATCGCCAATGTTTTCGCGCGATACGTCTCCAGCTCTCTCGATATTCAAAATCGCGGAGCGATACCGGACACCAATGCGGCAGTCGGCAGTCTTGGCTGGTGCCGGCAACTTAACGGACTTGTGATTGAGATTTGTTATTTAACTAATTTTATGGACAGAGCGAAAATAACACAAGGAATCTGGCAGAAAAATGCGGCGGAAGGAATCGCTGGGGCTATCGGACAACTTCAAAACGATATTCCCGCTCTCGAAAAACAAGTCTCACTCCTCACACAACTTGTCAACGCGCTCCGAAAAGTCTTGGAACTTTTACAAATTAAAAAATTGCTTGGCGGTATATTTAAGAAGTGGTAGGATTTTAAATCATGCGAGATTCGAGTTCTCCGATAAACGGAAACTAAAATGAATCTCGCTCCCAACAACCAGATGTTTTTGGAACACTAAAAACAGGGTTGTTGGGAGGGGGATTCAACGCTTTTTGAAAGTTACAATTCACCACAGTAACCCCTCAACATAGACAGTATGAAAATGATAGCAAATCTACGAAGGTGCGATAACGGAGCGTGCGCTCAAGCGTTTCCTGCTATATGGATAACCGAAAGAAGATATGGAGCGTGTCAAGAAGAACACGGACAACTCCATTTTTGTTCAGCTTTCTGTAAACAAGTATACAAAATGGCGCATTCCATTCCTATTTCACCGCACGCGGACATTCAGTTCCAACTGGAACTGCAAAAATTGAATCACTGATAGCTATAGCTATCAAAGTAACTTCAATATAGACACGTAGGTGTCTATAGTAACCCTCAACCCAGTCTATCTCCCAAGGGATAGACTGTATTTTTCCATAAAATTTCGACAAAGATTGTTTCATCCATCAAACCAAGACCTGTGCCAATCGCGGTGAGGCATAGAGTTTCGTGTGGTTTTGTATTTTCTATTGCAAACTGTATCGCTTTTCCCACTAGAATTTCATTTGAAGTCATCTTATGATCAACTGAAATGACAAAACAAATATTTCCAATTCTTTCATTCCCTGTGAATCTTCGAGATTGTTTTACTTTGCAATAGAAAGGAAAGTTATACTGGAAGTCTTTATCGATTCCCCCACCAAAAGTGAAGTTTGGATTGGAAGCGGTGCATAAAACATGATGTGGAATTTTAGAGGCTTCTTCAAAATAATCTCCCCATAGCGCTGGGATTCCTTTAGCCAGACATTTATCTACAATAGATCGGCGGTTGTCTATCACTTTTATTTTCATATTTTTTTCCCAAATTTAGTAACTTCTCCTATAACTTTTCCTTTTCTGAAAGCAACTTTGTGTGGGTATGTTGGTTTTGGCCACGCATATATATCTTTGATATCAATTTCTAAGGCTATATATTTGTCTCCTTTTTTATTTCTAAACTCATCACAAAAATAAGAGCGAGAACAAGCGTGATATTTATTTTCACCACACTCTTCTTGTGTAGGTTTCCATGATGGGTGTTTCACTGTAGAACCTACAGTCCACACTGTTTCGTTTTTAGTTCCTTCTTGTGTTTTGAAATCTTTGGATACTTTTTTATATAGAGTTATAGTTTTTATTTTTTCAATCCCATTGTTTTCAAACCAATCTATTTCTTCTAGTTCAATAACTGTGCAGTTCTTTGATTTTTTGTTTATTTTCCCTTTTGCTAATTTCCAACAAACTGAAAACATAAAAAGAGTAACAGTGCTTACACTAGAAAAAAGATGCACCCCAACATTTCCCCAAGCCACGACAGAGGAATTTCCCCAAGCCTCGACAGAGGAATTTTCCCAAGCCACGACAGAGGAATTTTCCCAAGCCTCGACAGAGGAATTTTCCCAAGCCACGACAGAGGAATTTCCCCAAGCCTCGACAGAGGAATTTTCCCGAGCCATGACAGAGGAATTTCCCCAA
>C687J35021_10000422_pt1 | contig 33358 bp, 28 predicted proteins | sample RifCSPhighO2_12_FD_35021 | JGI IMG/M metagenome (IMG submission 35021) | reverse complement strand
TACACGCCGACCCACGCCGAAGTGGACCTGGCCAGCGTGATGCGCGAGATCGACGACGCGCGCGATGAAGACGCGGCACGTCGACTGCGCATGGCGCAGTGAACTGCGTGGACTGATTCAGCCACGCGGGTGGTGCTGCGCCACGATGCTCTTGAGCCGCTCCCGCGCCACGTGCGTGTAGATGGTGGTGGTGGAAATGTCGGCGTGGCCCAGCAGCATCTGCACCGCGCGCAGGTCGGCGCCGTGGTTGAGCAGGTGGGTGGCGAAGGCGTGGCGCAGGGTGTGCGGTGANAGCGGCGAGGTGATGCCGGCGACCAGCGCGTATTTCTTCACCAGCTGCCAGAACATGGCGCGTGTCATGGCCTCACCCGCGCGCGAGCCGCGCGAGGTGACGAACAGGTCTTCGCTCTGCAAGCCCCCCAGCACCTCGCGCCGCCCCTGGCCCAGCCAGGTCTGCAGCCACTGGCCAGCGATCTGTCCAAACGGCACCAGCCGCTCCTTGTTGCCCTTGCCGGTGATGCGCAGCACGTGTTCGTTCATGCCGACGTGAAAGGTCTTGAGTGTGACCAGCTCGCTCACGCGCAGGCCGCTCGCGTACATCAGCTCCAGCATGGCGCGGTCGCGTTGGCCCAGCGGCGTGCCGGTGTCGGGCGCGTTGAGCAGGGCCTCCACCTGAGCCTCGCTCATCGTCTTGGGCACACGCAGCGGCTGGCGCGCGGCCATCAGGCGCAGCGTGGGGTCGGCGGTGATCAGGCGTTCGCGCAGTGCCCAGCGGTAGTAGCGCTTGAACACCGTGAGCCGCCGGTTGGCGGTGGTGGCGCGGGTCTGGGCGTGGCGTTCGGCGAAGTAGGCGTTGATGTCGCTTTCGCCGGCCTCGGGCAGTGCCGTGCCGCGTGCGGCCAGCCATTGCCCGAAAAGCGTGAGGTCGCGCCGGTAGGCGTCGAGCGTGTTGCGCGAGAGGCCTTCCTCCAGCCAGAGCGCATCGATGAAGGCCCCGGCGCTGGCCTCGCTGGCCGTTGCCAGGGCTTTGTCCATCAGTCCAGCTTGAGTTTCTGCTTGGCGACCACCGTCTTGTAGACCTCGAACTCGGCCTTGATCTGCTCGGCGAATTCGGCCGGTGTGTTGCCCACGATGAGCGAACCGGTGTCTTCAATGCGCTTTTTCACCGCCGGGTCGGCCAGCGCCTGCTTGGTGGCGTTGTAGACCTTGTCCACGACATCCTTGGGCAGGCCCTTGGGCGCGATCAGACCGTAGTAAGCCATGCGGTTGACCGGCTCCATGCCCACTTCCTTGAATGTCGGCACGTTGGGCAACGCGGCCAGGCGGTCGGGCGCGGCCACCACGATGGGGATCAGCCGCCCGGCCTTGATGTGTGGCAACGCGGAGGGCAGGTTGTCAAAGATGATGGGGACCTGGCCGCCCACGGTGTCGTTGAGCGCCGGACCCGCGCCGCGGTAGGGGATGTGCGTCATGAAAACGCCGGCCAGGCTCTTGAACAGCTCGGTCTGCAGGTGGCCGATGCCGCCCGTGCCCGAGCTGGCGTAGCTGTACTTGCCCGGGTTCTTTTTCAACTCGGCCAGGAAGGCCTTGAAGTCCTTGGCCGGGAAGCTGGGGTGCACCGCGATCACGTTGGGTGTGGCCGCGATGTTGATGATGGGCGTGAAGTCGGTGAGCGTGTTGTAGGGAATCTTGGGGTTGATGGCCGGGTTGGCCGCCGTGGTCGACACGGTCGCCATGCCCAGGATGTGCCCGTCAGGCAGGGCGCGCGAGAGTTCCAGTGCACCCACCACGCCGCCGCCGCCGGCCTTGTTCTCAACGACCACGCTCTGGCCCAGGGTCTTGCCCAAAGGCTCGGACATGACGCGCGCAATGATGTCGGTCGTCCCGCCGGGTGCAAACGGCACCTGGATCCGCACGGGCTTGTTCGGGAAAGCCTGTGCCCAGGCCCCGGTGGCCGCAACGACCGAAGCAGTGACCAGACCCCAGGCAAACAGCTGACGACGCAATACCATGGCAAACACTCCTTGAAAGAGAGGCAACAAAAAGGATAGCAGGGGTCATATTACCTGCGGCGATCCGGCGCGCACGCGTCGGATCAGACAGGCTGCTGATCGAACCCGCCTCGACAGACACTGTAGACAGCCGCGAGGCCCTTGGCCATGGGGAGACTACATAAGTACAAACCCCCGGATCGAGCCGACGGCGGGCGCTATGCTCCTTCCGTGAACTTTGCCCAGCTCCTCTTCCCCGACTTTTCGCTCATCCTGATCGGCTACCTGCTCTGCCGTTTCACCGCACTCGACCGCAAAGTCTGGGAGCCCATCGAGAGCCTGGTCTACTACTTCCTGTTTCCGGTGCTGCTGTTCCAGTCCATCGTGAAAAGCCCGCTGGACCTGGGGGCCACCTCCAGCCTCATGGCCGCCGGCTTCACTCTCGGCCTGTGCGGCATTGCGCTCTCGTATTCGCTGCCGCACTGGCCCTGGCTCGGCAAGCGGCTGGATGTGCGGCTGCACGCCGCCAGCGCGCAGATCGGCTTTCGCTTCAACTCCTTCATCGCCCTGGCCCTGGCCGACAAAGTGGCCGGNCCGCAGGGNCTGCAGCTCATCGCNGTGATCATCGGCGTGTGTGTGCCGCTGTTCAANGTGGGTGCCGTGTGGCCCATGGCCCGCCACGCACAGAAGCACTTTGCGGGTGAACTGCTGCGCAACCCCCTGATCATCGGTACCGCTTCGGGCCTGGTGGCCAACCTGCTGGGCTTCCAGATCCCGGTCTGGCTGGAACCCACGGTGAGCCGCATCGGCCAGGCCTCGCTGGCGCTCGGCCTGATGGCCGCCGGCGCAGGGATGCAATTCGGGTCGCTGCACGCGGCCAAGACGCTCGGGGTGGCGGTGCTGGCCGTCAAACACCTGGGCATGCCGCTCATGGCACTGGGCCTGTCCCGCCTGTTCCAGCTCGATGCCACACAAACCACGGTCCTGCTGATGTTCTCCGCCGTGCCCACCGCGTCGAGCTGCTATGTCCTGGCCGCCCGCATGGGCTACAACGGGCCGTATGTCGCAGGGCTGGTCACACTGTCCACCCTGCTGGGAATGGTGAGTTTGCCGTTTGCAATCGGCGTCCTGAAAGCGCTCTGATCCAGTTTGAGAGGCATGAACGGTCGCTGGGTCGGCGGCATCATGCACCGGGCGACGCGTACCGTGGAACTGGACAGCGACAGGGCTGTTCAATGACGGTATGGCAAAATTGGTGCGGTTTAGCCCATTCAGGCCCACCATGTTTGTGATCGCATGCGGGCTGTGTCCAACGGGTACTTTCAGGAATCCACCCATGTTCTCTCCCGAACGCATCGCCAGGTTAACGCCTTTGGCTGCATCCGTATTTGCTGCACTGGCTTTGATGGGCTGCGCCAGCGGCTCGAAAGAAGCTGCTGTCCCGAATCCTTTCATCGCGACCACTGCCTCAAAATCCACGGAACCTCACATCCACGAGCTGCGGGTGTTCGGGGACAGCTACTCAGACCTGAATTTCACCAACTCGCGCCGTACCGGCAACTGGGTGCAGAACCTCCGGGGAGCCATCGGCACCGACATCGTGGACAACTATGCGATCGGCGGCGCGCGGGCAGCCGACGCCAACTACAAGTCATTCAACCGCCAGATCGACACCATGGTGGCCAGGAACAACAACGTGGTGGCCAACTCGGACCTGACCATCGTCTACCTGGGCCACAACGACATCAACAAAGCAGGCAGTCCCGACAACCTGACCGGCGCACGGAGAAGTTACACCCAAGGGGTTGACCGGCTCATCAGCATGGGTGCCGCCAACACCAACAGCAGACTCTTCCTCACACAGCTCCACGACTGGAGCCGCAACCCGGGCATCCAGTCTTCAACCCATCCCCAGGTGGTGGCGTGGAACAACTACATTGCCGGATTGGCCAACGCCCATGAGAACGTGATTGCCGTGGACATGTACACGGCATTTGAACGTGTTTTCGAAAATCCGGGGGCGTTCGGCTTCACCAACGTCAAGACCCCCGATTCCACGCGCTCGGCCATCGACGCCCTGTTCAACGACACCACGCACTTCGGATCGCGCGGACAGCAGATCATTTCCCGCGTGTACGAACACTACCTGACCCGTGGATGGAACTGGGCCAACACCCTGAGCGCAGGTGCTTCCAGCGCCACCCGCCTCGGCTCCGAGGTGGACCGTGGCATCCTCAACTACGCCAGCCAGTCGCCGGGCCACACCATGGCCCAGGGGTTCAATCTCATTCCGATCGGCGCCCTGGGTGACAACTCGTCCAGTTCGGTGGCTTCCAACCGCTTCACCACCCCGGCAAGCCAGGGCGTGACCAATATGACCAGCGGATCTGCTCCCAAAGGCATCGCACTGAACTTCGCTGGAGGTGCCGGTGTGTTCGGCACACCCGGCAACTTTGGTTTCGCCTACACGCGCAATGGCAGCGAGCAGGGTCTTGCCAGCAGCGATGAACGTCTTTTGCAAAAGTTCAACGCCAGCGCCTCAACCCTCTACTGGCATCAGCCGGTCAGCGATTTCCTGTTCACAACGCAAGTGTCCAACCTGCGGCTGGACTTCGAAAACAATGCTCGCGATGAGTTGCTCAACCGCAATGTCGTCAACAACGGCACGGGCAGCACCTGGTCATTCGAGCAGAAGATTCGCCGCCCAATGGGCAATGAGTTCCTGAACTTCACGCCATGGGTTTCATTCGCCGCGCAGTCCCACAAGCTCGATCCGTATTGGGCTCAAACGCTCTACACCACCGCCACCTACTACAACAGCTCCACCGCCAACGATCTGTATTCGGGCATCGGTTTTGATCTCCAGTTCGCGCCGGTTCGCCTGAGCAGCGGTCGGAAACTGAATTTCAGCGGTGGCATCAACCACTCGGAGAGCCTCCGCCGCAGCTCGGTGGCGGTGGCCATGACCGAAGCCAATCAATCCGGCCTCACCCAACGTGAAACCATCCTGCGCCCCAACGTGCGCAGCACGTTGCTGGGATTGAATGCTTCGCTGGACTACTCCAAGAAGGTCAATTTTTCGGCCAGCTATGGAGCGGATCTTCAAAGCGTCAGTGACACCCAACAGATCAACCTGTTGGCCAATCTCCGTTTCTGAAACACTGACCATGTTTCGGGTATCAACACAAGGCGCCTTCCGAGGTGCCTTGTTTTTTTGCCTTGCCGTCTGCATTCTTGGCCCTGACGTGACCATGCAACGGTCTTCACTGGCCCACTTTCTGGTCGACGTATATCAATACCCCTTAAGTCATGTGGACTAAGATCGCGGCCCAGGTGCTGCCCCCTGGGTCGTTTCAGATGACACGGTGGTCGCCAGTGCCTGCGCTCCCTCTCTGCCCTTACTTTTAGGCATTCAGCCATCTATGCGCATCTCGAACCGAAAAAGAGTGATGATCACCGGCGGCGCCGGGTTTCTGGGATCCCACCTCTGTGAACGGCTCCTCAATGAAGGCAACGACGTGCTCTGCGTNGACAACTTCTACAGCGGCACCAAGGACAATGTGGCTCACTTGGTGAACAACCCGCACTTTGAGCTGATGCGCCACGATGTGACTTTTCCGCTCTATGTGGAGGTCGACGAGATCTACAACCTGGCCTGCCCGGCGTCGCCCATCCACTACCAGCGCGACCCGGTCCAGACCACCAAGACCAGCGTGCATGGCGCGATCAACGTATTGGGTCTGGCCAAGCGCACCGGCGCACGCATTTTCCAGGCATCGACCAGCGAGGTCTACGGCGACCCCGAGGTCCACCCCCAGGAAGAAAGCTATTGGGGCCGCGTCAACCCGATCGGCATCCGCTCTTGCTACGACGAAGGCAAACGCTGCGCCGAGACCCTGTTTTTTGACTACCACCGCCAGCACCGGGTCAAGATCAAGGTGGCGCGCATTTTCAACACCTACGGCCCGCGCATGCACCCCAATGACGGTCGCGTGGTCAGCAACTTCATTGTCCAAGCCCTGCGCGGCGAGGACATCACGATTTATGGCGACGGGTCGCAAACGCGCAGCTTTTGCTACGCCGACGACCTGATCGAAGGTTTTGTGCGCCTGATGGCCAGCTCCGACAGCGTGACCGGTCCGATCAACCTCGGCAATCCGGTCGAGTTCACCATCAAGGAACTGGCCGAGGCCGTGCTGACCAAGGTTGGCGGCCGCTCGCGCCTGGTGTTCAAACCCCTCCCCCAGGACGACCCCAGGCAGCGCCGGCCCGACATCGCGCGCGCCCAGGCCGAGCTCGGCTGGGAGCCGCGCGTTCAGCTGGATGCGGGCCTGGAAAAAACCATCCACTACTTCAAACAATTCCTGCAGAGCTGATCATGGAGCAGCACGATCTGATAGTGGTCACACCGGTCTACGAAGACGTGGAGGCCTGCAGCCGGCTGTTCAAGGAACTCGCCGACCAGTTCAATGACCGGCTGTTTGTGGTCGCCGTGGACGACGGATCCGTGCGCCAGCCCCTGGATGTAGGCTGCCTGGAAGCGGCAGGCGTCAAAGGCGTGGTGATCAAGCTCAAGCGCAACGTGGGTCACCAGAAGGCGATCGCCATCGGTCTGTCCTATGTGTCCGACAAAATCGGACCCGACCAGCGGGTGGTGGTCATGGACTCGGACGGCGAAGACCTGCCCGCAACCATCCCCACGCTGCTCAAACAGCTCCAGCGCGACGACGTCGACGTGGCCGTAGCGCACCGCAAGAGCCGTGTCGAAACCTGGCGCTTCAAGCTGTTCTACGCCATCTACAAGCGCGTTTTCAAGGTCATGACGGGCCGACCGATCAGCTTCGGCAACTTCATGGCGCTCAAGCGAGCATCCGTCAAACGCCTGGTCGCTATGCAGGAGCTACCGATCCACGTCGCCGGTGCCGTGCTGGCATCGAAGCTGCGCACCGGGGTCTGCCCGCTGGACCGGGGTCCACGTTACGCCGGTCAGTCCAAGATGAACTTCGTCGGCCTGGTGCTGCATGGCTTCAAGGGCTTGATGGTGTTCGCGGAAGACGTGCTGGTGCGCGTGGGCATCGCCTGCGGCCTGATCGCTGCCCTGTCGGTGGCCGGTGCCGGTACGGCAGTAGCCCTGAAGGTGATTGGCTATTCGTCACGCGGCTGGTTCTCGGTCGCCATCGGCATCCTGATCCTGATGTTCATGCAAACCGGCGCACTGGCCCTGATGACGCTGATGCTGACCGGCATCGTGCGCGGCGGAAGCACCACCATGAGCTCGGCCTACCAGGACCTGATCGACGAAGTCCTGCCGACCGCCTTGCCCCGCGGACTTCGATGAAACGCCCTTCCGCGCAATTCATTCGTTTCCTGATCAACGGCGTGCTGGCCACGGCCGTCCACTACCTGGCGCTGCGCCTGGGCGTTGAGGTGCTGAAGCTGGGTTCGGCCGGCCTGGCCAACCTGCTCGCTGCGCCGCTGGGCATCGCCACCTCATTCCTGGGCAACCGGTATTTTGTTTTTCAGCGCCAGGGCGGTGACCTGCTGCAACAGGCGCTGCGCTTCATCGGTCTCTACGCGGCCATCGCCTTGCTGCATGGCAGCCTGCTCTATGTCTGGAGCGATCTGCTCAAGTTCAACTACCACATCGGATTCCTGATCGCCGTGGCCATGCAGGTGGTGCTTGGCTACCTAGCCGGCAAACACCTGGTGTTCAAGGCCGCACCCGTTCACAGTCCGAGCCGAGACCTGCATGGTGTCTGAGATCGGCTGCATCCCGAAAGAAGTGAGTACCGGCGTAGGAGCCTGGGCATGAAATTTCTCAAACTGGTTTTCGCCACCGCCCTGTACCTGGCCCTGCTGTGCAGCGTGTGGCTGCTGGTCGTCAACTTCTTCAAGGTCAACGTGGTCTTTTATGCGGCCATCTGGACCGCGCTGATAGCGGTCGGTCTGCAGACCGCGCTGGTCTTGTTCAGCCCGCTGCTGCGCGGCTTCAGCGCCCTGGAGAAATTCCAGCAGGTGGCCAGTTGCGTGCTGATCGGCTACATCATGGCGATCAGCGTGCCGACCGTGATCGACCGCTCGCTCTCGTTCTACATCCTGGAAAAACTGCAGCAGCGGGGTGGNGGCATTCAGCTGTCGCGGTTCAACCAGGTCTTCACCACAGAGTACATGCGCGAGCACCGACTGGTCGACATCCGGCTGACCGAACAGACCGAATCCGGCACCATCGTGATCCAGGGCGACTGCGTGAAGCTGACCACCAAGGGCGAGCGGATCGCATCCTTTGGCCGCTTCTTCCGCCAGAACCTGCTGCCCAAACAGCGCCTGCTGATGGGCGAATACACCGATCAATTGACCAACCCTTTCCGGCGCAGCGATCCGGCGCCTGATTACCTCTGTCGCTAAGACTTTAAAATTCGCATCATGAAAATAGCAATCGCAGGCACCGGCTACGTCGGTCTGTCCAATGCCGTCCTTCTGGCCCAGCACAACGAAGTGGTCGCCATCGACATCGTGGCCGAGAAGGTCGAGATGCTCAACCGAAAGCAAAGCCCGATCGCCGACACCGAGATCGAGGAATACCTCAAGAACAAGGCGCTGAACCTGCGCGCCACGACCGACAAGCACGAGGCCTATGCGGGCGCGGACTACGTCATCATCGCCACGCCCACCGATTACGATCCCGAGACCAACTACTTCAACACCCGCTCGGTGGAGTCGGTGATCGCCGACGTGGTGGCCATCAACCCGAACGCGGTGATGGTGATCAAGTCCACCATTCCGGTGGGCTTCACCGTGAAGGCGCGTGAGCAGTACAAGACCGCGAACCTGATCTTTTCGCCCGAGTTCCTGCGCGAAGGCCGCGCACTCTACGACAACCTGCACCCCACGCGCATCGTGGTGGGCGAGCAGACCGAGCGCGCGCGGGTGTTCGCCGAACTGCTCAAGCAAGGCGCGATCAAGAAGGACATGCCCATCCTCTACACCGACTCGACCGAGGCCGAGGCGATCAAGCTCTTCGCCAACACCTACCTGGCGATGCGCGTGTCCTACTTCAACGAACTCGACAGCTACGCCGCCACGCACGGTCTGGACAGCCGCCAGATCATCGAAGGTGTGTGCCTCGACTCGCGCATCGGCCAGCACTACAACAACCCCTCGTTTGGCTACGGCGGCTACTGCCTGCCCAAGGACACCAAGCAGCTGCTGGCCAATTACCGCGACGTGCCGCAGAACCTGATCCAGGCCATCGTGGCCTCGAACAGCACGCGCAAGGATTTCATCGCCGACGAGATCATCCGTCGCAAGCCCAAGGTGGTTGGCATCTACCGCCTGATCATGAAGAGCGGCTCGGACAATTTCCGCGCCTCCAGCATCCAGGGCATCATGAAACGCATCAAGGCCAAGGGCATTGAGGTGGTGATCTATGAACCCATGCTGCCCGAGGACACGTTCTTCAACACCCAGGTGATGCGCGACCTCGACGCTTTCAAAGCCAAGGCCGACGTGATCGTGGCGAACCGCCAATCCGAGTCTCTGGCCGACGTGGCAGACAAGGTCTACACACGCGATCTGTTTGGCAGCGACTGATTCCTGGCAAGCCCCTTGAAACTCATCATCCAGATCCCCTGTTACAACGAAGCCGAGACCCTGGGCATTGCCCTCTCGGCCCTGCCCCGCCAGGTGCCCGGCTTTGATTCAGTGGAATGGCTCATCATCGATGATGGCAGCACCGACGCGACGGTGGAGGTGGCGCTCAGGCACGGGGTCGACCATGTCGTGCGCCACACGCGCAACCAGGGCCTGGCGCGCGGTTTCATGAACGGCATCCAGGCCTGCCTGGAAAAAGGCGCCGACGTCATCGTCAACACCGACGCCGACAACCAGTACAACGCCGACGACATTCCGCTGCTCACGCAGCCCATCGTCGACGGCAAAGCCGACTTCGTGATCGGCGCCCGTCCCATCGAGGCCATCGAACACTTCAGCCCGATCAAGAAGCTGCTGCAAAAACTCGGCAGCTGGGTGGTGCGGGTGGCGAGCAAGACCAACATCCCCGACGCGCCCAGCGGTTTTCGCGCCATCAGCCGCACCGCCGCCCGCCACCTGGTGGTGTTCAGCGACTATACCTACACGCTGGAGACCATCATCCAGGCTGGCCAGAAGAACATGGCCATCACCTCGGTGCCGATCCGTGTCAACGGCGATCTGCGCCCCTCGCGCCTGGTCAAGAGCATCTCGTCCTATATCCAGCGCAGCATCGTCACCATCATCCGGGTCTTCATCATCTACCGGCCGTTCCGCTTCTTTGGCGCGATCGGTGGGGTGCTGTTCACCACCGGTTTTGCGATCGGCCTGCGCTTTCTCTACAAATACTTCAACAGCGACGGTGGCTACGAAGGCCATGTCCAGTCGCTGATCCTGGCCAGTTCGCTGCTGGTGATGGGTTTTCACACCCTGCTGATCGCCTTTGTGGCCGATCTGCTCTCGGCCAACCGCAAGCTGATGGANGAGATCCGCGCCCTCACGCTGGAGAACCTGGATGGCGGCAAGCACTGAGCCCAAGCNAAGGCCTGGACCTCCCGCCTGACCTCGCCCAGTCCAGCGACCGGGAATGCTTGAAACGCCAATCATCGGGAATTGAGGGTCTGACCGTGCGCAAGGTGCCGTACGGGAACAGTGTTTCGCACTAAGCACTTTTTAAGTCTTGCCCGGGTACAGTTTGCCGCCCGACATGACTGAAAAAAACATTGCCTCCTTGAAGCCTGCCGTCAGTGGCAGATGGTGGCTGTTCGTGATCCTGTGGTGCTTGGCCCTGTGCGTTCTTTCTGCGCAAAAGATCGATGGCAGCAGCATCAAGGGCGACGCGACTCAGAACCTGATCCTTGCCAAAGGCATTTACGAGCATGGCGAGTTTTCGCTCGGTGGCGGCCTCACCAGCTTTCGCGAACCGGTCCCTCCGCTGCTGGTGGCGACCTATCTGCAGTTGTTTGCCGATCGGCACAGTCCGATGGACCTCGAGTCCATGCACTACGGTGCGCACACCCGCTTCGTCAAACTGAGCAACCTGTTCTGGGTCTTCTGGGGCCTGCTGGGCAGCTGGCTGCTGTTTTTTGAAGTGTCGCAGCGGCGCTGGCTCAGTCTGGCAGCGCCGCTGCTGAGTGCACCGTTCTTCTTCACCAACCCCCTGATCGTCAATTCGCTCTACACCGAATTGCAGGCCGGAACCCTGATGATCTGGTGCTCGTACCTGCTGATCCGCGCAGCACAACAACCCAGAGCCTGGCGTCTGCTGCTGACCGGGGTCTTCCTCGGTCTGCTCTGTCTGACCAAGGCATTGTTTTTGCCGGTGTCCTTTGTGGTCATTGCGGCGATGATGATCAAGCCATGGCCCGAACGGCCCGGCAGCGACTGGCGCGCCTGGAAACCCAAAAGCCGTGTCGGTCTGTACATCGGCCTGGGCCTGGGCGTGACGGTGCTGCCCTGGATCGGGCGCAACCACGCGCAAATGCAGTCAACCGAGATCTCGGCCGGCCGCAGCGGCTACATCCTGCTCAAGCGCGCCATGATCGACCAGATCACGGACGACGAGTTCAAGGCCGGCTTTTACCTGTTTGGTCCTCAGCCTTACAAGCGGCTGGTCGCCGGCACCGGGCTCGACGTCAAAGCCGACGAAGCGGTGAAACGCGAAGGCCGTCTGGCGCGATTGAACGGTGCGCGATCGGATTTCATTGCCGACGACACACGCGCCTTCTACGCCGGTCACCCCGAGCAGGTGATCAGCTTCTACCGCAGGGCCGCTGCGGTGCACGTGCAGCTGACCCGGTTGTTCGAGCAGGCACACGATGCGCATCCCACCCTGNCGGCCGACAAGGTGATGCAGAAAGTGGCCTTGCAGCAGTTCGCCGACCATCCCTGGCGCCATTTGAAGGTCTCGCTGCTGATGTTCTGGCGTGGCTTCTGGTGTCTTTCACCCGGTACCCCCCTGCCTCTTGTCTCGGATGCCCATCTCCGCNCCACGCTCATCGTGGGCCTGAATGCCGCCGCCGGCCTGGCGCTGCTGTTCNTCTTCTTCAAGGCGCTGCTGCAGCGCCAGACCCCNCTGCTCTTCATGACCGCCTTGCCGGTGCTGATGATGCTGGTCTACACATTGGTGTCCCAAAACCTGCCACGCTTTTTTGCGCCGGCCGTGCCATTCATGATGCTGAGCCTGTTCTGGCTACTGGCTCCGTCGTTGTGCCAGCGAGCGTCGCGGCGCTGAGACCGCGGAACATGCACGATACTTCTGCACCCCTGATGACCACCGACACAACGATGAACGCATTGCAACCCGCGCCGCCCAAAATGCCGCTCCTGGGGTGGTTGCTCACCTTGGTCCTCTGTGCCATTCTGAGTTTTTTTGCCGCCGACCACATCAAGGGCGACAGCATCAAGGGTGATGCGACGCAAAACCTGGTGATCAGCTACAACCTCTACCACCACGGCGATTTTTCACGCGGCGGCCAGCACACACACCATGTGCCGACCAGCTTCCGGGAACCCCTGCCACCGTTTGTCACCGCAGCCTACCTGAAGCTGTTTTTCCACCCTGACCAGCCATACGACTTCGAGTCCTGGCACAACGGAGCCCACACCCGCCTGATCAAGCTGGGCAATCTGTTCTGGGTCTTTGGCGGTCTGCTCGCCACCGCTTTGATCGTTTTCAGTCTCACCGCCAGCCCGGTCGCTGTGCTGCTGGGCCTGGGTCTGAACTTCACCTGGTTTTTTGGCAGCCCTTTCGTCATCAATTCGCTCTACACCGAGCTGCCCGCAGCCACGCTGATGCTCTGGGCGTCCTTCTTTTTGCTGCGATCCCGGCACAGCAATACCCGGTGGTCGTTGATCCTGGCCGGGGTGTTCCTCGGTCTGTTGTGCCTGACCAAGGCCATTTTTGTCTATGTGGCGCCCGTTGCTGCGGTGTTGTTCGCCCTGATGCTGGCACGGGAACAGCACCCCGGCGCCTGGCTGCGCGCCTGGGGGCGTTCATCGGTTTGGCTGATCCTGTGCGCTGCACTCGTCGCTTCGCCCTGGATACTGCGCAACCAGCTGCGCCTGGGGACCGCCGAGGTGTCCTCGGGACGCACCGGCTATGTGAGCTTCAAGCGCGCGATGATGAACCAGATGAGCGCTGAAGAGCTGCGCTACGCCTATTTCAATTTTGGTCCGCCGCTCTACAAGAGCTTGGTCAGCGAAACGGATTGGGGTCGGTTTCGGCCTGAAGACCTGCAGCGCGGCGGCGCGCTGAACCGGCTGAACTACTTCGACCCGGCCTATATCCGCGAGGAAAAGACCGCTGTGGCCCTGGGGCAGCCGGAGCGGGCCACCACCTTCTATTACAAACCGGCGGCGATCTACCGCCAGCTGGTGAATATGCTGGTTGCAAGCGGACACCCCAAGCCACATGAGACCGCTGACCGCATCATGCAGCGCGAAGCCTTGAAACAGTTCGCAGGCCACCCGCTGCAACACCTCAGGATGACGCTGCTGGTGTTCTGGCGCGGCTTCTGGGCCCTGATGGCCAACACACCGCTGCCCTTTTCCCAGGACCAGGTCATAGGCCCACTGGCCACCACGCTGAGCAACCTCGCCGCCGGCGCCGCCCTGTTCGGCGTTTTCCTCTCGGCCTTGCTGCGACGCCGGACCGCCTCTCTGGCCCTCAGTGTCTTGCCGGTCGGCATGATGGGCTTGTACGCCTTGCTGTCGCACAACCTGCCCCGGTTCACCGAACCCGCCGTCCCCCTGATGTTCATCAGTGTGCTCTGGGTGACCCAGCACGCCTTGGCAGGCAAACGCCGCGCCACACTGCCTGCGCCTTGAGTATGGGTACCGCAAGGACCGGGCGGGCTGGGGGCGACAAGGTATCATCGGGGGTGCGAATTTGACCGGTCCTGGGCACGCCCCGCCCGGCTGATCAGGCCCCACAGACCCGGCATCCATGGCGCTGCGCGGCCGACCGGCGGGCCAGCGCCAGCGCCGTACACCGCTCTCCGTTTCGCATTGAACGACCCTGCTCCCGGCCCCTTCCAAAAATACACCTGAGCATCCGCACGCACCGAAACCTGGCCATCGCCCTGGCCTGACAACATGAAAATTCTCTATGTGGCCGGCAGGGAACTGGCGTATTCGCGCACCCGCATCATCATCAAAGCCTTGACCGAACGGGGGCACGAAGTCACAACCTGCCTTCCTCCCGACAAGTCGTTCAAGCACTACCCAGGTCTGTTGCTGAAAACTCTGCTGCAAGCGCCTCGGCATGACGTCGTCTTGACCGGCTTCTACGGCCAGCTGCTCACCCCCCTGGCGCGCCTGCTGACCTGGAAGCCGATCGTGTTCGACATGTACATCACGACCTACGACACCATGGTGTTTGACCGGGAAAAAGCCAGACCCGGTTCGCTGAAAGCCAAGCTCTACGCCCTGTCCGACTGGTTGTCGTACAAAGCCGCCAACGTGTCCATCCTGGACAGCAACCACGTGATCGCCCACTTCGGCGAATACGCCCGCTCCAGCACGAGCAAGCTGCGCCGCCTGTTCCTGGCCGTCGACAACACCGTCATTTACCCCCGGGAACGCCAGCAGAAGCACGATGGTTTCCTGGTGCATTTCCACGGTGAGTACATCCCGTTCCATGGTGTCAAACACATCTTCCAGGCTGCCAAACTGCTGGAAAACGAGAATGTCACCTTTCAGATCATCGGCCGCGGCCTGACCTTTGAGCAAGACATGGCCCTGCTCAAGGAACTGAACGTCCGGAACGTGAAGATTCTGGACCCGGTTCCCTACGCCGGACTGGCGACCCACATGGCGGAGGCCGATGTGTGTCTGGGCATCTTTGGCGACAACATGCGGGCCGAGCTGGTGCTGACCAACAAGGTCAACGAAGCGATCGGCATGGCCAAACCGCTGATCACACGTCGCAACGCACCGGTCCAGGAACTGCTGCAGCACAAGGAGAGCGTGTACCTGGTGGACGCCGCCAGCCCCCGGGCGATCGCCGATGCCATCCTCGAGCTCCAGCGCGATGAAGGCCTGCGCCAGAAGATCGCCGAAAACGGCCATCGGCGCTTTCTCGAACACGGCACCATCCAGAAGCTTGGTGAAGGACTGGAAGCCATCCTGAACGAAGTCGTGAGCAAAAAGGCCTGAGCCCACACACCAGAGACGTCGCTGGGTCGGCCTGGCAACCGCATGAATCTCAAAAAAGTCCTCTTCAAGATCGTCTCCTATGGACTGGTGTCCGTCGCGCTGGTCTATTTCGGCCTGCAACTCAACCGGCATCTGGCCGACATTCCGCCGATAGACTGGTCCTTCGCGATCGTCCTGACACTGGTACTGTCGATCGTGGTCACGGCGTTGAACACCCTCACCATCGCCCTCAACTGGCGCCTGTTGCTCAGGGATCAGGATGTGCATGTCTCGCTGCTGCACGTCTGGCAGATGGTGGCGGTTTCGCAGATCGGCAAATACCTGCCGGGCAATGTGGGCCATTTCGCCGGCCGTGCGGTGCTGGGCAAGGAACAGGGCATTCCCATGGGCGTGACGGTGGCGACCACCTCGATCGAGACCATCTGGAATGTCATCGTGGGCGCGGCGCTGACACTGCTGGCGCTGGCGCTGGGCATCGGCGGGTTCGAGTCGGTGCTGGAAGACAGCTTCGCAACAACCGAGATGCTGATCGCACTGCTGCTGGTGTCGGTGGCCGCGCCCACGGTGGGCATCATGGTGATGAACCGGGTGTTTCCCCGGCTGAGCCTGAAGCTCGGTGGCGGCTCCCTGGTCAAGCCCCCGCGGGTCGGGACCAGCCTGGTGGTGGGCGGGATCATCCTGTTCAACCTGTTCGTACTGGGCGCCGTGCTCAAACTGCAGGCCACGGCGGTGTTTCAGGCCCACGGGGGCAACTTCTTCCTGTTTGCCCTGCTGTTCAGCGTGGCCTGGATCATCGGCTACGTGGTGCCCGGATCGCCGGGTGGCATGGGCGTGCGCGAGGCCATGATGCTGCTGCTGTTCACCCCGGTCATTGGCGCCGGCGCGACCCTGGGCATTTCCGTCACAATGCGCGTCACCTCCATCCTGGGTGACGGGCTGGCCTTCCTGCTGGGCATGGTAAGCCTGAAAATGTCGCCGCCGCCCGTACAGAACCACCGCTGAAACCGACCCTTTGTCGTCCACAAGTCCCACCATGAACAACAGACCCTGGCCTGCGTACCTGGTGGCAACCCTGTTTGCGTGTCTGGCCGTGTTCCTGGCCATTTTTGTCACGCCGCCTGGTGATCTGCCAGACGAAACCGGGCACTACGCCTATGTGGTGGACATGACCAAGGGGCGGCCATTCCCCCTGCTGGGCCAAGCGGAGATACCGCCCACCATCTGGCGCGACATCGAAGGCGTGGTCGATCACCACCGGAAAAACTACATTGTCCAGCACCCCCCGCTGTACTACGGCATCGCCGCCATTCCCTATGCGATCGCTCTCAAGTTCACCGAAGACAAACAGATCCTCTCGCGTGCAGCGCGGATGGTGTCGGCCTTGTCGCTCGGCTTGCTGGTGCTCGTCCTGTTCAGGATGCTGACGTTTCTGGGCATCGCCGAAGGGACGGCCCTGGCCGGTGCCTCACTGATCGGATTCATCCCGATGGTGACCCACCTCGCCTCGGGCATTTCCAACGATCTGTTTCTGACCCTGATGAGCGCCCTGGCGACGCTCTACCTGGTGAAATATGTGGTGGATGGTCACATCCGGTACGCCTATGCCTGTGCGTTCTGGCTGGCCTGCGCCGGGGCAACCAAGATGACGGCGTGGATCCTGATCGCGGCCTACATGGGCATTCTGCTGTTCGAGATGCGCAAACGGGGCCTGCTGTGGATCGGACACGCGCTCGCCGTGTCGCTGCTGTCGGTCAGCACCGCCCTGTGGTGGATGCGCCGGAACATTTACCACTTTGGCGATCCCTTTTATATCCATGGTTCGCATCTGAAACAGACGGTGTTTGGCTTCTCCCTGCTGGATTATTTTCGCCAGCAGCCGTTTTTCGAATGGCTGCTGTACCACTTCTACGCCTTGATCGGGTTTTCGGGCTATTGCCAGACACCTCAGACCNCNGAACAGGTTCAACGCCTGTGCCACGGCGTCAAGCTGTTCCGGGTGGAAGGGCCCTCCTACTGGGTGTTCACCGCACTGGCGCTGGTCTGCGTGCTGGCGCTGCTGGCGGCCATCACGCGAAACGCCTGGCGCGCGACGGCCGTTCGTCCAGAGCCGAAAGGCTGGATCAGCTTTCAGGCATGGGCGTCTTCCCTGTTGGGCAACGGGTCGGTTCNCAAACTGCTCTTTGTCTTGCTGTTCACGCTGGGCACAGCTGGCGTGGCCTTTGCGCTGATGAACAGCCACAACTCCGCATGGAGGGTGACCGCACTGCCTTTTGGTGCCAGCTTTCTGCTGGCGTTCGCCGGCTTCCTGGGGCTCGCCAGCGTTTTCACGAGCGACCAGCCTCAACACCGGCTGACCGCCTATGGTCCCCTGCTGCTGACGCTGTTCGTGGCGTTGCTGTTCTACCAGGGCTACAAGGCCATCTTGTTGACGGGGTCACCCCACGGCATCCAGGGGCGCTACCTCCTGCCCTTTGTCCCCCTGTTGCTGGCTTCGTTCATGCTCGCCACCAAGACCTTCCGGTACCAGGCGCAACTGCTGTTCGTGATCTGCCTGGGCATGGGCTGGGCCTATGTCAACGCCTATGCCACCTATGTGATCCCTTTCTTCCAATTCGTGCGGATATGAGCAAACTCATCAAGACCTTGCTGCTCACTGCGGCGCTGTTCGCCGGGTTTGCCGCGTTGACCTGGTCGCTCAGCAAAGACAAGGTGCCGTACTTCGGCAACACGATGGTGCTGGACCAGAAGGAAATCACCGCCATCTCACCCGTGGGGCCGTTCGGCGGGTCATTTCTGCTGAGCCAGAAAATGGACATGGGTCACATCAATTTCCGTGACGAATTCCTGGATCGGCCCATCTGCCTGTCGCTGTTCCTGGACAAGAACTTCCCCCACTTCAAGCACGTGCCCTTCAAACTGGCCCTGGTTGGCGACAACCTGAATGTGGTCAAGGTACTCAGCACGGCCGTGATCAAGGACGACTTTGGTCGCATCTGCTTCGACGACACCACGCTGGGCCAGCTGAAGGACCAGCAGGTTTCCATCCAGATTTCAGCCGAATCGCCCTCCCAGACCAACATCGCCCGGGTGATCATGACGCCCCACAAGAAGGGGGCCCCCGCCGAGATCGACGGCGTCGCATCCAATCTGTCCCTCCCCTTTACGCTCGAAGTCCGGCAACCCATTTCCAGGCACCAGTGGATGTCCTTCGTGGTCATCAACCTGATCGTCAGCCTGGTGCTTGCGATCGTGTTCGTGCAATCTTTCTCAAGAACCCGTTCCTGAAGCGCCTGGGCGCGCTTCCACATCCACTCCAGAGACTCACCTTCAAGGACACACCCATGATTTTGGTAACAGGGGCCGCTGGCTTCATCGGATCGAACTTTGTGATTGACTGGCTGGCCCAGAGCGGCGAGGCCGTGGTCAATCTGGACAAGCTGACCTACGCCGGCAACCCCGAAAATCTCAAGAACCTGCAGGGCGACGCACGGCATGTGTTCGTGCAAGGCGATATTGGCGACCGGGCACTGGTTGACCAACTGCTGAAAGACCATGCCCCCCGCGCCGTGGTGAACTTTGCAGCCGAGAGCCACGTGGACCGGTCGATTCATGGCCCCGGCGAGTTCATCCAGACCAACGTGGTCGGGACCTTCAACCTGCTGGAGTCGGTGCGTGCCCACTGGACAGCGCTGGGCGACGCCGACAAGGCCGCCTTCCGTTTCCTGCACGTGTCCACCGATGAGGTCTATGGCACCCTGGGCCCCGACGATGCGCCGTTCACCGAGACCACCCCCTTCGCGCCGAACAGCCCGTATTCGGCATCCAAGGCATCGTCTGACCACCTGGTGCGCGCCTACCACCACACCTACGGCATCCCGGTCCTGACCACCAACTGCTCCAACAACTACGGCCCGTACCACTTCCCCGAAAAGCTCATCCCGCTGGTGATCGTCAATGCCCTGCAGGGCAAGCCCCTGCCGATCTATGGCGATGGACAGCAGGTGCGCGACTGGCTGTTCGTGAAGGACCATTGCAGCGCCATCCGCCGCGTGCTGGAGGCTGGCCAGCCCGGCGAAACCTACAACGTGGGTGGCTGGAACGAGATGGCCAACATCGAGATCGTGCAAAAGGTCTGCGCCCTGCTCGACGAATTCCGCCCGCGGGCCGATGGCAAGCCCTACAACGAACAGATCACCTACGTGAAAGACCGCCCGGGTCACGATCGCCGTTACGCCATCGACGCCCGGAAGATCCACACGGAACTGGGCTGGAAGCCGGTCGAGACCTTTGAAAGCGGCATCCGCAAGACGGTGCAGTGGTACCTCGACAACCCCGAGTGGGTGGCCCATGTGCAAAGTGGTGCCTACCGCAACTGGATCGGTACGCAATACGGTGCCGCTGCATGAACATCCTCCTGACCGGCAAGAATGGTCAGCTGGGCTTTGAACTGCAGCGGTCGCTGGCGCCGCTGGGCCGGGTGTTTGCGGTCGACTCCAGCGACTGCGACCTCGAAGACAGCGAAGCCGTGCGCGAGCTGGTGCGCCGGGTCCAGCCGCAGGTGGTGGTGAACCCTGCGGCGTTCACGGCGGTGGATCTGGCCGAGTCCCATGCAGACAAAGCCATGGCCGTGAATGCCGTGGCGCCCGGCGTGCTCGGCGAAGAAGCGCATCGGCTGGGCGCACCGGTGATCCACTTCTCGACCGACTACGTGTTCGACGGTGAGAAAGGGGCGCCTTATGTCGAGGACGATGCCCCCCAGCCGCAGTCGGTTTATGGTCGCAGCAAGCTCCTGGGAGAAATTGCGCTCCGTCACGCCTGTCCGAAGCACCTCATCCTGCGCACCAGCTGGGTGTTCGGGGCGCATGGACAGAACTTCGCCAAGACCATGTTGCGGCTCGCCCAAGAGCGCAGCGAGCTGCGCGTGGTGTCCGACCAGATCGGCGCCCCCACGTCGGCTGCGCTGCTGGCCGATCTCACGGCCCATCTGGTGCGCCAGCTCCAGCAGTCCGACCACGCCTCTTTTCCTTTCGGGCTCTACCACGTGACGGCCTCTGGCGAGACCTCCTGGCACGCGTACGCCCGGTACGTTCTGGAACAAGCGACAATCAAGGGTTACGAACTGCGGACGAGCCCGGACCGGGTGATGCCCATCACCACCGACGCCTACCCCACACTGGCCAAACGTCCACGGGACTCCCGGCTGGATTCGTCCAGGTTCAAACGCAGCTTCGCCCTGGAATTGCCCCACTGGGAGCAAGGCTTGAACCACATACTGCAACAGATCTTATGAGCACCTCTCAACGCAAAGGCATCATCCTGGCTGGCGGGTCCGGCACACGCCTCTACCCGGTCACACAGGCGGTGAGCAAGCAACTCATGCCCGTGTATGACAAGCCGATGGTCTACTACCCCTTGAGCACCCTGATGCTGGCGGGTATCCGTGACATCCTGGTGATTTCGACACCGCACGACACGCCCCGCTTCCAGGAGCTGCTGGGCGACGGCAGCCAGTGGGGCCTGAACCTGGAATATGCGGTCCAGCCCAGCCCGGACGGCCTCGCCCAGGCCTTCGTGATTGGTGAAAAATTCATCGGTGACAGCCCCTCTTCGCTGGTGCTCGGCGACAACATCTTCTACGGCCACGATTTCGCCGCCTTGCTCCACAACGCCGGTCAGCGCACCGAAGGCGCCACGGTGTTCGCCTACCACGTGACCGACCCGGAGCGCTATGGCGTGGCCGAATTTGACCCNTCGGGCAAGGTGCTGAGCCTGGAAGAAAAGCCGAAGNACCCCAAAAGCAACTACGCGGTCACGGGCCTGTATTTCTACGACAACGATGTGGCCCGCCTGGCCAAGGACCTCAAACCGTCCCCCCGCGGCGAGCTGGAGATCACCGATCTCAACCGCCTGTACCTGGAAGCCAACAAGCTGCAGGTGGAGGTGATGGGCCGGGGCTACGCCTGGCTGGACACCGGCACCCACGACAGCCTGCTCGAAGCGGGCCAGTTCATCGCCACGCTGGAAAAGCGCCAGGGCCTCAAGGTCGCCTGCCCCGAAGAAATCGCCTACCGGCACCGCTGGATCGATGCCGGGCAGATGGAAGCCCTGATCAAGCCCCTGTCGAAGAACGGCTACGGACAGTACCTTCAACAGATCCTGCGGGAAGACGTGCGATAAGCCATGAAAGCCACACCGCTCGCCATTCCGGACGTCATCCTGTTTGAGCCCAAGGTCTTCGGAGACGACCGTGGGTTCTTCTTCGAGAGCTTCAACCAGCTGCGCTTTGAAGAAGCCGTCGGCCGCCAGGTCGATTTCGTGCAGGACAACCACTCCAAGTCCGCGCGCCACGTGCTGCGCGGTCTGCACTACCAGATCCAGCAAGCCCAGGGCAAGCTGGTGCGCGTTGTTCAAGGCGAGGTCTTTGACGTGGCGGTGGACATTCGCCGCTCCTCACCGACCTGCGGTCAATGGGTGGGTGCCCATCTGAGCGGTGAAAACAAACACCAGCTCTGGATACCGGAAGGTTTTGCCCACGGTTTTCTGGTGCTGAGCGAGTCAGCAGAATTTCTGTACAAGACCACCAACTACTACGCGCCTGCCCACGAGCGCAGCATTGTCTGGAACGATCCGGACATCGGCATCCAGTGGCCGACCGATGCCGCGCCCTTGCTGTCCGGCAAGGACCAGGCCGGTGCCCTGCTGAAAAACGCCGACCTGTTCGACTGATTCCACCACAAGGGCAAGCGCTATCGAACTGCATCCCGTTTTGAGTCCAGTGCGATACCGAAGACCATGAAAGTTCTGCATGTCTATCGCACGTACTACCCCGATCCACCGGGCGGGTTGCAACAAGCGATTCAGCAAATCTGTGCCGGTTGCCAACCACTCGGCATCGAGTCAGCGGTGTTCACGCTGTCTCCCTCCCCGCTCCCGGCCAGCTTGTCCCGTGCCGAAGGCATGGTGCACCGCTCGCGATCGTACTGGGCACCCGCCTCCTGCGACCTGGGTGGACCCGAAGCCTTTCGCCACTTCGACCAGCTCGCCCGGTGGGCCGATGTGCTGCATTTCCACTTTCCCTGGCCGTTTGCCGACCTGCTCAATCTGATGCCGGCAGCGCGCAAGCCCAAAGTCATGACCTACCACTCCGACATCGTCAAGCAGCGGGTGCTGGGTCGTCTGTACTACCCGCTGATGCGACACACGCTCGGCAGTATGGACGCTGTCGTTGCCACCTCGCCGGCGTATGCACAGACCAGCCCGGTGCTGCGACAGCTGGTGAGCGCAGAGCAACTGAAGGTGATCCCGCTCGGCATGAACGATGCGTTGCCACTTGCTGCCGTCGACAGCGGCGCGGAATCCATCGTGGCCCGGCTCGGGTTGACGGATCAGCCTTTTATCCTGTCATTGGGTGTGCTGCGTTATTACAAGGGCCTGCATGTCCTGGTCGAAGCGGCGAGTCATACCCGAGGCACCATCGTGCTGGCGGGCAGTGGGCCCGAAGACCAGAATCTGCGCCAGCAGGTCGCCCGCCTGGGACTGGACAACGTGGTCTTTGCCGGTCAGGTCAGCGAAGCCGAGAAGCACGAGTTGCTCAGCCGGTGCACGGCACTGGCACTGCCCTCCCATCTGCGATCCGAGGCCTACGGCATGGTGTTGCTCGAAGCCGCCATGCACAGCAAACCGCAAATCAGTTGCGACATCGGCACCGGCACCAGCTTCATCAACCAGCATCTGGAAACCGGTTTTGTCGTCCCCCCCGAGGATGCCGAATCGCTGGCGGCTGCGATGAACCGACTCATCGCCGATGACGTCGAGGCCCAGGCCATGGGCCACCGGGCACGCCAGCGCTACGAGCAGCACTTCACAGGCGCCATCATGGCCCGGTCGTACGCGGCGCTGTACCAGTCCGTCACCTCACACTGAACCCACGCCATGACCCCTGGACTTCAGACCATCATTCCCGTGATCCTTTCCGGCGGCACGGGCACGCGCCTGTGGCCGGTGTCGCGCGAGGCGCACCCCAAACCGTTCATGCTGATGCCCGACGGCCAAAGCCTGCTGCAGAAGACCTATCTGCGCGCGCAACAGACGAGTGGCGCCGATCGTTCCATCACCGTGACCAACCGGGACTACTTTTTTTCCAGCCGCGACACCCTACAACAATCGGTCTCGGACACCAGTGCTTGTGTGTTCCTGCTGGAGAAAAATGGCCGCAACACCGCCGCGGCCATCACGATGGCTGCGCTGTATGCCGCTGAACACCTGGGTGGCCGCCGTCCGACCACCTGGTGGGCCAGGTGGAAGCGTTTGCCGATGCGGTGCAACAGGCCGCCGTGCTGGCCACCCAGAAGCGGCTCGTCACCTTCGGCATCCAGCCCAGCCGCCCGGAAACCGGTTTCGGCTACATCCAGACCGGTGAGGCGCTGCACCCGGGCTACACCGTGAGCCGCTTTGTCGAAAAACCCGATCTGGCGACGGCCACGGCATACGTGCAATCGGGCGAGTACCTCTGGAACGCCGGCATGTTCTGTTTCGAGGTCGACACCTTCCTGCATGAAATGGGCTTGCACGCTCCGGAGGTCCTGTCCGCCTGCCAGGCGTGTTACGCGGCCATGCGTGGCCAGACAGGGGGCAGTGGGCAGGGGCTGGAGATTCCGGACGCGCTGTACGCCCAGGTGCCGTCCATCTCCATCGACCACGCCCTGATGGAAAAGTCGGACCAGGTGGCCGTGATCCCGGCCGACATCGGCTGGTCGGACATCGGGTCGTGGACGGCCGTTCGCGACCTGACACCGGGCGACGCCGACAACAACCGGTCGAACGAAGACAGCATCTTCATCGACAGCCAGAACACCTACATCCACGCCGACCAGCGCCTGGTCGCCACCGTGGGCACCCGCAACCTGATCATCGTCGACACCCCCGATGCCTTGCTGGTGTCGGACGCCGACAGCGTGCAGGACGTGCGCCAGGTGGTCAGCCTGCTCAAGCAGAAACAGCACCCGGCGTACCAGCTGCACCAGACGGTGGCGCGGCCCTGGGGCACGTACACCGTGCTGGGCGAAGGGGCCCGCTACAAGCTCAAGCGCATCGAAGTGCTGCCGGGTGCGAGCCTGAGCCTGCAGATGCACCACCACCGCAACGAACACTGGATCGTGGTCAGCGGCGTGGCGGAAGTCACCAACGGCGAAAATGTGTTCCGCCTGGCCAGCAACGAATCCACCTACATTCCCGCCGAGCACAAGCACCGTCTGCACAACCCCGGCCCGGATCCGCTCGTGATGATCGAGGTCCAGAGCGGCTCTTACCTGGGTGAAGACGACATCGTGCGATTTGAAGACATTTATGGCAGAACAAACTGATACGGCCTTGAGCCAGTCCCCACCCCTGGACATGGGCCACGACGACGCCTGGTACGAACACGACGGGCGCAGCGACATCTGGGTCGGGCTGCGCAATGCGCACGTGTGGTCGGCCCTGGGCTGGCACGACATCCGTCAGCGTTACCGGCGTTCGGTCCTCGGTCCGTTCTGGTTCACCCTGAGCACCTTCATCATGATCGGTGTGCTCGGCGTGCTGTACTCCACCCTGCTCAAGCAGGACATCGTCACCTACCTGCCCTACCTGGGCGTGGGCCTGGTGATCTGGCAGTACGTCTCGACCGTCATCACCGAGGGCGCGAACTCGATGATCAACTCGGCCTTTCTGATCAAGCAGATCCGAATGCCGCTGAGCATCCATGTCTGCCGCATCGTCTGGCGCAATTTCTGCATCCTGCTGCACAGCCTGCCGGTGGTGATCCTCTTCCTGCTGGCCATCGGACACTGGCCCGGCATCACGTTCCTGCTGATCATTCCCGGCCTGCTGATCCTCTTGCTGCACGGTGTCTGGATGGGGGTTCTGCTCGGCATCCTGTGCGTGCGCTACCGCGACATCCTGCCCATCGTCACCAACTTCCTCCAGGTCGCCTTCTTCTTCACACCCATCATGTGGTCACCCGAGCTGTTGCAGGATCGCGCCTGGATCGCCCATTTCAATCCTCTCTACCACCTGATCGAAATCGTCCGGGCNCCGGTGCTGGGCACCCCGATCCACCTGNAATCCTGGGTGTGGTCGATCGGTTTCCTGATCGTGGGCTTTGTCGCCGCCCAATACCTGATGCAGCGCGCGCGCCACCGTCTGACTTACTGGCTGTAACCCCATGAGCACAAGCATTTCCGCCCGGCAGCTGACCGTGGAGTTCCCGATTTTTGAAAACTCGCACCGCTCGTTGAAGAAGAAGGTGCTGCACCTGACCACCGGGGGCACCATCGGCAACGACGCCGGCAACCACCCCGTGGTGTGCGCCCTCGACGCCCTGGACTTCGAGTTCAAGGACGGCGACCGCGTCGGCCTGGTGGGCCACAACGGCTCGGGCAAGACCACGCTGCTGCGCGTGCTCTCGGGCATCTATTCNCCCACGCGCGGCCAGCTCAAGATCAAGGGCAAGACNGCGTCCCTGCTCGACGTCTCCACCGGNGTGGACCCGGACGCCACCGGGTTTGAAAACATCTACCTGCGCGGCATCATGAACGGCTTCAAACCGAGCATGATCCGCAGCAAGATCGATGAAATCGCCGACTTCACCGAACTCGGCGAATACCTGAACCTGCCGGTGCGCACCTATTCGAGCGGCATGATGCTGCGCCTGACGTTCGCGATCTCGACCAGCATCCAGGCCGACATCCTGCTCATGGACGAATGGCTCAGTGTCGGCGATGCCGACTTCCGGGAAAAGGCCGCCAAACGCCTGAAGGCCCTGGTTGACAACGCCTCCATCCTCGTGATCGCTTCGCACAACCCNGAGCTGATCGACAACGTCTGCAACAAGAAGCTGCAGCTGGAGCACGGCAAGATCGTGGCCAGCGAGGTGCTGGGCCAGGCCAGCAACCCGGCGCCCGCGCTGGCTTGAAGCCGGCCGGACCGGTTCCCCCGATCAGTCGCCTGCCATGAACGCCGACCACCCCATCTTTCCCTACCTGGAATGGCTCTCCGGCCGCCAGCCCGTGCGCACACTGAAGGGCTTGACCAGCGCCTACCTGGCCTATCCGGTGGCCGAGCGCATGGAGCAGCGCCAGGTGCGCGGCAAGCTGGCCGAGCTGCACCGCCACTACCGCAAGCCCTTCGCCGAGCGCCTGCGCCTGGCCCGGCACCAGCTCGCGGACACCGTCGCTTTCGCAATGAAGGCCGTGCCCTACTACAAGGACACGCTGGGCGGCATCGGCTTTGACCCGGAACGGCTGCGCACGGACATCGGCTACCTGCAGGACATTCCCCTGCTGACCAAGGACATCATCCGCGAACAGGGCGATCGCCTGCTGTCCCGTCCGCTGGCCGAGGCACCCCACTTCACCTGCAAGACCGGGGGCTCGACCGGTCTCTCCTGCGTCATCGAATACGACCAGATCGCCGCCGATCACGCCGCGGCCGTGGTGCTGTATTGCCGCAAGATGGCGGGCAAGTCGCAACGCCAGTCCGAGCTGCATTTCGCCTGCCGCTTCCCCGGCGACCCGGTGCCGCCCTGGCCATCGCGCGAAGACTTCAAGTGTTTTGCGATGAACCGGAGCAACATCTTTTTCGGCGCGCTGGACGCCGCGGGTCTGGATGAAATCTGGGCCACGCTGCAGCGGCGCCGGCCCTACCTGGTGCACGGTCACCCGTCGACCATCTATGCGCTCGCCTGCCACATCGAGAAGACGCAAGGCAAAGGCAAAGCCTTTGCCGTTTTTGAATCCAGCGGCGAGCTGATGGAAGACTACCAGCGCAAGAAGATCGCCGAGGTGCTGCAGTGCCGGGTGGTCAACCGCTACGGCCTGGCCGAACTCGGCGTGATGGCCTACGACCTCGACGGTGGCCGGGGCCAGGGCATGCAGCTGCTCGACTCCGAAGGCTGGAGCGAATCGCTCGCCACCGACAACGCGCCCGACGGCCACCAGGAGCTGGTGTTCACCTCGTTCCGCAACCGCCTGATGCCGCTGCTGCGCTACCGCAGCGGCGACCTGGGCCGCGTCGAACAACGGGAGAACGGCCTGTTTCTCACCGACGTGGTGGGCCGCCTGCACGACATCGTGCCGATCAACGGCACGCCCCACGCCACGCACCACATCCAGGACGTGCTGGACCACCGCGTGGGTGGCATCCAGGAATTCCAGATCGACCTGCGCTCGACGCCCCCCACGCTGCGTGTGGTGGTGGACAGCCACGGCAACGAAGCGCACATCGCCAGTCGGGTCGAGGCCTTCTGGCCCAGCGCCTTCCGGGTCGAGTTTGTGCAACACGGTGACCTGGTCCGCGTTGGCCGGCACGCCAAGTTCCGCCACGTCGTCACCGCCTGATTGCCCCATGATCCACGTTCTCGCTCCCGGAAATCAACAGCCCACCGCCACGCTGATGGCGGCGGCACTGGCCCGCAGCTGCGGCCTGGACCAGGTATCGCCAGGCAGTTTTTCCGGTCTGCTGCAGACGCTTCATGAACCGGGCGGGCACGATGCGTGGGTCGTGATCAACCCGCTGGAAGACTGGACCCCGGCACTCATTCGCCTGGCGAGTGCCCGCAGCAAGATCATCGTTCTGGGTGAACTGCCGCCTGCTCTGGCCGACTTCCTGAAGGTGCGCACCGAACCGCTGCCGCTGGACCTCATCAAGGCCGCGAGCTGTGCACCGGCCAACACCTTCCAGGATTCTGAAAGCGCCGCACGCGTGCGCTGGTTGTCCGATCCGATGCTTCGCGTGTCAGGCCGCGCCTGTCACCAGCCAGAAAGGGCGCTGCGCCGCTACGACTTCACCGACGAATGGAACAACCTGGGCTTCGGGGCCATCACAACGGACGGCTCACCCTGGTCGCTGGCGCAACGCGCCTGGCTGGAGCCCGGCAACGAACTGGCTCAGGTCGTGGTCGAAGCGGAGCACCACGGTGCTTACGCGGGCCTGTGGGANCAGGGTCCGGCCAGCCTGCTCTGGGTCAACCGCGCGGTTGGCCCGATCGATTCGCAGGAATGGCGCTGGATCGAAGACTTCCTCTCCGATCACCGTCCGGCCGACTTGCCGTGCTGGCCCGTGCTGGCCGAAATTCCCCACGGGTTTGACGCTGCCGTGACCATGCGGCTGGACTGCGACGAAGACGTGGAATCGGCTCGAACGCTGTGGCAGGTGTACCAGCGCGAAGGCGTTCCGTTCAGCCTGGCGCTGCACGCCAAGGTGCTGACCGATGAGCAGCACCACGTTCCTGCCCCGGGAAGTGCTGGCCGCCGGAGGCGCCATCCTGTCGCACACCGCCACCCATGCCCCGGACTGGGGGGGCAGCTACGAAGCCGCCTACCTCGAAGGCAAATCATCGGCCGACGTGATCCGCGACACCATCGGCCACACCGTGCGCTACGCGGTCTCACCCTTCCACCAGACGCCCGTGTATGCCCGGCTGGGGCTGGCCGACGCCGGCTACAGCGGCTGCATCGGCGGCATCATCCGCAACGATTTCGACTTCCTGATGGCCCGCGCAGGCGTGCCACCGGCTTCGGGCACCGGCTTCATCGGCCACAGCCAGCAGTGCATGCTGCACGGCGACTGCATGCTCGAGGGCGATGAACCCATGAAGATATTCAAGCAGGCCTTTGATCTGGCCTGCGAAGGCGGTGCGTTTTTTGGCTACCTCGACCACCCGTTCTCCGAACGCTATCAATACGGATGGCTCACCGAAACGCAGCGTGCCAGCGCCCATGTCCAGCTGATTCAGCACATGCGCCAGCGCGGACGGGTCTTGTTCGCCAACGAAGACCAGGCCATGGATTTCCTGCATGACCGCGCGCACACGCGGATTCAGGCCACGCCCGAGGGCTTCCTCGTTGTGCGCCCGCCGGCAGCTTCCCCCTGGCCGCTGCAAGTGCGGTACAAGGGCCAGTCTCTGTGCATCGAACGCGAAGGCCTGGTGCGATGAAACTCATGGTTGTCTTTGGCACCCGCCCAGAAGTCATCAAGCTCGCGCCCGTGATCGAGGCGGCACGTCACCTGGATGGCATCGAACTGCTCAGCTGCTCGACCGGGCAACACCGCCAGATGCTGGACCAGGCGCTGGCGTGTTTTGGCCTCCAGGCCGACATCGACCTGGGCCTGATGCGCGACAACCAGACCTTGCCGGAACTCACCGCCCGACTGATCGAAAGCCTGACCCACACCTACCAGCAACACCGGCCGGACGTGGTGGTCGTGCAAGGTGACACCACCACGGCCTTTGCAGGTGCGCTGGCGGCCTTCTACCAGCGCATCCCCGTGGCACACGTGGAAGCCGGACTGCGCACGGGCGACCCTTACAGCCCCTTTCCGGAAGAAATCAACCGCGCCATGATCGCGCGTCTGGCGCGCTGGCATTTCACGCCCACCAGCAAGGCCACCCGCAACCTGCTCGCTGAAGGCATTGCGCCGGAACACATCACGCAGTGCGGCAACACCGTCATCGACGCGATCGAGCTGATCCGGCGCCAATGGGCGCAGCGCCCCTACCAGGGCGAAGCCGTCAACTTCTTCCCGGATCAGGACGTGGTCCTGGTCACCACCCACCGGCGCGAAAACTTCGGCCAGGGACTGGAAAACATCTGCGAAGCCCTGCTTCAACTGGGCCGCGAGTACCCCCAGCTGGGTTTCGTGTTTCCGGTGCACCTGAACCCCCAGGTGCAGGAAGTGGTTTACCAGCGGCTGGCCGGCATACCCAACCTGCGGCTGATGCCGCCCGTTGATTTCGAGACCAGTCTGTACCTGCAGAGCCGTTCGGTCCTGATCCTGACCGACTCCGGCGGCATCCAGGAAGAAGCGCCGTCGTTTGGCGTGCCAGCGGTGGTCATGCGCCAACACACCGAACGCAGCGAGGGCATCGACGCGGGTTTTGCGACCCTGGCCGGTACCGATATCGACCCCATTCTGGAAGCGGCCCGCGGGTGGTTGGGCGCCCCGGAGCGACGCGCGCGGTTGCAGGGTCAACCGAATCCCTATGGCGATGGCAAGGCCTCGCAACGCATGCTGCAGGTGCTGTTGAACGAAGGAAACGGGGCCCGGCATGGCCACCGCTGAGCACCCCAGCAAGGATTGCATTCTCTTTGCCACCGCCGACTGGGACACGCCCTACTGGACCAACAAGCAGCACACCGCGGCCCATCTGGCCGAAGCCGGGTGGCGCGTGCTGTATGTCGAGAGCATCGGCCTGAGGCCACCCAAACTGGGCAGTGGCACCGACTGGGGACGCATCTTCAGACGCCTTTGGCGAGGTCTGCGCGGCCCAAGGCAGGTGAGCAAGAACCTGTGGGTCTATTCCCCGCTTCTGGTGCCGTTCCGCCATGACCATCCCTGGATCCGCACACTCAACCGCAGCCTGCTGAGCGGCGTGCTGCGCTGGTTCATTCGCAGTCGATCATTTTCCCGGCCCATGGTCTGGACCTACCACCCGTACATCGTCGATCTTCTGGACGATCTGGATACCGGTCCTTTGGTCTATCACTGTGTCGACGATCTCGCAGCGATCCCGGGTATTGACGCGGACGCATTCAACCTGGAGGAAGAGCGTCTCCTCAAGGTTGCAGACCACGTTTTCACGACCAGTCCTGCACTGCAGGCCAAGTGCAGCCTTCATCACCCCCAGGTGGTCGACCTGCCCAACGTGGTGGATGCCGGGCATTTCGCACAGGCGCTGGAAAGCGGACCACTGCCTGGAGATCTGGCGGCGATTCCGTCCCCGCGCCTGGCCTACGTGGGCGCCCTGTCGGACTTCAAGGTCGACTTTGCGCTGCTGCATGCACTGGCAAGTCAACACCCGGAATGGAGCTTCGTCCTGATCGGCGAGGAGCGGGAGGGACAACACGACCCCACGCTCGCCGAGATGCGCAAACTGCCCAACGTGCACACCCTCGGACACAAACCCTATGCGGCCCTGCCGCAATATCTGCGCGGCATGGCTGTCGGGCTGCTGCCCACCCGGGTAAACGACTACACACGCAGCATGTTTCCGATGAAGTACTTCGAGTACCTGGCCGCGGGTGTGCCGGTGGCCTCCACACCGCTGGAATTCACCCGACACCACCATGTCGGGCTGTGCATTGGCCATGATGTGCCGAGCTTTTCCCGGGCCATTCATGACCAGCTGCGGCGTGGCCGATTGACGCCCGACGAAGCTGCGGGTTTCGTCGGCGAAAATACCTGGTCACGGCGCCTTGAAAAGATGCTTCAAATCGTGAACGGCTCTCGCGGTTGATACACCGAACACGCCGTTTTCCCACCCGCTTTCAGCTTCCGGGCTTTCGATCAAGCACCAACGACATGGACAAGAACACCACCCCACTGGCTCTCATGGCGCACTACGAACGCCGCGAAGCGGAGACCGTGCGCCTCAAGGACCAACTTCGCGTCGATGAAGCGCTCAGCATTCAGGGCGATGGCATCGCCAACAATGCGCTGCTGTTGGCGCTGCTGCCATCCAAGGGGCAGGCACCGCGCACGCTGTGGGAGCGCATCCGGTTCAGTGCGGAATACCTGTTCGGTGCGTATGACAAGGACATCAAGCGCCTGTCCCTGGATACCAGGCTGCTGACTGAAACCAGCAAAAAAATCAGCGAGGAAGCCAGAAACGACTATGCGCACTGGGTCCGGCAATACGACGAAAAGGGTGCTGGCTACCTCAGGACCCTGATGCAGCAAGCGAAGACATTCACATGCACGCCCAAGCTGTCCATCGTCATGCCGACCTACAACCCCGATCCGGTGTTCTTTCGCAAGGCGCTGGACTCTGTGCTGGCGCAAACCTACGGCAACTGGGAGCTGTGCATCTGCAACGATTGCTCCACCCGCCCGGAGGCGGATGAGATCGTCCAGGAATACCTCGCTCAGGACGAACGCATCCGCTACGTGAAGCTGGAAAAAAACGCCGGCATCTCGGGAGCCACCAACGGTGCGATCGGCATCGCCACCGGCGACTGGGTGTGCTTCCTGGACCACGACGACGAACTCACCCAGGATGCCCTGCACTGGGTCGTGGACACGATCAACCAGCGCCCACAAGCCAGGCTGATCTATTCGGATGAAGACAAGATTGACGATCAGGGCAACCGGTTCGAACCCTATTTCAAGTGTGAATTCAACTACGAACTCATGCTGGCCCAGAACATGGTCTGCCACTTCATGGCGGCACAAAAAGCACTGCTGGACCAGGTGGNGCCACTGCGCAGCGACTTCGACGGATCACAGGACTACGACCTGACCCTGAGNCTGGTTGAGGGATTGCGCATGGATGAGATCGCGCACGTCCCGCGCATCCTTTACCACTGGCGCGCCTGCGAAGGCAGCACCGCCCTGAGCATCGACAACAAAAACTACGCGCTGGACGCGGCGCGGCGGGCGGTGTCCGAACACCTGGCGCGGGTGGGACTGCCGGGTGAAGTGGTACCGGGCATCATTCCCCACTACAACCGCGTCAAGTTCCAGTTGCCCGACCCGCCGCCCCTGGTCAGCATTGTCATCCCCACGCGGGACAAGCCAGAACTCATAGCCTTGTGCCTGAAGACGGTGCTGGAAAAAACCACCTACCCCAACTTCGAAATCGTGGTGGTCGACAACGGCAGCGTGGATCCACAGGTCAAGGCCCTGTACCAGCAACTGTCCAGCGACAAGCTGCGCATTGTCGATGCCAGCATTCCTTTCAACTTCTCCAGGCTCGTCAACATGGGGGTGGCCGCCAGCCGCGGCGACATCGTCCTGCTGCTCAACAACGACATCGAGATCCTGGATGGCAACTGGATGCACGAACTGGTTTCCCATGCCGCGCACGAAGGTGTCGGCGCAGTGGGCGCCAAGCTGCTCTACCCGGACGGACGCGCCCAGCACAACGGCGTCATCGTCGGCATCGGTGGCGTTGCCGGCCACTCACACAAGTTCTTCCCTGGCGACGCACCCGGATACTTCGGTCGCGCTCAGCTGCATCAGGAACTCAGTGCAGTCACCGGGGCCTGCCTGGCGATCAAGCGCTCTGCCTGGAATGCCGTGGAAGGCTTCGACGAACAGCTCGGCATCGCCTTCAACGACGTCGACTTCTGCCTTCGGGTTCAAGCAGCCGGGTACCGAAACGTCTGGACCCCACACGCGGTGCTCAAGCACCATGAGTCGGCCTC
>C687J35021_10000418_pt1 | contig 33526 bp, 53 predicted proteins | sample RifCSPhighO2_12_FD_35021 | JGI IMG/M metagenome (IMG submission 35021) | reverse complement strand
GCTGTTCCTGCTCCGCCTGTTCCGCCTGTTGTTCCGCTACAATCTGCCCCAACAGCCCCCGAACCACCCCCCCCAGCACCTGCACAATTTGTCGGTGCTGATCCTCCATCATTCCCTTCACCTGCAGTTCCAACGCCAGGAGCTTGAGTTTGTTGACTCGGATAACTATAAGCATCTCCGCCGCCGCCTGAACCGCCGCGACTTGCAGGGAAGAGTACATCACCAGCAACTTTGCGACCAGAACCCATTCCTCCGACTTGCGGAGAGATTGTATCAAATGTAGAGGTTGCACCGTTTGAAGACACGGCTGACGGAGCGGCACCAGCCCCGCCAGCACCAACAGTAACAGTAAGTCCAGAACCCGTCGTTATTGTATATGTGGCATCGTAGGTAAGTCCTCCCGCGCCGCCGCCGCCGCCAATAGCACCACCTCCACCACCTCCACCCGAGATGACAAGCACCGATGCTGTTGCAGCAAACGCCTGAAATGGCAAGAGGAGGAATAGGGAGATGATGAGGAGCTTTTTCATAAAGTAGTTGATGATGCCGAGTAAAACGAAGCATCGTGGACGACCGAAGCAACAACGGGTGCTCCCCATAGTGCTTTTGTGCTATTAAAAATCGTCTCATCGGGTGATTTTGGCGGAATAAACGCATCAATGGTTTTGTCATATTCATATCCCATTCCTGCATAGTTTTTTCTTATTGTTCCTTTTGCGCTTGTTTGTATCCAGTTCTTCGGATCGCCCCATTTGCCTGTGTTGAGGGTTTCCTGCGATATAACGATGACACGAACGACCACTCCATCAATTACTTCAGCAAATAGTGATTCTTCTTGTGCGAGTAACTGTTCAGTGGTCGCACCCAACGCCGTACCACCAACAGGCTTTTGAACTGGCTTCTTAACAGCTGGCTTCACGATTGCGCCGACTTTCACCGTGTCGATGGTGAACGAGGTAGCAGGAGTATGCACCACGGTCGGCGGGGTGGCCGTGCAGGTCATAAAGAGGCAGAAAAATGAGACGAGGAATGACATATTACAAAGTGCGTTTCCACATGTAGCAAATAAAGTAAGGGTTCATCACGTTCAGTGCTGTTCCACTTCCTCCAAGAGAATGCGTGTGTGCAGATTCATCTTGGTTTGTGGCTGTAGCGTCTGCGGTTGTTATTGCGTAATTCGTCGTGTTGTTGGATGAAGCGTCTGGTGCGGTCGTTGGTCCCGAAAGCGGTCCTGTAGTTGCAGAATTGTATCGCTGGGAGTGATTGTGGGCGTTTTGTGTGTGTGTATGCGCTGTCCCTGCACCTGTTGAGATATTCGGTAAATTCTCCTGAGCAATAGTTTTGGTCTTTGCACCTCCTGTTTCCTCTACTGTGTCGAAATCCGTGTCTCCTGCATCAAGGCCTACAAGCGCACGACCCGCAGCGATAGACGACCATGTTCCGTAACCGAGAAGCGTGGCTGGGTTTGTTGAGACAACAGAGAGAAAGACCGAGCCAACGGGGAACGCCTCGCTTCCTGCGTGTGTGTGTCCTGCCGTTGCGTAATCCGTTGAGGCGGTATACGCCGCAGTACCAAGTCCGAGTATGGTTTTTACTTCTGCGAGAGTCTTTTTGATGAATACTCCTGCACCCGAGGCAACCAGAAAGTCATTGGCCGCCGTCGCAAGCGAGTGAGCGATACCACCGAGTGTGGCGAGATTGCCTGTCCCACCTGTGTCTCCCTGTGCGCCGTCAGCACCTTTTTCTACCATCAGCGTCCAATAACTCGCGTTTGGCGGTACTTGGTTTACGTTGGGTACATTGCAGTAATACATAGACCCGCCTGACGTACACACGTCGCGTATTTGGTAGTTATATCCAGAATCCCATGCTCCGCGATATTTTGACCGAACCATTGATGTGATAAATTCAGACATGTTAGTCGTTGATTAGGATAGTGGCTGTACACGTAATAACGGTTGGACTACTCACGGGAGTACCCATTTTAACATAACGCATTTCGCTTTTAAAGAATGTATTGTTGGTTGTGAGATTAACTTCACCGACCGTCGATGATGCATTAAATAAATTCATATCATTTGTGTTGTCGCCTAAAACGACATTCACAGTTCCCGTAGGAGCATGACACATTACACTTTTCCACGTTTGCGCAGACGATGCGGGGGCAAGTTCTTTTGTCGTTGTTCCAACCCATGTCGTTGTCGAGTAGTAAAAAGAAAAAGGTATTTCTATCGTTACCGTCGAATCAGTAAAGTCAGTAAATCCACTGAACGTAACATCCTCAACGGCAAGGGTATCGACGTGGAGGTCTTGAATGGTGGAGGAAGCGGAAGCATAAATCGAGGTGCCAGTGGCATTGGTGAAAGCAACCTGTGGGAATGTGTATGAGCCAGTTCCTACGTCTCCCGTGTTCAAGATAAAGTCATCGTCAACATCGAAGTCATTTGTCGTGCGCGTGAGATGATCGCCCGCAGTAAGCACGTCCGTTACGTTGCCTGCCGCATAACTGAGTCCACCCGAGAATGTCGTGGTGGCGAACTTGTAGACTGCGCCCGTTGAGTCCAAGCCGAGTGCTCCGAGGGTTCCGAGGGAGGCGTAGAGGGTCGAAGAAGCAGCTTGATAGCGAGTGGTTCCGTTACTTGCGACAAGTCCGTTAATCGTACCCAAAGACCCCTCTTTTCCGTTGAATGTCGTCCAATTTGCCGCAGAGAGACAGCCGGGAACTGAACCAGTGGCCACATCACACGTTACGTTTCCATTGGCGTAGGTGAGGCCTGTAGAGCCTGTGAAGGTGGTCGTGGCGGCGGCATATACTTGCCCTGATGCATTTACACCGAGTCCTGAAGAAGTGAGGAGAGGGATGGTCAGTGTTCCTGCGATGCGAGCATGGGTGGTACTTGCCGTACCTTGCACATCAAGCGCAGTGGTGGGATTGGTGGTCATAATTCCTAGGCCAGTTGCATTCCAACGTCCAATCTCCGCATCAGCAACGAATGTTTGAATTGCGGCCGCTGTATAGGTTGTGTGTGTCATTGCCGATAAATTGCTATATCCCACGCGAAGCCCCGCTGCTTCGTCGAAACAGATATGCACAATGCTGTCGTTTGGGCCAACAATACATGAACCGTCCGAGGTAAATTTTATCCCCGCGCTTGCTCCTCCTGCAATGGTCGTGGTAGCTGAACCCGTTACTGAGAGTTGAGAGGTCGAAGCGTAGGTTGCATGCAAGTCCTGTATAGTCGAGGAGCCTACAGAGAACATGCCAGCGAGGAAACCGACGATCGTGGATGTGGAGACACCATAGGATGCGGAGGTGAAGGGGAAGGAGCCGCCACCTGCTGTGGGTGTATCAAATGTGTAAGTGAACGGAGAATCATCAGAGATTTTGAGATACTTTCCTACGTCGGAAGCGTTTACCGATGAAGTTCCTGTACCTCCGCCGATTGGAAAAAGGGTTGTTGCAGCAGATGAAACAAGTGGGAGCAAGAGAAACAAAAGAAGGTATTTTTTCATAGATTAAATTTAATTTTAGCTCTACCTGCGTAAGTATCCGTTTTTCTGTGACAGTCTTCGCAGAGTGTTCGTCCATTATCTATGGCGAAACGGAGTTCTGGGAAAAAGGCGAATGGTTTAATATGGTCTGCGTTTAACTTGTTGCCATGCTCAGTGCCACCCCACACACAAGTGAAGTTGTCTCTTGTAAAAACGGCAATCCGCCATAGCTTATACTCAGCACTAGACCTTATTAGTTGGTTTACCGGAGTGACTCCACCCTTCCAATTCCTCTCGCTAAGTCTTTTTTTAAATTCTTCAGAGTGTATTTTTTTTCCTTTTGACTGAATTCCCTTATATTTTCCAAAACAAACTTTTGAACATGTTTTCCTTTTCGCTGCATGTGACTTTTTTACTTCAAACTTTAAATTACATATAAGACATGTAATAAGCTCCCTGCTACGTAAATCGTACCGTGGACCATTTTTAAACTCCGTCTTTGGAGAGTATCTTTTTCCAAGGTGCGCAGCCTTAATTTTCTCTTTTGTTTGCTCTGAAACAGGGTGACCCTTTTGTATATCACTCATTTTCTTTAACCTCTCTACAGAATGTTTATATGTTCCTTTTTTCATATCCTAAAAATATCTGTAGTCAGCACACAAAATTTCGTTCGCACTTGGTGCCACGACAAACGTGACAGTTTTTCCTGATAAAGTATAGTCCTCTGTCACTCGCTGGCGGCTCCCTCCCCTGTAGAGTTTCAGTGATCCATTTACTGGTGCTTTGGAAAGAGTGAACGTAGTGTTTACGTCATTCTTTGTTCCAGTCAAACTGTCATCATCAACAAACTTATGAACTACAGAGCCGCCCAGTGGTCTTCCGTTTTGTGTCGCAAAGTTCATCATGCGCCTTTCAAAGTCTTTGAGCATGTCTTCGAGGGATTTTATTTTATCTTCTACGGGTTTTAGGGATACGGGTTCGGGGATAGCGGGGATCATCTTCACAACTTCTTCCATCTTCACATACATTTCTTTCTCGTGTGCCTCCATTTTCTCGTCCATAGCCCCCATCTTCGCCTCGCACTCCCCCATCATTTCTTCATGCTCAGCCATCATGGGATTCATCATCTTCTCCATTTCCTTCTTTGCTGTGTCCATCATCTTTTTCTCTGATTCAGACATGCTTTTGCTTACTTTGCCGTCCATTAGTTGTACTGCGGAGTTGTGAAGTTTTTTCAGGGACTCCATATCAGCCATGATGGTTTTTCTCATGGAAAGCATGACTTCAAAGATTTTCTTCAAGTCTTCGGGGTCGATCTGTGAAGAAGCCATTTTTATTGATTCTTCAAGGATTTTTTTGAGCTTTTCGGGGTGCATGTTGACGGTTATGTTAGGAGGTGGTAGGGTGCGAATATGTTAGCAATTGCTGGTGGAATAATTTTGGCGGGGATTATTTTGTATGTTTCGATATTTGTCGGAGCGTTCATTCTTGCGGCTCTCGGACTCATCGAGTAGTCTTATCTTCCATTAACGCGGCAATATCTTGAAGCAATGCCTTAACGGAAACTCCAAGTGCTTGTGAGATTTTCAGCAATGTTGGATGATTTGCAATCTCTCCTGTTATTTTTCCTGTAGCAATATAATTTTTTAATCCAGTGCGAGGAAGAACCTCAACGGCTTTTTCAATAAGTCCTCGTGCTGTCGGAATGCCCGCTGTGGTGTTTACTTGTTTTCCAGTCTTCACGATTGTTCCCGCCGCACCGCCAGTAATATCTTCACCGATCTTTTCCCCAAGAGTTTGTGCGGCTTCCCTAATTTCAAGTTTTCCTGTGTTATAAAGATTAAGCAATTTTTGACTAATCTGCGATACTTCTTTTGGTGATAAATTTCTTGAAGAACCGAACAATTCCTTCATATCATCTATCATCGAACGCTTGACAACGTTTTGTTTGGCAAATTTTGCCCAGTCTGCATAACCCTTACCACCATAAGTACCGAGTGATTCGGCAAACTTTAGTACCTCATCCATCATTCCTCCAATTATTTGCTTTGTTTCCCCGCCCGTTGGTGTACCTGCTGGGGTTTTTGTTTTTAACACGATCAAACGCTCAGTGACTGCATCGAGTTGTTTCACTGAGGTATCTTTTGTGATGTTTCTCACGGCATCAAAGGCAGATTGAATCGCACCCTTGTCACCTCCTGATACTATGTTTGACGGGAGCACACTTCGGTCAAAATTAAGTAGCCCATTTGACGATACTCCGATATTATATTTACTCCTCAATGCCCTTGTAGTATTAGACACAAATTGGCTACCCTCTTTAAGAAAATCTCTGCGGACACCACCACTTCCTGCCCCACCACCAGAAAGTTTATCAAATTCCGCAACTGCTTTTCGTGACTCTTTTACTGCTTCACTGGCAAAATCTTGAAGTTTTGATGCAGAGCGTTTGATAATGTCATTAAGGGCAACCTCACCTTGTTTCATTGTCTCTACCGCGCCCGGAGTGCGTTTTAGTGCTGCTTCGATTGCATCATCTGCATAACCAGAAAGAAATTTAAGTGTTTTAACGGCAACAGGGCGAACCGCATTTGCTGCCATACCCAGTCCCTTTAGAGCGGCAACGCCAGTTCCTTGTAATACAGCAGACGTTGCGCCAGTGCCAAGTATTTGACTAGCGTTCATTTCGTCACGTTGCCCATAACCCTTTTCAATTCTCTGTTGCAGTGCTTCGCCCGCCGCACCGCCAACACCAGCACCCGCAATTCCACCAGCAACTACTCCAGCTGGGCCAAGTGGTGCACCAGCAATACCGCCAAGTACTGCGCCACCAATAGAGCCAGCAACAGGTACGGCTTCCTCAAAGAAAGAACGTTGCGGAGCAACGGGTGCTTTTCTTTGTTTCTGCCAACCGCCAGCCACCTTGGTATATGTCTCGCCATTTATAATTTTTGTTTCCATGTTAGAAGCCAAAGACTTTTAAGAACTTATCAAAGAAACTGGCTGGTTCGGTTTTGATCGGGGGAATAACTGATTGTTGCCCTTCTTCTAGTTTTGTCATTTCTTCGTCAGTCATGAAATCTTTTGTTGTGGGATTGAACACATCGGGCAAGGCATTTTTTACTTGATTGTAGCCATCTTCGGTGATGTTAAAGCGCAGTTGGCTTGCAACGTCAAACATCAAAGACTCACGAAGGCTATCGCTAACGACCGTGTTCAGTTCTCCAACCTTGTCAGTGCTTGGCAACATGCGATTGTATAATTCCTCCTCGCTTTCAGTAATGACGGCACCAGTACGGGAACGAGCCAAAACATCAAGGGTATTAAGAATCTGCACTCCAAGTCCCGCAAGGGCTGGATCGCCAACTTGCCCAACCTTTTCATAAAGTTTCTGGATATTTCCACTGAAAAAGCCTGTCTCACCACCAGCGTTTTCGTATTCGTTCAATAATCCACTTAGTCGAGAAAGACTTTGAGCAATGGTAAATCCTCCTATCGTGCGTTTCCGTGTGTCAGCATCAGGAATGTTTGCAAGAGTTTGTCCAATAATTTTTTCAGCAAGTGCCTTCGAGTTTCCTTGTTGAATAAGCGGATTAACAGACTTCATAAATGAAGCCCTCGCTTTATCGCTGGAAAATCCTGAAATAAGTCCGGCTGTCTGGGAAAGATTTTTTAACTCTGGAGTTGAGCCAGTAGGGACATTTACATCATTCCCATCACCCTTACTCGACAACACCCTCGACGAAATAACATTCCCTTGTGGCCCAAGTTGATACTCCACTTTGTTCCCAGCCGCATCTTCGCCTATCGTGTACTTTCCTTGCTGGACAAGTTGTCCCGTTAACACAGAAAGTTGGTCGTTCACCTTTTTGAAATCTTGCATGAAAGTTTTTGATGCAGGATCGATCGTGCCAGCAAGTTGAGCAATCTTTATCGCAATGTCTGGCTGGAAATTAGCCGTTGCCTTGTCCGTGCTATTACGAATGTCCTGAATGAAAGCGTTGTACTGCGAGTTGTTCGAGGCAAGTGTGGCTTTCTTGTCAGCGAGCCTGTTCTGGTCTTGCTTGTCCGCAAACGCATACGCCGCATCGATGTTCTTTATGCGTGCGTCATATTTGTTATTTGCGTCCGCAAGTTGAAAGCCAAATATCTTGTCGAGATGATTCTGTGCTTGGGTTAAGATACTTTGAGCAAGAGCAGTTTTTCTCTGTGCGCCAGCGAGTTTTGCTTGTGCCATGAGTCCTTGATATTGAAGGGGAATGGCACGTAGGGCGATATTTCGGAGTGCGGCGGTGTTTTGTGGTGCAACACCTGCTTTTGTTACGTTAGCTCCCCCTGCTGCGATATTTTCTTGTGTTTGGATGGGAACTCCTTGTGCTTCGGCATTTAATCCTGCGATTTGCGCGTTAATTGCGTCAAATTCCTGTTGAGCGACACTTTCTGCTTGTGCGGCTTCATTTGCGCCTGTTTGGAAGCCACTGATACCTGATTGTGACTCCAGAGAGCCATAGAGAGATTGCGCTGAGGGCTGTTCGGTTCCTTGTAACTCTTTTATGTATTTGTCAAACAATGACGTGGACGAATCTGGCGTAACTTCGGGTGTGAGGGTTTTTATGTTTGCGTCGATTGTCGCTTGTCCGCCAGTAATGCTTGGCACAGGTGTTTCAGACGCAATAGTTGGAGTAGCCGCAACCGCAGGAGTGAGAGACTGCGGGGTGATAGTGGAAACAGGCGCAGCAAGTTGAATACCAGCCGCCTGTTGTTGCTGGGCAAAGGTTGGTTCTGGGTTCACATCAATCGCTCTTTTTGTGTAGTCTACGGGAGTTGCTGTCGGCATGTTCTAATTATACCATAAATTATTAAATCGTGATTCCGATATTCTTAACGATGGCGATTAAAGCATCAATGGCAGTTTTTGCACTTGCGGCTTCGGCCTGAACGTAACCTACGCTTGGTGCTGTTGGCGTAGAAACTCCCGATTGCTGAATGATTGGTGTCTTTCCATAGAACGCAAGTTTCTGTGAAGCGGCAGTTCCCAAACGAGTACCCAAAGTTTGACCAATGACAATATCGTTACCGTCGAGTATCTGTGCGGGTCGAGAAATGAGAAACTTTCCTTTTGCCATTTCATCACGGATTATTGCTCTAATTTGTTGCTCATCCATAGCTTTCTGCGTCATTTTCCTCATAAGCGTACTGAAGCCCAGTAACCACGGCTCCTCCAGTCGACTCCACTCTAAGCTGGAACTCTTTGACATTTGCGAGTGATAGCGCATTTTTTGCTACGGCAGAAGGAAGACCAAGTTTCACATCATCGTCAGTGGTAAAAGTTTTTAGAGTTGTCCACGTCGCGTCGGGTGTAACTTTCAATTCACTAGAGTTCTTCCGTGCGGCAATAACTATTTGTCCTGCTGTGGGAAGTGGCTCACAAGAAAGTATCATCCCTTTGAAAGAGACATTTTTTGCTAAATCATCTGAACGCACCTTTGTTGTCTCGATGATCGAAGTCGTACCGTATGCCGTGTTGTTACTCGCACCGTTACTCCATGCACCATCTGCGCCTGCGGTGAACCAAAAACCTTGTCCTTCTACATGGACACCTGTTATAGCGACAGTCCCCGTATCCACTCCGATATTCTGAGCGATTGAGAGTTTACCATCCTTATCAAGTACAAAACATCTCCATGTCGAGGCTGATTCACCGAGTAACCGAACATATCCAGCGAAGTATAGTCTGTCATTAGCGACAAATTTACCCATCAAAAGCCCTCCCGCCTCAAGTACGCCTGTTTTCATGGGAAGTTCCAAGATTATCTCTGGCACATCGCCACTCAAGTACTTTATGACGAGAATGGGTTGTTCGGCGAATGTGGTATTCGTCTGATCGAGGCGCATTTGTACAAAGAACGTTCGTCCTCCAAGTGTGGCGTTGTGATAGACACGTTCCGGCCCAAGAATATACGATTCTGTAATATCTGTAACAGAAGTATCTCTGTCCCACTTCAGGGACGACGAGATTCGTGTCGTTGAGTCATAGCCACAGATATTTATAAAGTTTCCCTGCTCAGCGATTGAGGTGATGACAAAATTTGTATTAGGGAGTGTGAGGACCAAAGAGTAACCTGTTCCCGCCGTACCATCAGCGGCAGTGCTAAGTTTATGTATTTTGTTGTCAGTTGCAAAATAAGTACACCCGTCTTTTGAATGAGTGAATGCGTCGGCAAAAGAAGAAACGGAAGTGAGGTCAGTGTGTGATGCTACATAAAGTGTTCCGTCGGTATGTATTGAATAGACATACTGTGAATTGCGAAGCCCATAGAGTACTCCTTTATGCGAAAAGAACAAAGCATTAGGTGCCGATGTCGCACCAAACGTCAGTTTAGTTTGCCACTCATTCGTTGCATCCCACGAGTAGATAGCTCCATAAGTAGGTGTGGAATTATCTACTCCTACGCCGTAAATTGTACCTGAAACAGCGGTTAATTTGAGCAAAGCAAGTGTTGCCAGAGATGTACCACTCAGTCCATTTGTCGTCGAAAGTGTAAGCGGGTGATACGGCCGTGCTTGGCCTGAAACCAAGTCAAAGTGCTCAATACGAGCTAGCCCATCTTTGTAGATATTGGGCTGGATACCTTGATTCATGTCTCGTACTTGGCGTGTGATGATTTTATTTGTCATAGACGATGGGTTTCTGCATGTTTAGTTTCCTATTGTTTCAATGATTAAGTGTCTATCTGCCTAATAGTTCAACAAGGATGCTTTCGTAACCAGCGAGATTGCCGGAATCTATCGGGCGACCACGGAAGGCGATGTATAGTGGTGCAGCGGTGGAGTAGTACGTGGTGACGTAAGAACCTTTCATGGTCAGTGTGGCATCTACGCTTGCGCCATTGCCGTTAGTCCCGTGGGTCTGATGAGTGTGTTGTCCTGTCGTTGAGGTTGCGACTATCGTGGCAATGGACTGATTACGCATAGTGCTTCCTCCTTCTGTGGAGAAGATGGTCGATGTGGAGACGCCATTGCCGAACTGATAATCAACATCGTTTTCAGAGCTCACACTCTCACTCGTTATGTTTGCCGTGATGCGTAGCATGTTGCTTGTCGTGAGCGTGTTTGCAGGAATCACCACAGTAGTAAATGTCGTTGTTGCACTATTGTCTGTCGTAGAAACTTTCACATTGCTTGCATAGAGCACTTGAGATTGGACAGGAAGAAAGCGCAGATTGCCCGAGCCATCCTCCGTGAGAACTGTTGAAGAGGCGGCACGAGTGCCAAAGAAATTATAGGCGAGTCCATTTAAGGTAAGTGGATTGGCCACTGTCGCGGGGAAAGTGTGCGATCCCGTCCAAGTATAATTCGCCGCTTGGTCTATGGCAGATGTCGTCCATTGAGGGAAACAATTCGCTCCACAAGAGGTGAGAAACATCCCTGATGTTCCCGTTGATGTGGCCATCGTTATTCCACTTCCCGCATTACCAAAGAGCACGCGATATTGCGCTGGTGAGGTTGTGCCTGTGCCACCTAAAGACACGGGAACAGCGGTAAATCCTGCTCCGAGGGAGCCTGATGTTAGTGCGCCAACTGTTACTATGCTCGCACTTCCGGCAATGAGTGAATAGCGTCCGTCATACCATGTTTGGAGTGAAGAGGTGGCGTTTGCCCAAGTGATTTTCTTCGTGGTTGCAGGAGAAACGCCGTTGTCCACGATAGCGAGCGTGTCGGCGTCGTCGGGGGAGGTGAGGGCGGTAAGGGCAGAAATAGCCTGATTTGCACCTAATGCAGTCAGTCTCCCTACTTGGTCAGCAAGTTCTCTGATCTGTGCGTTCTGCCAGTAGAAACCACCAAGAACTGCGAGGATGATGATTGTGAAAAAGGTTTTTTTAAGCATACTAATTTCGTGCTGGTAACGTATAAGAACTCGACGAGCGTGCGGTCAGGTTTGGATTGTTCGTAGGATTTTCAATAAGTATTCCATCTCCGTTTTCTAGTAGTAACATATCTCCATCTTCTTTGAGTAAATTGCCTGTGTTTTGGTTTGGAAGTGAGTATGAATTGCCCTGCCGTGATGGGAGCGTGTAATACGTCATATATGCGGGGTGAGTTTCGGTCTCATAACGTGTCGCTTGTCGCCGTTCATCCGTGAATACGCGGATTGCAGTTCTTTTATGCCTGATTCAAACATTCCCGGATTATCCATATTGCCTGTTGAATAACGCAAAGCAAGGTCAGGCTTTGAGCCGAGCAGGTAGAGGGAACAGGCTTTATAAGCAATGAGATGATGGTATGTTCCGATGAAGCCAGGTTGCTGTGAAGTATCTGCGACAACGAACGGATCATCGAGGCGAGAGAAGTCCACATGAAATGATGCGACGCTGGTGATGAACTCCGCACTGGGGGCAATATCAAACCAGATGCTTTTACCGTCGAAGTAGTACGCCGTAGGAGTACCTGTGGCCGTAGAGTTGTACTGTTCACGCCTGTCGATGGGGTCAAGGTAGATTCTCTCCGTTCCGCTTACATAGTACACATGATTTACCCGAAGAAGTGTCGCGAGGTTATTCCCCGTAGCGGCGACGGGAAGCTCATAGTCAAACTGTGAGGCAACAAAAGAGATAGGCGCGTCGGGGACATTGGTGTAGTTATAATCATCGGCCTTCCAGTTTCGGTCTACTTTCAGCAAATGCTGGCGAATCTCACCAATGGCAATGTTGATGTAGTTGGTGAATTGCGCTTTCAGTGTTGAATCTCCTGTTATCGCCGCATCACCAAGAAAGGAAAGAGACTCGCACACTTGCAATATCCCATTTTTATTTGTTGTGTCTGAGTACTGCATTGCCTATTTTGTTATCTGGTAATTTGCCATATCTCACTCCTTAACTCTTTGTATGTTGTGCGGGATAATCCGCAGGGTTAAGGAGCAAAGATGGAAAACTACGCTACACCGACATCGAACACGAGACCTGCGTGAGCCGTAGGAGTCAAATGTCCAATATCAACACGAGAGTAGTAGAGCGTACCCGAATGGAACGAATTGGAATCCGAACCGGGGAGTTCCTGAACAAACGCTTTTCCATAGAGTTTCTTCAAGATACCGAGACGCTGAATCTTCTTCACGCCAGCAAACACATGGTTTGCCGTGTGATCGTTCGACCACATGTGGTCTGCGCCCATATAGCGGAGTCCTTCGACCGTTCCCTCCTTGAGAGCTTTATCAGCACTCATGAAACCGTTCGCCTGGACAAACGCTTCGAGGAGTTCAAAGTCTGCGGCACGCCACACAAAGCCGACACCGTTCTTGTTCATCAACGACTGACCGTTGGCCTCGCGGATCTCCCGCTTCACGCCACGGATAATGTCGTCAATGTTCGATGCGGAAACAGTGATGTTTCCTGCCGCGCCTCCGATGGAAGCGTTGTCGAAATCAGTCCAAGAAGCGTGCTGTGCTAGCACATTCGCTTCGATAAACTCATTCAATAACGCACCAATGCGGTCAAAGAGCTCAACGCCAGTAGTCCACGGCGACTGTGCTTCGTCAGCAAAGTCCACGACCAAACCAAGGTCACGGCCTGTCGAAATGGTAAGCGTATCGGCGGTTTCTGCGAACGTCTGTGGGATAGCACCCGTACCACGGGTAACAGTCTGCACAGCGGGAGTTGTACTCATGTACGAACTCGAGATGACGCGTTCATTGGTGACAATGATATCGCACATCTCCTTAAACGTAGTCGGATGATGGAGACGGTCTTGCAACACGTCTTCAAAGCTCGTCAAATACGTGATGGTATTAGCAACGGACATATAGTTTCTAATTAGTCAATAATGGTTAATTAGAAGAATCCGTCCTTTTCCTATTCGTTATAGAATGTACCTCCACCACCGCCCCTACTGTTTTGAGCCAGTTTACGGCTAATATCAGCACGAGTCTTGCGGTCTGGCACATCCTTTTGCGACGGAAGTTCACCTTTCTGAGACCAGTATTCCAGTGTGTTCTTGGCTCCACCCGACGACCCTCCACCACCTTCTACTGCTGTAGCTTTAGCGTTAGCTTTTGTCGTTCGGATTTTCTCAAGTTTGGCTTTGAAGTCCTCATCATCGACGAGTGTATCAACATCCATTCCCCACTTCTTACTGATCTCTTTGGCGAGTTCCACTTCGTCTGGGTCGGTGATTCCGGCCGAACGAAGATAGGATTTTTGTAAAAGACCAAATTCTTCTGTTTGGTTTTTAGGAGTTTCTGTCGTGGTCTCCGTTTTTCCCTCAAGTTGCTTTTTCAAGTCCTTGAGATCTCGTTTGAGCGACCCAACAGTGGCTTCGTGCGACTTGAGCTTATCGTACTCATCTTTCGAGAGCTTAAACTCTTGCACTCCGCCTCCTTCTCCTCCGTTGGTTACGTCAGCGGCACCGTCTTGATTGTTTTCATCCATAGTAATCATAACTAGTTTTAGTTCTCTTGTGTTAAATGTACAAGAATAAACATATTCGCCTTTTGTGGTGGCATAACCAAAAACCGAGTGCCTTGCGACACCCGGTTGGAACAACAAGAGAAGAAACGACCAAGAAACTTCCCTTGTAGCCCCGATCGGATGCCGCAAGTGTTTGGTCGTTTCCGCTATTCAGTTGTCAAAGTTCTAAAGCAGTATCCAGCTTGCTTGGCATCCACCGTTTGTTGGACTCGAAACTCCGTTACCACCACCAGCAACTGTTGAACGAAAAACAAGGACATCTCCAGGAGCATAAATTGTATTACCCAGTGTACTTGATGTTGCTACCACACGCATATTCGTATTTGCCGAAAGCACAACTCGATCTGTTATTGCAGTAGTTGCGAGATACGCTGATACTGATTTGTAAATAATCAGATCCATATCAGTTCCCGTTGCAGATGTCGCTGCGTATGAAATTTTTTCTACAGTTGAAGATGCTGTTCTTGGGGCAGGAATTACGCATACCGTTGTTGAAGCGGCTGTACCAACCAATTTGACTCGTTCAGAACGAAGTGCGACTCCTCCATAACCGTAATCATTTTCAGTAAAAAACGAACTCACAGCAGCACCAGCAGGAGTGTTGATGATCGTTTTGCCTCCCATGAAAAAGCCAGCGATACCGAGCACCAGAGCGAGAACGACACCGACAGTAATAAGTTTTTGATTCATAGTTAATTTATAAATTGATAATTATTTCTTCTTTGATTTCTTCTCGGTTGCTTCGACCTTTGTTTCAACCTTTGCCAGTTTCTCTTTCAAGCCAGGCTTCCGATTCTTTCCTGCGATGCCAAACTTATCTGCGAGTGATGTGAGTTTTTTTATCATGTTATTTCTTCCAAGTAATAATATACTCGCCATCAAATCCAGTGGAAGTCTCAAGCACGATACCGTTATTCATCGTCGCGTCTATCTGCAAGAATCCGAACACGTCTGATGCACTCAAAACTCTGGCAATAGCTTTTCCAAGTGTGAGCGAGGCGGTGGAGCTTGCTACATCACTTTGAATGGTCGATGTTGCAGTGGTCGTTGCGTCCCAAAAACGAAGATAACCTGCTGTCGCCGGCTGAACTATGATGATCGAAGCGATCTGACACGAACCTGTGCACACCCTGCTGCTATACGTTGCGGAAGCATCGGTAGAACGAGTTGTCGTTGAATAATTAGACTCATAAACAGGCGCACTTGCACCAGCCGGACGAACATTACTGACAAAAGCGAACAGTCCAACGATAACAGCTAACAGAGCTATGATTGTTGGGAGAACAAATTTTTCTTTATTGACCATGTCCTTATTATACCATTATTTTATAAAAGTCCCTACAAATAATTTGCAGATTTCTGCCCTTCCTTCTTCGGCTCGTTCTTGTGTCTCTCCATCTCGACCCATGCTTCGGAGAGGAACTGCACTGCTAAGGTTTGAGCCGCGAGGGTGTACACATCGGCGTTGGTTTTCTTTGCTAAGAAGTTCCGCATTAACAAAACCCGTACCGCTTCGGACATTTCCTTTTCGTTGATGAAGCCACGGATTTTTACTATTTCGCGTTCGTTCACAGTGCCATTGCTTGAGCTGGTAATTGGGCGGGTTGCTGTTGTGGCATTTGCGGTTGTTGTGCGAGTTTCTGCGTAAAGCCGTAGAAGTCAGCCTTATTCACGCCAGAATACTCCAAAATGTTATCAAATGCCGCTGACATGCCCGGAACCTGCATACCCTGTTGAAACGCCGCAGGGTTAGATATGACAAGCTGGAAGATAGCAAGAACCTTGTCGGATAATGCTTTGAGATCTTTCTGTTTCCCCGCCACGTTGATACCTGCCCGTAATTCGATCCCCTCGAACTCCTTTTCAAGTATCTTGAGCAAGTGCTGACTACCCTTCTTCTTGAACTCCTGCTTCCACTGTTCCATCCACGCTTCTTTTTCACCCTCAGCAAAATCCTGTCCATCAATGACCTTGTTGGCGTAGTTCTTGTTCCATTCCTTGATTGCCAGCTCATCACAGACCCACAGCATCTCATCACCAGAAAGAGTGGCCAAGAACTTCTTACCTTTCAGTATCTCTTTCTTAATATCGGGGATTATGCGCTTGCGGTAAATCTCCTCGATGAACTTAGCACGTTTGCCACGGAGTCGGTCATGTGGGCCACGACCTTGTTGCACGATTTGGTCTTGACCTCGGAACGTCGTACCTGAATTGGCCTCTTTGCCCATCATCGGGTCAAAAGCGGCTCCTGCGTACTGTGCGTATTCAAACCATGAGTTCACTCCATCTTTGAAAAGGGCGATGTTTGCGGTTGCCGCTGTCGGGACTTGTCCAACACGACGACCCTCCTTGAGTGTCATAAGCTCAAGATTTTCCATATCCTGAACCTGATGTCTGTTCGCAAATGTCTCGTCGTCAGTCCACAACGGAACCTTAGCCGCTGCTTGGAGCATCTGTGTTTTGTGAATCTCCAAGAAGTTTGTCCAAATCTGAGGATGTAACATACGCTCTCCCCATCCACGGCCAAGTGCTCGACCAGTGATTTTCTGTGAGGAGAAGGAGAGGATTGACCCCTCGTCCTCTTTCTTTCGATAGCAGGTGAAGTATTGTTTTTTCTTGTCTTTGTCAGTATAAAAAGCAACGATTTGCAGTTGTCCCTCCATTGTTTCTTTGTCTCCGCCGTCGTCAAGGTAGCTAAGCGGCAAGTCTCCACGAACGATATACACCTCAATCTGTTTGCCTGTTGTGGTGTTCTTTTTCTGCCCAAGTTGTCCGTCGGCAGTTTTCTCAAATGTCGCTAAGTCAATGAGTTCGCTAGCCGTTCCCGTAGCACCGTTCTCTTTCTTGAACCAGCCAGACTTTTCCATCTGGCGGAGTTTCGCAGGAGAGAGATAGAGCTTGAATCCTATCGGGCCACCCATCATCTCTGTTTGGTCGCAGAACGCTACCCGAGGAAGTGGAAGTACCTTGGGACGTTTCTCGGAAATCATTTCGACAAGAACACCACCATAGTCCACATCGGACTCGGTTATCTCGTCAAACATCTCATCCAAGTCATGTTCGCGAACGTAAACCTCATCGTGATATTTCTTGATGAAGAATGAAGCCACGCGTCCCGGCATGTTTTCAATGAAGAACACCACATCTTTTACCTCGATGTCCTCAGTCCAGTACGCCAAAGAAAGGACAGGTTCCATGATGTTCTTGAACGCTCTCATCCAGTCGTTTTCACCTTGAAAGAACACGCCGTTCTTGAGGTGGAAGATCATTTGTGTGTGAGTTTTGAAGTTCCATCTCCAATTTGAACCAACGGACACCTCTTCAGTGTCAAACTTATTCTCTTCGGCGGTTATATACTGGAAGATGTTTTCAGGGAACATAGATTAGAATCTTAGCGAAATGGATTTTACGTTAACTTCCTTGATCGTTGGATTTGGAGCAAACAGTCTCATTGTCTGCATAGGAGCAAGAATAATAGTTTTCTTATCTACAGTGAGCTTGGACATTGAACGAGCAAATCCCTTGAACGGAATGTTGGCAATAGCCTCACGGGGAGTTGCACCTTCCCCTTCGTATTTCTTGCCCATAATTTCAATTACTGCTTTCATGCGCGTCCGATTGTTACTTGTCTTCCATCAACCATCCTCGTAGTTGAGCTAGCCTCAAACTGCCTCAGTTCGGAAGTTGGCTCTGACCTTGGGCGATTGGCGAATTGCGCGTCAATTTGTGCGGCAATGGCTTTCTTTGCCTCTGTGCATGAGAGACACAAATACGCATCAACATCATCACTTTGATATGTTGCCTTACACTTTACGCATTGGTGATTCATAATACTCCAAGCAATTTGGCGGCTAATGCAACGTTCTTGTTCTGCAAGATGCTTACTGCGACATGAGGAGCGAGCGCACGGGAGAACTCGTATCCAGCAGATGTCCTTACGACTACGTTGACGAGAATGTTTATCCCTTTTGGAAATGGCTTGTTATACTCATCAACCAAGTCTTCTTCGCTACCAACAACCGACTCAATGGCTTCTGCGAGTGATGCACCTACACCTTTGTACTTGTGGGTAATACGATCACCTTCACGAGTAATCGTCTTAAACGATGCGGTGAGCGAGTAACTTACACCTTTTGCTTTTGGAGTCTCGACTTCCTCAACCTTTGCGGGGACAACTGCTTCATCAACAGCACCCTCGACAACTGCGTTTGCTTTTCTTCCCATAGATTTGTTTATGTTTTAATAAAACTTGTTCTAGTAATTATACCTCTTTTTTCTCTGCAAGCCAAGGATGAGCACTTTCCCAACCTTCGATATGACGATAGTTCTCTGTAATTTCTTCGTCCTTCTTCACATCCTGAATCAGCTTATCCGTGATGCAGTCGTAGTTGTAGTCCTCAGAGTGATTCGCATAGGCTTGATAACAAGCATCAGGGTAAGCAACAACAGAATCCACGAACACACGAGGCCAACGCTCGGTAAGCAGCGCCCTCACTTCGGGGAATAGCTTTGAGAGATTTCCCTTAGATATTCGGAAAGCCTGTGGAATACCATCAAGGTAAAGTTTGCGTCCGGCTTGTAAGTCTCGGAGGGCAAAGACACCGACTCCGTGTATCTTTGACGGGGCGATACGCACGTTGACGATGGTGTTTAATGTTGCTGCGGTATGTTCTTGGCTATTCATTTTATTTTTATGCCATTATATTTCTCTAATTTGTCTCTGTGATAAGTTCGGAGGTTCTCGTGTACACGCCTCCACGCTAAATACTGTTGACCGTCCTTAAATCCGAGCTTCTTCATCATCATCATCCTGTTGAATCTCGCACCCTCACACTTCTTGCACACAGAATACTCAAGAACATCGGAATGAGAACATTTGGAGTTTCCCGCTTCGTAGATTGCCTTGAATATCTTTTCGTAGTTTTTTGGCTCCTTCAAGTATTGAGGCATACCAAGAAACGCTGAAACCCTAGGGGGAAGTTCTTTGGGTAAGTTCTTGGCGACTTCTTCGGCTTTTCTGTCTTCGGGTTCAACTTGTTTCTTTTTCATATTAAATTCCTACGTTTCTTTTATCTGGTCTTTGCTTCTGGACACAGTGTTTGCAATCTTCGCGGCCTTCGGAACAACAGGTGGGGATAATAATCCGTGGAGTGCGAGGAAAGATAGATTCGGGTTCTGTGGTTTCTGTTTCTTCTTCGGTCATATCGCCTTAATAATACGATAATCTTCAATTTCCTCATTGAAACGATGTTTCATGCCAAGATAAGTAATCCCATTTTTTGCTTTGGGAACAAACTGTTGAAATATTCCCCAACCAACTACACCCCACTCAATAACGTAATCACTTGGACTTTCAACCCTTTCTCTAATCTCCTTCATTGAACTTCGAACAATGTCATCCCAGTTGAGCGTTGTTATTTTCATAATTTATACAGCGATATTTACTTTTGGTCTTGATGCGTGTCTTTGTTGAATAAGTGGCGTAGGTTTTTCTGCAAAGCCGACCATGTAGGCCGTGGCATCGCAAACATCGTCGTGTGTGCCCCTTGGAAAGACCAATAGCTCCTCCTCCAGCTCCTCACACTCGCCAACGATGTGCCACACCTGTCCATTATTATACCACGGAACCAAACCTTCTACACGTGTCTCTTTCATGCGGCCTCCGTGCTTCAACGGAACGACGTTGGGGAACTTACCGCGCTTCCTCATTTCTTCCTTGAGAAAAGGAGCAACAACATACGAAAACGCACCTTCTTCTACGCCGATCTTCTCAAACTTCTCATCGTGGAGGAGAAAGATAAGGTTTATGACTTCGCTTGAGTCCACACGGTATCTGTTGGCCCTCAGGTGCCATTCTCCGCGTTCGTTGACGTAGTTTCGGGCGACACCGCAGTAATCACTCTCATCGGACTTCTTCAGGTTTGGGTCTATCGTGGCGAACTTCCTCACTCGCATCTTTTCCACTTCTGCCCATGTGCGATAGTGAAACCACTCCTTCTTAAACTTGCGGTTTGCGTCGTCAACAGGACGGGCTTGGTAGAGTGCTCCGAACTCATAAGGCCCCATCATGCGTTTCTTGTCGTTAAGTTCTTCAATGGGGAAGCGTTCCGGCCACAGTGCTTCTCCTTTTTTGCGGTATGGCTCGTCCTTTTCAGCTATTGCGGTGAGTGTAAGCCGTACCCATTTAGCGCGTTTGCCTTCAAGGTAATCAAAGTAATCCACCCAGTCTTCCTTTTCTTCTCCAACGGTCAATCGTCCAACAATGTCATCTTCATGCCAACGAGTACCCATGACAATCATTGCGCCTTGAGGAGACAAGCGAGTATACGCGACGGACTTGAGCCACTTCCACTGATTATCACGAATAATCATGGAGTCAGCTTCTTTGCGGTCTTTGAACGCATCGTCGATGATGAAGAAGTCAGCACCCCTTCCCGTGATCGAGCCTCCGACACCCGCGGCGTTGTAGGAACCTTTGCCGTTTGTATTCCATTTGCCCTTCGCATTAGAGTCTTCAGCGAGTCGCGTCTTAAAAACATTCTGGTATTTCTGCGTCTCAATGAGGTTTCTTGTTTCTCGTCCTTGGTCAGTAGCTAGATCGCCAGAATAAGAAGCAACGATAACATCAGTGTCCTTCTCTTTGCCTACAACCCATGCAGGGAAGAGTTGAGAAACGTGGACAGACTTGGAATGACGAGGAGGCGCTTCGATGATGAGGAAGCGTATCTCGCCTTTCTCCACTCGCTCTAGTGCATCACAGAGTAGCTTGGTGTGCCAGCCTTCAAGGTAGTTGTCGTAAGTGTATAAGCAGAAATAGCGGAAATGGCGCCGGGCAAGTTCACGCTTGGCTAATTCTGCTAAGGCTTCTTGTTTAATCTTTGAGTCCGGCGAGTTTTGCGAGGTCGTCATCTGATTTATCTAAAAACTCTATTGCACCACCATCTTTTCCAGTAAGTTCAGTTCGAGCAGAATACTTTTGTTTCCCCAGCCGTTCAGCATAGAACATATCAACCTTGATTCTTTTTTCCAACAGAGGAACATCTACTTTCCCTTCTTCATCTACTACATTAAAATTCTGTACTTCATCAAGGTTTTTCTCTGCTTTTCTCAGTCTAGTCATGTCACCAAGGTTTTCCTGTAGCCAGTCGGGAAGTTCTGCCGTTATGTTTCTTGCATAATCTTCCTTGTATTTTGCCTTGATTGCAGACTGATAAGCATTTGAAAATGTGTCGCTTTTAGGGTTTGTGTAATAAGCAAGGAAGAGTTCCTGCTGCGGTGTTAGGAATGGAGTCTTGCCGTTTGCGCTCATTGGTCTAGCTATTATACCATAAAATAAAAACAAAAAACACGCCATGAGCTAATGCGTGTAGTTTGTACTTTCAATCCCTTTTTCTAAACATCACATAAGCCGTTTCCTAAACTATTAACTCACTCAACCTCTCAACCCACGAAACCTTGCGAAACTCCTCCATGCCGTTATTCCGAAACAGTGCGGGCATTTTCGCGTTGATCGCGTCAAGATTTAACCGTGGTGCCTTGTGAAGTTTCAGAGCTATCCCTGTTAGAGTTCCGAATGATGAGTTGTTCGATTTCATCTGCGAGAGAGTTTATGTGCTTGTAAAAATCTGTGGGAGGGTTTAATTCAACTATGGCCACCAATTCCAATCGAGCGCGGTTTAGTCTTTCAAGTTGTGCTGGGGGCATAGATTTTTCTCAGATTTGTAACGAGTTTCTTGAATTTTTCTTTGGAAGTACCGAACCCACAATACGCGCAATGTCTTTGTCCAACACATACACCAGACCAACAACGAGGGCAAGAGACTACCCATAACTGAGATTCACCCATGAAGGCGATGTCGGTCTCGTTTGCGATGTCGATGTATTTTTCTGATGTGTAGTAACGCATATATTTTATTCCCGAAGAGGCGTCTGAGGAGAAAGGTTTGACTTTCACAAGTGGTCAATAATGAGGCGGAATGTGCCACTTACGCTTTGTTCCATTTCATTACGGCGGATCACTGTCCGCATTCCTCAGACATCTCTCAAGGAACTCTCTTATGATGAACAGGTGTACAGGGATGCGCGACACGACCCACGCGTTTAGGGAGCTACCCTACCAAGAGTGTAGGCGATCTAGTCACCATCTTCTCACAATCCCTGTAATCTATTCACCATCAAAGAACTGCGAATGGATACGGGCATCGAACCCGCATCTACCCTTTAAGGGGGTGCTCTTCCATTGAGCTAATCCATTCATAAACCAAGCTCTCCGTCTGAGAAACAACCATCTCGTGAGTTCTGCGTAGTATCAAAAAAGAACTTTATTGCGAGAAATTCTTGAGATGAACAGTTGTTTCGATTTTACGAAAGAGCGAGGCTTTGCTAATTATACGCTTCCTATTTTTGGTGCATAGGGGTTTTCAAAGAAAGCTGTGGACAACAAAAAACCGCTAATCACGCCCTCACGTATAGAGGCACGATTACGGTTTTCTGGCGCATAAACAAGAAAGCTTCTTCATCTTACCATAAAATGAAACAAAAAACACCCCTTGCGGAGTGCTCAAGAATGACGTTGCATGGAGGCCAATGTTGTTCTATTTCTAAAACTATAACCCGTATACTGGCGTGCAGTCTAGAATTGCTTTTGCTTATATTATACCTTGTTTCTTGAGTATTTTATAGCATGACCACATCCCCTGCTTTCCTTTTGCGAAGTTCTTTGCCATAAAATCTAGGGAAAAATCTGCGTCTATGGCCTGTTCGTATGATACGTAAGGATGCGACCGAAGATGAATTTGTGAGAGTCCAAAACTTTTCTCGTGGCGCGGTGTGCCTTCCAAGTAACGTGAGCGGATCGTCGGGTCAAAAGTTCCGGCAGTCTCGCAATTCACAACGGCGTACATTTCTTTTGAGGAAACTTTATACTTCGCGGCGTAGAACTTTATTTTCTCGATGGCAATTTCTTCTGGTGTTTGGTTGACAATCTTGTTGACAATCTTTTCTTCGGGAACCGCGGCATACGTTACCGTGGAGGACAGGAAAGGAAGGCTCAAAACTGCCACAAACGCCCAAACTAAGAGAAAGACACCCAAAGCTCTACCTGTTGGCTTCCGACGCGCTATGGGCTTGAATTTGCAAGATTTACGCATGTTTTTGACCTTGAGCACCTGCTTTGTTTGGTCTTTACCGCATTTTGCACAGAATTGGTGTAGAGTTTTCCAATTATTCGACGATTTCAAGAGATTTACCGCAGAGCTTTTGCACGAGTAGCATTTTTTTACGAACATGTTTTTTAGATTAGTGATAAACACAATCAAAAAAGATGTTTCCCTCCTGTTGTTCATTCTACCTTGGCTTGTTTTTGGTTGTCCACGAAGTTGTCCACATGTGGAGAAAACCACATATTCTTGCAATTAAAAATATGGTATAATTATTTTGTAGAGCGAACTCAATAAGTTCTACTTGCAATTTTTTGCAAAATCTACTACGTTATTAAACTAATGAGTTTTAAGTAGAGAGTGGGGAGGGTGAAACGTAGCACCCGTTGAGCCCTTCTCTCTACTTAGAACTTTTTTTTGTTCTTCATGGCAAAACAAAGAATGATAGACCCAAAGTTGTGGTCTGATCAGTGGATACGCAAACTTAATCCGCTAGATCGGTATTTATTTATTTACCTTCTCACTAACGAACGCTCGTCTTGGTGTGGAGTTTATGAATTAGATTTAGGCGTGATGGCTTTTGAGTGTGGGATTGACGAAAGGGACTTGGAAAAATCCATGCTCCCCCGGCTTTCGCCCAAGGTTTTGTATGTCGATGGATGGGTGTGTTTCAAGAATTGGGAGAAATACCACAACAATGGGTCGGCGGATACGAAAAAAGGCATAGAGAACGCTTGGGAGGCTGTACCAGAGAAAATACGGCTTAAAATAAGGAAACTCTCTGCTTCGAGTAGACCCCCTATAGACCCCCCCCAGGGCACCCCCTCCTCTACCTCTACCTCTACCTCTACCTCTACCTCTAAAGCGACAGCAAAGCCAGTCGCAGTGAAGCAACCCAAATACACAACAATAGGGGCAGAGGTTATCAAGGCGTTTGAGTTAGTGGACTCCAAAAATAAAACGTATTACTCAAACACTACCCAAAGAGCCGCGTGTGATTTCCTTATCGCCGAGCATGGATTAGAAAAAGTGCTTGAAGTCGTTTCAGTGCTCCCCCAAATAAATCAAATGAAACTCTACTTAGCGCAAATTACTACCCCCCATGAGTTGAAAGAAAACTGGGTCAAACTTGTCAACAAAATGAAGTCAAAAGAAAATGAGAAAAATGAAAAGCTAAATAATGTTGTATGGTGAAAATGAAATTCAAAATTATGCGTGGGTTTGGTCAAGATGATTTTATCCCTATTGACGAGAGTGAGTTNGAAAAAGCAATCTACTGCCACATGTCCCGAAAGGACGGCGCATTTAGCATGGGTTCAATAAACGGCTCACATATTTCCGCAGTCATGCCGGACTTTCACGGAACAATGGGATGGAATTATTCTTACAAACTTACGCCAGATGATTGGGACGATATTCGCTCAAAAGGGGTTGATAAAAAAATTCAAAAATTTATCGAAGGCGCAAATACGAAAGTTCAATATCTCATCGAAACGAAGCAAGAACACCTGATCGGGAAAGGCTTTGAAATGCCAAAAATTGACAAGGGGTTTTCTGATGAAATTAAAAGACTCGCAGAAAGTAAACGAATGTAATATGCCCCCCCCACCCCCCAAGTAATAGATGATAGAATTGAGGTATGAAGAAAAAGAAAACTACATGGGGTTCCGATGACGGCTATGAAGAAGTGCCTGATACAGCAGGGAAAATCTGCAATGGTGTTTACTTGAAGAAAAACAAAGACGGACAATGTGAGGCGGTGCGAATACGTTTCGCATGGGGTGGAGATTTGGAAGTCACTTTGTTGCCGTAGCCCCCTCCATGTTTTAGTTGTCCACACCTTGCGCTTGTGGGTTACAGCGCACCCGTGGTATGATAGAGGAATGAAAGAACACGCAAAAAAATGTAAAAGCATAGATGGTTCGCATAGAGAGTGTGATTGTGACGGTTTCCACACATTTGATGAGTTATACGAGCATCGAATTACTTTGTACATTGCGCTCTGCAAGTCTGTTTCTCAGTGGAGGACAGACGGAGACAAAACAGAGATAACAATGAAACTTCCTGTTTGGCGTTCGTGGCGACACTCAGATGGTGAAATTTGCTTTGGAACTGGGACACAATTTGTATTAGGGATAGGAAAAGTCTACGGCAAGCAAATCACATATCATATTCCAAGCCATAGGTGGGAAGAAGCGAATTTTGCTGAAATATTAGACAAGGCACCAGAATGGGACAAGCACAGTAGCGACGATGTTTTAGAACGAATTAAAAATCTATAAAATGAAAAAAGAAAACGCCATCGAGAAAGTCCGAGTTTATCCATCCTCACGCAAAGCATTAAAAGCTATTGCGGGACAGTATGACAGTACCATTGCAGAAGTAATCGCCTGTTTACTTGAAAATAATAGGACTGATAATCCTAGTCGTCGCCTCGAAATCTCCCAGCTTGCAAATGCTAAGCGGAAGAAGAATGTATGAGAAAACCAACAAAAAAAGAATTACTAAAAATGCCAGAACGACCTTGGAATGAAACATCAAGGTTATACGACCAGGTGCTTATCGTACCAGCAGGAACAAAACATGACTCTGGTTACATGCACATTGCAGTTATCGGTGCATGGAGCGAGGATGGCAAAGAAACACAATACGAGATTTGCGGTTACCCCGATGATGTTTCACTTATTGCGGATTATATCTTAATGGGTAATGGTGGAAGTTTTGCAAAGGTGCGCATGGACTGCTGGTACCCTCAAGGAGTTTTGCAATATCACGGACGTGGAAAATTCAAAGTTAGTGAGGGATTGTCGTCGCAAGATATTATTTTCAACGGAAGTTAATTTATCCCCCCTGATGAGTAAAAAAATAAACAACGCAAAACTCCTCGCCTCCGCAATCAAGGAACTCCAATTTGCCAATCTACAAGTAGCCCACCTTATGAGCGTACTGGACGAGCTGGACACTTTCACGGGGACACTGGAGCGAGCTGTGATAGCTAATGCAAAAACTCGCCACGAACTTGACAAACTTATCCACGCCAAGATTTTGTTTCTCTCTGGCAAGGACGGAAACCTCGGCAAAAGTAAGGGCAAGACAGCATAGGTGTGAATACTGTCCTAATTGGCATCTTACTCACAAGAAAAACAATTTATTAAAACACTAATCTCCCAGCTTGCAAATGCTAAGCGGAGGAAGAAATAAATATGCACCGACAAAAATTCAGAGAAGCAACAATATATAACTTTCGTGATGCGCTAATCACATACAACCGAGCGCAAGGTTTCAAAAATCCTATTGAAAGTGCAGATAAAACAATCGAGAAGTTTCTTTTTGACTTTACTTATTGTGGAAAACCGATTGAAGAAATAGGAACGCCAGACGAGGGAATGTGTGGCGTTGTCCTTGATTGCCATTTGCATGATTGGCGTGCAGAACTTTGTGCAGATAGACACGATTTATCCCCTAAAGAAATATAAACATGAAAGAAACAAGAAGCCTCTCTATGTCTATGTTTTATATTTTGATTGGTTCAATTTTGGGGGCAACAATTGTTCTTATATTAAAAAATATCTTATAGAAACGATTAGCCATTAAAGAACTATTAAAAAATGAAAAATAACATCACCATCAGAACCGTCGAGCACAAAGGAATCAAAGTCGTACTCAAAGTAGACTGGGATAAAGGCGAAGTGTCTCTCTGTGAAAACGCACAAGGAGGCTATGCAAGAAAGAAGTGGATGTTTGCCGATCGTGGACTGGAATACATGAATGGGTGGTTGGACGTGCTCGAAGCCATGAAGCACGCTATCGAGATCGGTAAAAAAGATTTAGAACAGAAACTTGCGGATGATTCAGCTTTTAAGGCCGACATGATTATAAATGTGAGTAAAACGATTGCTCAACTTCGGAAGGAGGGGAAAGTGCAAGAAATGAAGGAACGTAAAAAATCTTTATGAACAAAAAAACAATATCAGAGGTTATGAGTGCGATGGGGAAAAAGGGCGCAAAGGCTCGTAAGGACAGCCTGACAAAAGAGCAACGAATTGAGCACGCCAAAATGATGCAGAAAGCTCGACGGCTCAAAAATAGCTTGGTTGAGGCGTAGTCTTATCCACAGTTTTCTTTGATAGGTGCTTGACGCTAAGCACAAAAGGAGTATCCTTAACACAGAAACAGACAGCACGTTGACAACGAAATAGTGGAAATTAAAAGCCTCATGTTCTCTGTCGTCTTCATCATCTCTCATGAGGTGGTGATGAGGACAGAGAAAAAATTAAACCTATGCAAAAAACAAAAATCTACTGGTACATAAAATACTTTATCCAGAACTTAATGGGACGCTAATATGCAAGACCCAAATCTACCCCCCGGCGTAACCGACGCAGATACCGACAATGACACAGCTTGCCGCAAGTGTGGCATGGAAGGCTTAAACGAAGATGGAGAACAGGAGCATTGGTCTACATGTCCGACGCTCAAGGATCCCGACGATTATCCAGAAATTGACTAGATATGGAAACTTGCACATGTAAAAAAGAGTGGGCAGAGATTGGAGCGCATTTTGCGAACTGCCCGTGGCTCCTCTCCCTCAGTGCGGAAGAATTAGCAGAATTAGCTAAAAAAAATGAAAACTAAAACAATGGACTTGGCGGGAAAAGAATATGCTCAGGTCAAAGACCGCATCAACGAATTTCGCAAGGGGAACGCCAATGGACTTATTGAGACCGCTCCTACCGTTCAGACAGATGGAACGATCATGTTCAAGGCGCGTGTCTTGAAGGACAAGTCCGATGCTAACTCGGCAGAAGCAACGGGACACTCTCTCGGAAAGGTTGGGGCAAAGGTCAAAGACTTCGAGAAGCTGGAAACAATCGCGGTTGGTCGTGCGCTTGCGTTACTCGGTTATGCTTCGGACGGAGAAATTGCCAGCTCAGAAGAAATGCAGGAGTTCCAAGACTACAAACAGCAGCAATTCGAGGAGCTTATCATGTCATGTGTCGAAAAAATAACCGATTGTACTTCTCTCGACGAATTGAAGACTGTTTGGGCAGACATGCCAATTGAGGCAAAAAACAAACTTGCGGAGACCAAGGACAAAAAGAAAGAGCAATTATCAGTAGCGAAAAAAGATGAAAACGCTTAAATTTGAGGAGAAAGAATCATGGCTCGCAGCTCGTCGAGGAAAGATAACCGGAACACGCTTAAAGGACATCATCACCAAGCGTGGTACTGGAAAGAAGAAGGGCTACTATGAGTTGATCGCGGAACGCATCGCCGTCGAGGCCGACGAAGAAAATCCGATGGAGCGCGGCTTGAGGCTCGAAGAAGAAGCTGTTATGAAGTTCAAAGAGGCCACAGGAAAGACGGTTGATACTTCACTCGTCATCTGGCAACGCGAGGACTGCGAATCTATCGCAATTTCTCCTGATGGTTTCATTGGGGAAACTGAGGCTGTAGAAATCAAATGCCTTTCTTCCGCATCACACATCGAAGCATGGCTCACAAAGGAAGTTCCGAGCGAGTACATCGACCAAGTTATGCAGTATTTCTGTGTGAACGATAAGCTGGAAACCGTCTATTCCGTATTCTACGATCCCCGTATTCCCGCAAAAGACTATTTCGTTATAGAAACAAAACGAGAAGACGTCATGGAAAAGGTCGAAGCCTATCTCCAATACCAGAAAGACACGATCGCAGAGATTAATCAGATAGTTTGCGAACTGTCTTTCTAAAATGAAAAATAGGCCGCCAATAGACGAGGTAGTCATGGGGAGCATAAAGCTCGTGAAAGACCCCGATGGTATTGCACGAAAACATTTTGTTCCTCGCTCTCGCCAGCATCTTCTTTCTGTCTACAACAGACTTCCTGTTGATAAAGAAATTGGTATGGTTCCCGTCGAAGAAGTGAATATCAGAAGCCGTGGACAACTCGCATACCACAAGGTTCTTGCTCGTTACATTGCAAACGATCAGGAAATGACGGAAGACGATGTGCATGACGCGCTGATGAAAGAAGTGTTCGGGATTCGTGAATATACGTTTATGGGAAAGACACACCAGGGGCGGTATTCCTTGAGCGATGCAGGGGGATTGAAAACGAGCCAAGTAATGGATCTTATCGAGAAAGACCTCGCCACCTGTTCATTCTTGGGAATAGTCGTACCAACCCTTGAGTCTCTTGGCTACATTAGTAATAACAAACCCTATTGTGAACGATGAAATCCTAAAATATCTCAAAGAATATCCCGCATTTCGTGAGCGTTCGGCAAAAGGTAAATGGATCGCCGGTATCGTTTTGAAAAAGTACGGCATTGAACTCACGCCAAAAGTGAAAGACCAGCTGCAAGATATTTTCACGGACATATCAAACGCAGATAGATACTGGCGACTCCACACTTCGGAGAATCCTGAACTACAGGGAACGGACTACGGGACGAGATCAACAATCGAAGCAGAAAAACAGATTGAACTCGGCTACGTCCCCGGACACACAGCAGACCTTAAAAAATTAGCAACACTAACATGACAAAAATAAACCTCGGAGACAAAGTAAAAGACCCAATTACCGGACTCGTCGGAATAGCAGTTGGGAGAACAGTATGGATTCATGGATGCGCTCGCATCACAATTCAACCGCAAGGATTGACCAAAGAAGGAAAACCTTTTGACTCAATGTCGGCCGATGAGCCACAGTTGGTTTTGGTTGCGGCCAAAAAAGTAAAGGAAGGCAATCATTCCACTGGTGGGCCGAGGCCAGAGGTTTATCAGAAAGCAAGCGTGAGAAAATAAAATGACCCACAAACTCGCAGAAGGAGAATTTAGCACCCCCGAAGAATCAGCACGGGTGATTGAGGGACGGATAAGAACATGCACAAACAGCTCATGCCCCGAGCGCACAGGGGGAGAGTGTACGGCGACTATGACCCCAATCGAGAAAATAATTGCAGAGTTTGAGGAGACTACTCCACTTGCGCTTTCAGGTAAAGACTGGGCTGAATCCTTCCTCCGCGCCTCCCTCCACTCCATTGACACCCTCGCTCGTAAAGAGGAACGGGAGAGGATTGAGAGGGAGGCATTCGAGAAGTCTTACTACTGTGGCACTGCTCTGCCCGCTGAACTTGCAGTCACCCTCGCAGACCTTAAAAGGATAATCAACCCCCATGAATGACTCAATAGAGAGAATAAAAGGAGAGTTTGAGAAGAAGTTTGATGAAAAGTATCTCATGAAGAACTTTGCTCTTTACGACAAAGAGAGAGATATCCCTGCGACGACAAACAATGTCAAACTCTTCCTCCGCGCCTCCCTCCTCTCCATCCGCGAAGAAGCGATTGAGGAATTAGACCGATGCAAAGATTGCGGCTCAAAAGATGTTGTCTGCGCCAAGGGAGTTCAAGAACAAATTACCACCGCAGTCGTCCGCGAACGTAAAGCCACGATTGAGGATGCTGTGGCGTGTGTGCCTGAAGAAGACCGTGCAAAGTGGGGAAGTGAAAATCAAGACATCTATGTGGCGTATGAGAACGGCTTCAACACCTGCCGCACCCAAACCCTCTCCGCCCTCGCCTCTCTCGCAGAAAAGGAGGAAGTTATTAGTAACTATGTAGGGGTATGAAAATGGAACGAATATGGGCGATGCCGAACGCTTGGACATTTACGATTAAACCCATACGCGAACTCTTGAAAGAGGAAGTCACCGATGGATTGTGGTGTGACCCATTTGCGGGAAAGAATAGTCCTGCGCGAGTAACGAATGATATCAACCCTGAACGCGATACGACACACCACATGGATGCACTCGCTTTCGTTAAAAGTTTTCCCGATGATTATTTCGATGGAGTGCTCTTTGACCCTCCATACTCGATTACACAGGCGAAACAATGCTATGAAGGGCATGGAATGGAACTGCTTGATACCAAGCCAACGTCCATGAAGTATTGGGGCGACATCAAGACGGAAATTGCGCGCACAACAAAGAAGGGTGGAAAGGTAATCTGTTTCGGGTGGACGACGATGGGAATCGGAAAAGGTCGAGGGTTTGAAATGACACGAATACTCCTTGTTCCTCACGGTGGAAGCAAGAACGACACACTGGTAACAGTAGAAACAAAGTTATGACCCCCTCCCAACAATCCCTCATCGCCTCGCTGATTGAGTGGCATGAAGTGAAACGATTACTAGCTTAGCAACTGAATGTGAATGAAGTAATACTTGGAGATTTTCGAGAACACAGCATACCCGACGAAGCGTTTTTTATCAGCGACCCGCCCTACAACCAAAAGTACCACTACTCAACTTATGGCGACAATTTGCCAACGGACGAGTATTGCGACCTGCTTTGGACGGCGTTTAAGGGAAAGAAATCGGTGGTGATACTTTATCCCGAAGAAACAATAAATCTGTTGGGTGGTGGCGTTATGGGGGGGGTACAACAGGTCGTGTCGTGGGTCTACAACTCAAACACAGCAAAACAATCTCGGCTCATTTCGTGGTTCGGATGCAAACCCGACATGACAAAAATACCGCAAGCATACAAGAATCCCACGGACAAGCGAATTGCAAAGAGAATAGCCGATGGAAAAAGTGCAAGAGGTTACGATTGGTGGAACATCAACCAAGTGAAGAATGTGAGCAAGAAAGACAACCCACACCCATGCCCGATACCCTATGAGTTGGCAGAGAAAATCATTCTTGCCACGACAAGAGAAGGCGACCTAGTGTGCGATCCGTTTGCGGGAAGTGGAACGGTGCTACTTGCGGCAAGGAACAATGGGCGTAGATGGCTTGGGTTCGAGATAGACAAAACTTACTACGATTATTCAGTTCGATTACTAACTTAGTGAGATGAAAACATGGGAACAAACTTCTACACAAAAGTAAACGAGTGCGACAAGTGCAAGCGATTCGACTCCGTACACCTCGGCAAATCATCCGCAGGGTGGCAATTCTCCTTTCAGTACAACGGTGGAAAATACTACAAGACCATCGAGGAAATGAGGAAGTGGACAAAAACCCAAACCGTTGAGAACGAATACGGCGATAAAGTTACTGATTCAGAGTTCTGGAAAATGGTAGACGAAAAACAAAAAGCAGGAAATCTCAATCACGCGGTGGAAATGAAAAGGGAATACCCATCCCGAACCGACGACTTCCTCATTGGAGAGTACTCATTCAGCGATTGCGAGTTCTCGTAGGCCCATTATTACTAGCTTAGTGAGATGATATATGAACATTCAATTGGGAAACCTATCACTCAAAGACATTGTGGAAGAAGAGCATCTGCCCAAAATTGAGGCATTTCTAAAAGAGAATGGATTTGTTCGCGAATCTGTGTGCGAAAAAGTTAAGGAAAAAGAAGGCAACTACCACATTTACGATATACCTCGACTCATCTCAATATGTGGTGAAGCAAAAATGAATCAATTTATTGACTTTTTGAAAGACAACTCGCTGGTGCAAAACGCATTTGTGGGAAGAATCGGCATTACTTACGAATCTCCCCTAGCCCCTTAATCAAGAAAATGAGCCAAACGATGTCCTTTTCAGTAAACAAAGAAGCCGTTGAAAGAGCGGAAGTAGAATACACCTGCAAAAATATGGTTCACTATTTTGATCCAAAAAAACCATCCGTCTGCTATTGCGGAAAGCTGAGCCGTACAGACTCAATCCCACCCCAACCACAGAAGCCACAAGCCCCATCAGAGGAGAAGCGATTACTCGACCACCAAAATCACATGCCTATTTTCACCCCGTCCAAGCACGACGACCAGCAGCGAGAATTTTTTGATGTATGAGTTGCTATAATAACGGCAATATTCGTTGTGGGTGTCCAGACGGGAATTGCAACAGAGTCCCTGAGTGTTTTCACTCCTATGATTATACTCAAGAATCGCTGCGCTATTTTAAGGAACACGGAGACAACGGGTGGAAGGAATATATGATTGCATGGATGGTTTTACATGAGTGCAAACACAAGGTATAATAAAATCATGCCTGAGTATTCTTGCAAGCGTTGTCCTCCTTACAAAAAGCACAAGAAGATATATTTTGTCCGTGAACTGAAAGAGTTAGTATGCGATGAACATGTGGAGGCGGCGTGGAAGGATGCAGCGAAAAAGAAGAAATGAGCTTGCGTTGTCCTATTCCATCGGACGTGCGCGAACGGTTGGCCGCGGATCCATTCATGTCTCGCTGTTGCTTGGCTGACGACTCATGCGAAGGCCGCACAGAATGGGACCATCACTTGAAATTTGCAGGCAAGCGCATGAATGAGCCTTGGGGCATCTTGCCATTATGCAGTAGTCATCATCGCAGGGAAGCGCAATTTAGGGGCTCACTTGATGTGATTATGGTATCACGAGCCACCGAGGAAGAGTTGCGACCCTTTTGCAAGGCGACGGATTATATTACGATAA
>C687J35021_10000416_pt1 | contig 33655 bp, 32 predicted proteins | sample RifCSPhighO2_12_FD_35021 | JGI IMG/M metagenome (IMG submission 35021) | reverse complement strand
TCGCGAGCGCGAATTCACTTCGCGCGAAGCGATATAAACATGAAGAAAAACTCGGTCGCCCTGAGCTTGTCACCCTTCGACAAGCTCAGGGCGACCGAGTTTTTATCTCATCCTTCAACAGATGGTGCTGCAAGCACTTCTCGCGTACCATTGTTATCCATAGAGCTCACGATTCCTGCTGCTTCCATTTCTTCCATCATGCGTGCAGCACGATTATAGCCAATCCGTAATCGTCGCTGGACCAAAGAAATGGAAGCACGACGACTCTCCATAACAACACGCACTGCTTCATCATAGAGCGGATCTTGTTCGCCAGATTCTTGAAAATCCCCACCTTCACCTAACTCGCTAGCTTCGTCAGTCACACCATACAAATATGCCGGCTGCCCGTAACTACGCCAAGTTGCAACGACACGATGCACTTCTTCATCAGCCACATAAGCGCCATGCACACGTATAGGTATACCCGCGCCAGGTGGCAAATATAACATATCACCATGCCCTAATAATTGTTCTGCGCCTTGTTGATCTAAAATAGTGCGGGAATCAATGCGCGAGGAAACTTGAAAAGCAATCCGTGTCGGAATGTTTGCTTTAATTAAACCAGTGATCACATCAACCGATGGACGCTGTGTAGCAAGAATTAAATGTATACCGGCAGCACGTGCTTTTTGAGCAATACGAGCAATTAAATCTTCTACTTTTTTACCAACCACCATCATCATATCAGCTAATTCATCAGCAACGACTACAATTAAAGGCATGGGTTCTAGATGTGTCTTTGCTAATACCTCATCTGTAACAAGCTCCCTTGGCATAGGTAATGGTTGGCCTTGCTTGATGGCTTCTATCACTTTTTGGTTGTAACTCGTAATGTTGCGAACACCTAATGCTGCCATTAAACGGTAACGTTTATCCATCTCTGCTACACACCAACGCAAAGCATTAGCAGCATCTTTCATATCAGTAATAACCGGTGTTAATAAATGTGGAATGCCATCATACAAAGAAAGTTCCAACATTTTCGGGTCAATGAGAATAAGACGTAAGTGATCGGGCAATGATTTAAATAACATGCTTAATAACATGGCATTTAAACTCACTGATTTTCCTGATCCTGTGGTACCTGCAACTAATAAATGCGGCATTTTAGTTAAATCCACTACAACAGGATGGCCAGAAATGTCTTTTCCTAATACTAAACTAACGGGTGAGCGCGATTGTACATAACGTTGCGATTCTAAAATATCTCGTACAGTAACTAATTCCCGATTCTCATTTGGTATTTCAAGACCAATCACAGATTTACCTGGAATCACGTCAACTACACGCACACTAACTGCGGATAAGGATCGCGCAATATCTTTAGCCAACCCAGAAATTTTGCTTACTTTAATTCCTGGCGCAAGTTCTAATTCAAATCGAGTAATAATGGGGCCAGGATGAACTGCCACTACTTTTACTTCCACACCAAAATCTGCCAAACGTTGTTCTACTAATAACGATAATTCTTCAAAAGAAATATTAGAAAATGGTTTTTCAGTCATCAAAGGTGGTGCATTCAATAAATCTAAAGGAGGTAAACTACCAGGAGAAAGTTTAATACCAGGATCGAATACAACTTTCTCTAATTTCTTTTTTTCTTTTTCCATTCGGTGAATAATAGGTTTGGGTGGTAAAACAGGTGGTAAAGAAACAACACGTTCGCTTGTAAGCAGTTCTTCGTGAATGAACCTGAATTTGTCAATGCGCGGTTCGGTTTTTAATGATGCGATATTGATCGCCTTTTTATTTGATCGATACGCTAACAAATAACTCCAACAGCGATAAACGTATTCGCCAATAAAATCGATTATGCCTAACCAAGATAAGCCAGTAACAAGCGTGATGCCACATAACACAATGGTACTTAATAACAAAACACTGCCTGTTTTGTTAAAAAGTAAGGATAAACCGCTTTTAAGCAAATCACCAATCATTCCACCTGTATTAGCCGGCAGTTGTGGTGTTTCAAAATAAAAACTGACTAAGCCAGAACTACCAAAAATCAGCACCAACCAGCCTATCGATTTGAATACCCATTCATTTGATTTTTGATGCGCATCTCTATCTTCATGTAACCCTAACCAACCAGATAAAATAATCATCAATGGAAAAAAATAGGCGACAATACCAAATAACAATAAAAACACATCTGCTAACCAAGCCCCTACTCGCCCTCCCCAATTAGATATTTTCTGGCCAAACCCTGTACTAGACCATCCTGGATCATGGCTGTGATAAGTAAGGAGAGAAATAAATAAAAATACAGCGCAAGCCACCAAAATAAGAAACAATCCTTCTTGCAAACGGCGTCGCATCTGTATAGCCAAAGGCCTTCGCGGCCTATTGTCACTACCTTGTTTATATTGATTCTTCATTTTTATTTACCCTTCACGCTCCTTCTCGTACTATATACCACAAGCTTTATAATGAGAATGAGTCTATGATTACAAAACATCATCGCGTCATTATTTTAGGATCTGGCCCCGCAGGCTGGACAGCTGCGGTCTATACTGCTCGTGCTAATCTAAAACCGGTACTTATTACTGGGTTAACCCCTGGCGGTCAATTAAGTTTGACTACCGATGTTGATAATTGGCCGGGAGGTAAAGAAGGCTTACAGGGCCCCGAACTCATGGACACCATGAAGCACCACGCAGAACGCCTAAATACTGAAATTATCCTTGATGAAATTACCTTTGCCGATCTAAAACAACGCCCTTTTTTATTAAAGGGCGAATCAAGCTATGCTTGCGATGCCTTAATCATTGCAACCGGTGCGAGCGCTCAATATTTAGGATTGCCTTCTGAAGAAAAATATAAGGGAAAAGGGGTATCGGCATGTGCCACTTGTGATGGTTTCTTCTACCGCGATCAGCAAGTAGTAGTGGTGGGTGGTGGCAACACAGCCGTTGAAGAAACCTTGTATCTTACCAACCTTGTTAAAAAAGTAACCTTAATTCATCGCCGTGATAAACTGCGAGCAGAAAAAATGTTNACNGANCGCCTCATGCAAAAACAAGCAACAACAGGTAAAATTGATTTGGCCTGGAATAATGTGGTGGATGAAATTCTAGGCGATCATCAAGGTGTGAATGCTGTAAGAATCAAAAATACGATCACTGGTGAATTAAAAACACTAGATGCAACAGGCGTTTTTATTGCCATCGGTCATAAACCAAATACCGATATTTTTAAAGGACAAGTGGATATGGTAAATGGCTACCTGGTTACCCGTGGAGGTAGCGGCATCTATGCTACTGCCACCTCTATTCCAGGCGTATTTGCAGCAGGAGATGTAGCTGATCCTACTTATCGACAAGCCATTACTGCTGCCGGTACAGGTTGCATGGCGGCATTGGATGCTGAAAAATATTTAGATACTATTTGGGAGAATACAGATGGCAAAAGAAGAACAGCTTGAAATGGAAGGAAGTGTCATTGATGCTTTGCCTAATACGATGTTTCGTGTGCAATTAGAAAATGGACATATTGTGTTAGCCCATATTTCTGGGAAAATGCGAAAAAATTACATTCGCATTTTAAAAGGTGANCGCGTAACAGTTGAAATGACACCCTATGATTTAACTAAAGGGCGTATTACTTTTCGCCACAAAGAAGGTGGCCCCCCGCCTAAACCCGCTGAAAAAGAAAAAGGATCGGGTGCAGAATAAAATTATTGTTGCTTGCCGCACTGGTTACAAAATTTGGCATCTGCTGCAAGTTGTGCATTGCAATTAGAACACATCTTTGAACCTATAGGATTACCGCATTGCTGGCAAAAACGCGCACCAGTTGGATTAGATGCAGAACATTTAGGACAACTATTTGTAGAGGATGGACCTTGGCCTGTTGGGCCATAACTTGGACCATAATAAGGGGAGCCGTGTTTAGAATAGCCGCCATACCCATGATGTCCGCCACCAAACCAGTTATTAAACAATTGTTTAAAAAAGCTCATGAAAGTTCTCCTTTAACTCAGTACGCGACAAAATTTCCGTTTGCCCTGAGGAGATCGATTTTGTTTTCCGTTCGTGCTTCGAGACGTCGCGCGCAGCGCGACCCTCAGCACGAACGGAAAACAAAATCGATCGTCTCGAAGGGTCAATGGAAATTTTGTCATGTACTGAGCTCCTTTAATATCGTCTAATTCACTATCATAACCGTCCCTTGGGTATCTTCAATCAAAAATTTAATTTTGCCTTTTTCCAGGGTTATTTTGACATGGCCCCCGCTTGCTAATTTCCCAAATAATAATTCTTCTGCCAATGGTTTCTTAATTTGTTCCTGAATTAACCGAGCCATGGGTCTTGCGCCCATTTTTCTATCGTAACCATTTCGCGATAACCACGATCGCACCTCATCATCTACAACCAGAATAACGCGTTTTAATTCTAATTGGCTTTCAAGCTCCATAATAAATTTATTGACGATTAATAAAATTGTTTTTATCTCAAGTGGTTTAAATTGAATGATGGCATCTAAACGATTGCGAAATTCTGGAGAAAATATACGTTGAACAGAAGACATGACATCACTACTTGGATCTTGGTCAGTAAATCCAATACTCGCTTTGTCAATTGAATCTGCGCCAACATTGGAGGTCAAAATAATAACTGTATGGCGAAAATCTGTTTTGCGTCCATTCATATCGGTTAACGTACCATGATCCATAATTTGTAATAATAAATTATAAACATCTGGATGAGCCTTCTCAATTTCATCCAATAACACAATAGAATGCGGTGTTTTATTCACAGCTTCTGTTAACAAACCTCCCTCATCATAACCAACATAACCAGGCGGTGCGCCAATTAATCGTGAAATAGAGTGCCTTTCCATGTACTCTGACATATCAAATCGAATGAGTTCTACACTCAATACTTTTGAAAGTTGCTTACAGACTTCAGTCTTTCCCACACCAGTTGGCCCAACAAATAGAAACGAGCCAATTGGTTTGCTGGGATCACGTAATCCTGAGCGAGCTAATTTTACTGCTGCGCCTAGTGTTTCAATGGCATCCTCCTGCCCAAAAATAACCATCTTTAAATCTCGCACTAGGTTTTTAAGTATTTCTCTATCCGATATTGAAACATTTCGCTCAGGAACACGGGCNATTTTCGCTACTATTTTTTCAATATCNCTGACTTCGATNACTTGTTTTCGTTGTTCTTCTGATTGTAAATATTGAAATGCACCTGCTTCATCCACTAAATCAATCGCTTTATCAGGTAAATGTCTATCGCTAATATAACGTGATGACAAACGAACAGCTGCTTCTAATGCATCATCCTGATATTTCACATTGTGGTGTGCTTCGAAACGACTACGCAATCCTCTTAAAATTGCAATCGTTTGTTCAATGTTCGGTTCTTTAATATCAATTTTTTGAAAACGTCTGTCTAATGCGTGATCTTTTTCAAATACACTACGATATTCTTTGTACGTCGTTGAACCAATACACGTTAATTCCCCTGAAGCTAACAATGGTTTAATCAAATTAGAAACATCCATTAAACCACCTGAGGCAGCACCTGCACCAATAATTGTATGAATTTCATCAATAAATAATATTGCGCCTTTTTGCTCTTTTAATTGATGTAATACACTCTTTAAGCGCTTTTCAAAATCACCGCGATATTTTGTTCCTGCCAATAAGCTACCAAGATCCAGTGCGTAAATGACACTATCATGTAACACACCAGGAATTTTCTTTTCTATAATTAATCGTGCTAACCCTTCAGCAATAGCTGTTTTGCCAACACCTGCTTCACCAACCAATAACGGATTATTTTTACGACGCCGACAAAGTACTTGTATCGTGCGTTCAATTTCTTCTTCACGCCCAATTAATGGATCAATTAATCCTAATTTTGCTCGCGCATTAAGGTTGGTCGTATATAATTCTAACGGGCTGGTACCAGCCTCTTCTGAAGACGAACCATTTTCGTCTTCAGAATAACCACCAAAATGATGTTCTTCTTTAGGTTGAGGTTTCGGTTTGGTTGTACCATGAGCAATATAATTAATGACATCTAATCGACTCATGTTTTCTTGACGAATAAAATAAACACTTTGACTTTCTTGCTCGCTAAAAATAGCAGCTAAAACATTTGCACCTGCAACTTCTGTTTTACCTGAGGATTGAACTTGAAAAACTGCGCGCTGAATCACACGTTGAAAACCTAATGTAGGTTGAGTATCTCTATCATGGATATTCAGAGGAATCACAGGGGTAGTACGATCAACAAATTCGGTTAAATTGGTGCGTAAACGATTAATATTCGCACCACAAGCCTTTAAAACTTCTAATGCAGACGTATTATCCAGCAAGGCTAACAATAAATGCTCTACTGTTACAAACTCATGATGCTTAGCTCTCGCCTCCTTAAACGCTGCATTAAGCGTATATTCCAGCTCTTTATCCAACATAACATACCCCTCCTCCTCATTGGATGCTCTCCAAGCTACAAAACAAGGGATGCTCGTGCATCCTCGAATATTCAGTTACATCCGATACCTTAGATTCAGCTACATCCTTTGAAAAAATACCACATACAGCTTTACCTAAGGTGTGAACTTCCATCATCATTTCTACTGCTTTTTGCCTCTCCATAAAGAAAAATCTTTCTAAAATACTTACAACAAACTCCATTGGTGTAAAATCATCATTGTGCATAATAACCAGATAAAGAGGTGGTTGTTCTGTTTTAATGGATACTTCATTATTGCTTGCATACTCTTTATTCACCTCGCTTTTCATAAGCTTTACCTTTTTTATAGACGAAAAATCTCATTTTTTCCTGTATAAAAATAAATATTTTTAACCCGCCCAAAAAGCAAAATTTATGTATATAATAAATGTGTTAGCTAAAATTAAAAAGTGGTCAAATTATACGTGATTTATGGATAGAGGTCAATAAATACACATCTTGCTAGTTAATCTAAAAACAACCTATATATCAACTACATCGAACAAATTATGGCTTCGCCAAATCCTGAGCTGCTTACCTCTTTTGCATCTTTCATGAGTCGAGCAAAATCATAAGTCACTGTTTTTGCAGCAATAGCACCTTCCATGCCTTTAACAATCAAATCAGCCGCCTCATTCCAAGTCATGTGTCGCAGCATCATTTCAGCAGATAAAATCAGTGAACCAGGATTCACCTTATCCTGGCCGGCATATTTTGGAGCCGTCCCATGAGTTGCCTCAAATAACGCAATCCCATCACCAATATTGGCGCCTGGCGCAATACCAATTCCGCCAACCTGAGCTGCCAATGCATCTGAAATGTAATCGCCATTTAGATTCAAGGTGGCAATGACACTATAATCCGCTGGTCGTAAAAGAATTTGCTGCAGAAAAGCATCAGCAATAACATCTTTAATAATGATATCTTTGCCTGTTTTTGGGTTTTTTAATACTTGCCAAGGACCATTATCTAATGGTTTTGCAGAAAATTGGGTGCGTGCTACTTCATAACCCCAATCACGAAATGCGCCTTCAGTATATTTCATAATATTACCTTTATGTACCAAGGTAACCGAATCCCGTTTGTGATCGATAGCATATTGAATAGCGCGGCACACTAATCGCGATGTCCCTTGTTGCGACACGGGCTTAATACCAATACCACAATGTTCAGGAAAACGAATTTTTTTTACTTGCATGTCATTTCGCAAAAACTGAATAACTTTTTTAGCATCGGCGCTATCTCCAGGCCATTCTATACCTGCATAAATATCTTCAGAATTTTCCCGAAAAATAACCATATTAGTGTGCCACGGTTCTTTGAGTGGACTCGGCACACCTGTAAAATAACGAATAGGACGCAAACATACATACAAATCTAAATCTTGGCGTAATGCAACATTAAGAGAACGAATGCCCCCACCTACTGGAGTAGTTAAAGGCCCTTTGATGGCAACAGAAAATTCACGCATGGCATCTACTGTTTCTTGAGGTAACCAACTATCTTTTCCGTATCGCTTGGTGGCTTTTTCCCCAGCATAAATTTCCATCCAATGAATACAATGTTTTCCGCCATATGCTTTTTGTACGGCAGTATCTACTACATGACGCATCACCGGGGTAATATCTACACCAATACCATCCCCCTCAATAAATGGAATAATCGGTTCATTAGGGACGCTTAAGGTAAAATTTGGATGAACGGTAATTTTCTTACCCGCTGTAGGAATAGTGATATATTGGTAAGCCATGGTTTCATCCTTTTCTTAGCTTCGGGTATATTAGCAAGGGATAGTCGATAATGGCAATTTATTCTATAATTAAAAAAACATCATGCACACATTCCCTAAACACATATTTGTTGGTATGTCAGGTGGCGTTGACTCATCGGTTGCTGCTTATTTGCTAAAACAAGCAGGACACCAAATTGAAGCGGTGTTCATGAAAAATTGGGAAACAGATGACACCGACGCTTATTGCTCATCTGCGATCGACCTTGCTGATGCGGAAACGGTTTGTGATCAACTAAACATTAAATTACATGTTATTAATTTTTCTGATCGTTACTGGGAAAAAGTATTTGCTCATTTTCTAGATGAATATAGAGCAGGCCGCACNCCTAATCCAGATATTCTTTGTAACAAAGAAATTAAATTTAAAGCGTTTTTAGATTACGCTAAACAACATGAAGCCCNTTATATCGCGACCGGTCATTATGCTCGCCTACAATACGATCATACCGGGATTCGTTTNCTCAAAGGCCGTGATTTCGAAAAAGATCAAAGTTANTTTTTATATGCACTTGACCAATCACAATTAACACATAGTTTATTTCCAGTAGGAGAATTATTAAAAAAAGAAGTTCGCGCCATTGCAANATCACTCGGATTAAAAAATCATGCTAAAAAAGACAGTACGGGCATTTGTTTTATNGGTGAACGTCCGTTCAAGAAATTTTTAAATGATTATTTACCTGGGGAACCAGGTCCAATTGAAACCATCGATGGAGAAGTAATCGGGCAACACGATGGCTTAATGTTTTATACCATCGGTCAACGTCAAGGGTTGCATATTGGTGGGTTAAAAGGTAAAGCAGAACAGCCTTGGTATGTGGCAAATAAAGATATCAAACGAAATGTATTAATAGTCGTGCAAGACAATCAACATCTTGCACTTTTCAAACAATCATTGATTGTTTCAGCCATTCATTGGATCAATCAACCGCCTTCTCTGCCTCTAAACACACATGCAAAAATTCGTTACCGCCAACCCGATCAGGCTTGCATCATTGAAGCCATCCAACCATCCGACGAGGTGCACACACAACATGCAGCATATCGCGTTACGTTTAAACAACCGCAACGAGCGATTACCCCTGGCCAATCTATCGTGTTTTATCAGGATGAAATTTGCCTAGGGGGTGGTATGATTAGAGAATAGAGATGAAAGATCGAGTGATGCAATAGGAGTTTCCATGGATATCAGTAGTTTAATGGCTATTTCTCCATTAGATGGCCGTTATCAAGATAAAGTAACTTCGTTACGAGAAATTTTTAGTGAATATGGTTTAATTAAACATCGCATCATCGTTGAAATTCGCTGGCTAGAACTGCTTTTAAATCTACCTGAAATAGGCAAACTAAGCTCCTCTGCAAAAAAACAGCTGGATGATATGATTGAAAGTTTTTCTCCTATTGATGCCATGCAAATCAAAAAAATAGAAGCGCGTATTAATCACGACGTAAAAGCTGTTGAATATTTTATCAAAGAACGCATCTTGGATCATCCAGAATTAAAAGCAGTGAGTGAGCTCATTCACTTTGGATGCACATCGGAAGATATTAATAATTTGGCTTATAGNTTAATGCTAAAAAACGCACGCGAACAATGCATCTTACCTCTATTGAATGACTTAGTAGCCACCATGCGATGCGATGCACACAGTTATGCTGATGTAAGTATGCTCGCACACACGCATGGCCAACCAGCTAGCCCAACTACGCTTGGTAAAGAAATAGCAAACGTCGTTGTACGCTTAGAAAGACAAATGGATCAGCTAACTCACGCTTCTCTTTTTGGAAAAATGAATGGTGCCTCAGGTAATTACAATGCCCTTGCGATAGCTTATCCTAACATTGATTGGCAGCAACAAAGCGAGCGCTTCATCACTCAGCTAAACTTAACCTGGAACCCTTATACCACACAAATTGAACCGCATGATTCTCTTGCTGAATGGTTTGCAATTATCCTGCGCATCAATACTATTCTTCTTGATTTTAATCGTGATATATGGGGTTACATTGCTATTCATTACTTCAAACAAAAATCACTTCCTGGTGAAGTTGGTTCCTCTACCATGCCACACAAAATTAATCCGATTGATTTTGAAAATTCAGAAGGAAATTTAGGAATCGCCAATGCACTATTAGAACACATGATTGCCAAACTACCTATTTCACGTTGGCAACGTGATTTATCAGATTCAACTGTATTACGTAATATAGGAGTAGCACTTGGTTATACTTTGCTTTCTTATCAAGCGACATTAAAAGGCATTAAAAAATTAGAGCCTAATCAATCAGTCATTACGGCGGATCTTAATCAGCATTGGGAAGTATTAGGCGAAGCAATACAAACGATGATGCGCCGTTATCAACTTGAACAAGCTTATGAACAGTTAAAAGACTTCACACGCGGCAAAACGCTTGATCAAGCAACCTTACAACAATTTATTACACAATTACCGCTTCCAGATACCGAAAAGAAACGATTATTAGCGCTCACCCCACAACACTATATTGGATATGCAAAAGAATTAGCAGGCAAGGTATAACATGCGATTTTATCGTTATATAAAAAATAAACTGTATCGATGGCTCATCTATGAACCACCTCCTATTGAACTGATGCCATTTGATTTCAGTCGTTTGAAATATGAAATTCGCCCGGGTGATGTACTACTCATTGAAGGACGCAGTCGAGTCAGTTCAGTGATCAGAACCATTACCCAAAGCTCTTGGACACATGCTGCATTATATATTGGCCGCCCAGTTGATTTTGAAGATGAAGAAATAGTAGAAATTCTTCGTCAACAAGCTGATGCTAAAGAAAAAACTCGATTGATTTTAGAGGGTTTGTTAGGAAAAGGCACCCTTGTTGCTCCACTTACCGCTTATCGAGATCATCATATGCGAATTTGCCGGCCTATAGGTATTACGCACGATGACATTCAACTTGTATTGAAATATGCTATCAAAGCCCTAGGCCAACCTTATAATGTTAGGCAATTACTCGATCTTGCCCGGTTTCTTTTACCGTGGACTATTCTTCCACGTCGCTGGGGGTCTAGTTTATTCCGCACCTCATCAGGTGAGCCCGAAGGCGGGGTGTGCTCTTCTTTAATTGCTGAAGCATTTTCCTCCGTCCGATTTCCCATTCGACCTTTTGCCAAAGCGGATAAAGAACAAGGATTAGAACTCTTTCCTCGTAATCCTCAACTGTTTGTACCAAAAGATTTTGATTTTTCACCCTATTTTGAAATTATTAAATACCCTTTGTTTAATCCAGATGAACCTCTTCCTTATTATCAACGTTTACCCTGGGCGAAAAGTGATTTATCATACCAGGATCATGGTGTGTTATCCGAACCAAAAAAGAAATCCAAAAAGACAAACGACCACCCGCCATCCCCACATACACCGCCAAAAAAAGATGAGCCACCTGAGAATTCTACGGTTGAAAAGTAAAAAAAATCTGTTATGCTTTCTGCTAACTTTATCTGGAGAGAGTGCTCATGGGATTAAGATCCACAAACCACCGTACTAATAATACAAGCAAAACAATCCCCTCGCATCATCATGAAAAAAACACCATCATGCTCGTACAAGAAATAAGCGAATTAAAATGCGAAAACGACATATTAAAATCTGAAAACAAGACATTACGTGATTTAAATAATGAATTACTTCAATATATCCATGAGCAATCTAAGAAACAAGCAAAGCCTCCTCTCAATAAAAGCAAGATAAAATTTGGTATATTCGATCATAAAACTCAGCTGCCATTACCTATCCAGTACAGTAATAGCAATGAAGGTCCAGCAGGGGGAAGGCTTGAGGAACATGCTATTTGTTTAATAAAGTCAAAATAAGCATCACATCATGACAATGATTAAAATGATTTTTGTTTTTCTCCTACCCACAATCAGTTATGCTTTTTTTTGCCCGAATAATTTTAATCAAATTAATTTTGGCGATACGATAGCGCAAATACAACAACAATGCGGTACGCCTGCAAAACAAGAAACCAAAGAAATCGCACCTGACATACCTACTCCACAAGAATGGAATTATTATGTGCCGCGCACCTATACCCTAAGCGCAACGAATCAACCGGAGATGACACTCAAAACTCAAATTATATTTGATGCTAATGGAAAAGCCATTAATATTAATGTAAATGGCTTAAGTATGCCTTCAACCAATGTGTGTGGTGCTGTCATTCAGCTTGGAGCAACCCAAGATACTGTAAAAGCAGCTTGTGGAAATCCTGCTATTATCAATAAACAACAAGCAACTGCACCTCAAACAGGATCCTCGCAACCACCCAAAAACAAAATTACCGAATTTACTTACTCGACTACACCACCTGTTACGCTTGTTTTTGAAAATGGGGTGTTGAAAAGCAAAAAATAGAGGCCGCTATTTTATAAGTCCAGTGCATAAAAATTCTTCAAACCCACCAGAAGAGCGTGTAGAAGCCAGATTTTCTAGCTGGGGTGGTGGTGGTATACAGAATATACTCGTTGTTGTTACGACTGTATTCCCTGAAGACGAAGCTGCGGGGCTATTGCTTTTTTGAGAAGCGGTAGAACAACGAGGGGTAGAGCTTCCGCCTGTCACTAGACTCAACCTTCTATGAGTAGAAGTGAAACATCTATCATAAATCAGCACGCCCGAACCTGCTGCAGCTGCAACAGAACCAGAAGCAATAAATCCCGCCCCTACCGCCAACGCTACCGCACCTACAATAAGCCCACCAATGCCTGTTGAAGCAAGTGCAAAACCAACCACAATTGCTAACAAGCCGATCCATAATTTTTTATTAGACTGTTTGTTTTTTTTATTTGCTTCCTTTAATGAAAGCTTTTTTTGTTCCGCATCTAGTAAATATGCACCCGAAATATTCCTTTCATTGGGCGAACCTGTTTTGTCATGTGGTTTAACAACAGATTGCCCTGGTACTCCTTCCGGTTGCTCGGTCGATAAAATTGAGTGTTCAAGCCCCTTCAATAACACATCAAGCAAGGATAGAATGTTGAATTTGTTCACGTCAAATGTAACAGAATCTGCTTTTTCTAAAAAATATAATTTATTTTCAATAAATGCCAATTGATCACCTTTTGAAAAGCTATCTTGTAATCGCTTAATGCGGCCTCTGATGGGTGATAAAATTTTCTCTTTATGATCGATTAACACCTTTTCAACTTTTGCTGCCTGAATCACATCAGTAAATAGCTGATCGGTATTCGCATTTTTTACTTGCGTTTCTAATTCTTCAAGTTTTTTTCTGCAGTCTTCGATTTTCACATTCAATTTGGCCTGATCATCCTCTTTATTTTCAAGTAAGGCTTGAATCGAACCCGCTAATGAATTGAGATGCGCTATCATTTTTCTAAAATGCAAAGAATATCCTTTACTTTTAAAATATTGTACAACCATACGCAATTGACGTACTCTTTCTGAAAACTCCGCAAGAGTTTTCAGCGTCTCTTCAACAAGAATTAATTGTTGTTGATCAACCTGCTCACGGTTCTTACCTTGATCAAATTCAGGCTTTTTTGCAACCTCCGCGCTCTTGTGATCTTGTAGTGGTTTTTTTCTTGAACTATCTAATCGCTCTAATCGCTTATCAATGCCGCCTGTCTTCTTTTTTTTCACTGTTGTTTTTCCTGCCTTTCCTTGAAAATTTTTATTATGAGATTGATTTCCACTAGTTAGTATATTTCTCTCAATAAGATCAACATCATTTCTCTCTATTTTAGTTCGGATGCTAGACACTAAATCACTTTTATAAACAATTAACTTCGGAGTAACGAGTTTTTTTCCTTCTGGATCTTGAGCGGCAGGATAATCCTCTCGCATAAGAGCGTTTTGGAAGGATTGACACTGCTCACTTGTAATATGACGTCCAAAACCACTATTTTTCATTACCATTATTTTTCCAAAAATCAAACCAACAGGTTGCACATAAATCGGTTCTCGTAACAAACCAATCACACATTGAAAAATATCTTCCTCTTTTGGGAGATTTTGCCCAGGATTCATGGTAATAAGATTGTTTGAAATATCCAAAGCTAATAGCGAAGGAGATGTGGCAAATGCCTCCAAAAGCAATACTGCACCTTGATTCTGAATACAATTAGTTTCAACATCTAAAATGCGCAATGTGTTATTTTGAGTTAACGCAGTTGCAATTGCTTTAGCCGACTCAACATCTAAGCTACTTGGGCGCTTTGGAGTATCATGAATAGTTAGCTCAATCAGATGATTATTGTTTGTTAATAAATCACTTAATTTCTGAGGAGGAATAGTGTGAGCATTGTTATAATGACTACGCAGAGTAATATATTTTACTTTTTCATGTTTTAATTGGTTAAATAACAAATCATAATTAACTACGCCTTCAAACTCGCTTAAATCAACCTCTATAGCGGTAATTTGTGGATCACTGATTTTATTATTCAACTCAACAATAGTTTTTATTTGTACTAACGGAGGGCTCGCTTGGCGCAACAATTCACGCAATGATTTTAATGAATCTATAGTAACTTCATTTTTTCGGTCTTGCATGCAACCACCTCTTTCGTTATTTTAAGAATAGCTTGATTACGCGAGTATTGTTATTATTTTTAAATATATCATAAGCTTCTATAACACAAGGAAGTATACCGATTAAACATTAAGACAATATTATGGAAGCGCATCCGATCAAATCGCGGCAAGGTGTAAATTTGGAATATAACTCCAAATTTACACCAACCAGTGGCGGGATGCCTAGAAAATTGAGATGCCTCCACCCTACAACATCGTCACTCTAAATACCAATTGAGTTGAATTATCAATCCCTTGCCAAGGACGGGCATAAATCATTCGAATAGTAGTATGTTGCGGCACAACAAATCCTGCGGGATTGACTTGAAAAGTCCATAATTCATAGCCAGGTGCGCCAATTAAATTACCAACTGATTTTTGATAGCTATGTTTGAGAGGCTTAATTAAATTTCGACTATATTCACGTAAAAACCATGAATAGCCTGTGGTAGGATTGGATTTTAATTGAAGAGTAAATTCAGGGTGAGCTTTGGTAACAACGATATTTAAACTGCGCTCCGTATACAAATCATTCTTGGTTGTAATAGCACTCTTCGTTTGGCTTGCGAACAAAATAGAAGAGAATATAAAAAATAATGTCGAAAACTGTATCAGTTTTTTTAACATCATCATGCTACCTTTGTCATAGAATAGGTTCTCAATCGTGTTAATAAATCTATTTGAAAGGATGCATCCAACATCACATCCACTCTAAGATACCAATACTGTTGATCTCGTATAGCTAAACATTTTACCGCATCTTTTTCCGTCATCACAATAGGTAGTGCCTCAGCAAAATCTAAATCCATCGAACGAAAAATATAATGATCCGGAAATGGATGAGGAATAACATCACATTGATAATTTCTAAGTGTCTGAAAAAATCGTTCGGGATGGCCAATGGCTGCAAGCGCATGAATTTTTTGATTTGCAAAAGCAGATAATTGCCGCGTGACTTTTTCATTTTGTATAGAAACAAGCTCCCTTGGCTCTAATGTCATGGCAGAAATGCGCGGTGGATCCGATTGGCTACTAGCCATTGCCACACCATTTACTATGACATAATCTACTTGATGTAATCGTCTAAGTGGTTCACGCAATGGCCCTGCTGGTAATAATTGTTGATTACCAAAATATCGCTGCCCATCGATTACAACAATTTCTATATCACGGCCTAATCGGTAATGTTGCAAACCATCATCACTTATCACTACATCGCACGATGAATGTTGCAAAAGGTAGTGAGCTGCTGCTACTCGATCGATACCTATCACAACAGGGCAAGCTGTATTTTTTACTAATAAAATGGCTTCATCACCTACTTTTTCTACGCTATCATTTAGTTGAACTTGGTATGGCTGATGATGCCTTTTACCACCCACACCTCTACTGACAATTCCAGGGTGATAACCCTCCATTTGTAACAATCGTGCTAATTCGATAACCAAAGGCGTTTTTCCTGTTCCGCCTACTGTCATATTACCAACAACAATAACAGGAATAGGGAGACTATATGTTTTCAACCAATGGATGCGATAGAGAGCACGCCTCATGGTAACAATCAATAAAAACAACCAAGAAAAAGGTAGCAAAAGAAAAATAATCATGCGCCATTTATCATGATACCATAATGCCGATGCATCAAATCGCATGAGTTTGCGTTTCCATGAAGGATACAGGATCTTTAAATTGCATATGGTACAACTTAGCATAATGACCGTTGCGTACCAATAATTCTTGATGCGTACCCGTTTCAATAATTTTACCTTCTTCCATTACAATAATATGATCTGCATGTTCCACGGTCGATAAACGATGCGCAATAACTAAAGTAGTTCTGGTTTTCATCAATTCTTCCAAAGCAGTTTGAATATAACGTTCAGATTCTGTATCTAAAGAAGAAGTTGCTTCATCTAAAATTAAAATCGGAGCATTTTTTAAAATTGCTCGAGCAATGGCTATGCGTTGGCGTTGGCCACCAGACAACAGAATACCGTTTTCACCAATTAACGTATGCAAACCTTGTGGTAAACGCTCAATAAACTCCATGGAATGAGATGCTTTTGCTGCTATTAGAATCTCGTCTTCACTGATAACATCAAATCGTCCATAAGCAATATTATTAGCAATCGTATCATGAAACAAAGTAACGTGTTGCGAAACAAGCGCAAACTGCCGACGCAAATCTTTCAGGTTGTAATCGCGGATAGAAACATCATCTAATAAAATATCACCACTATAATTATGATAAAAACGTGGTAATAAACTAACTACCGTTGATTTGCCACTCCCCGATCGACCAACAAGAGCAACCACTTGACCTGGTTGTACAGTCAGTGAAATATCATGCAATACTTTACGTTCATCATCATAAGTAAAATGAACATGAGAAAAAGTAATTTTACCAACAGCTCTATCTAAGGATTTTATACCTAGATCGGTTTCAGGCTGCTCGTCTAATAATTCAAATACGCTTTGCGCACCAGCCAATCCTCGATAAAGTTTATTTTGTACGAAAGCAAGCTCTTTCATGGGTCGTAACATTGCGAGCATAGCCGCAACCATCGAAACAAAACCACCAGGCGTTAAAATCGAATCAGCAATATCAAATGTTGCAACGTAGAGCGTTAAAGAAACAGCCGCAGCAGAAATAAATTGTACAGCCGAAGCACTAATCGTTCGTGCTACTACTACTTTCATTTCACGTTGACGATTGGTGCGCGTTGCTTTATTAAATTTTTCCGCTTCAAATGCTTGCCCTTCAAAAGCACGAACAACTTTATACCCTTCAATGTTTTCTTCCGCATGATGACTCAAAGCTGAAACAGAATCTTGAATCCCTAAACTCAAACGACGTATGCGCAAACTAGCAATGCGCATGATAATGGTAACAAGAGGAACAATCGTAAAATAAAGCAAGGTCAATTTCCAACTGATCGAAAACATGACCACAACGAGTCCAACAATGAGAAAAAGTGCTTGAATAGCTGCTGTTAATACATCAGCACTTGCATTCGCCACTTGATCAACACCATACAACAGCACCGAAAGAATGTGCCCAGTGGTTGTATGATCGTAATAGCGTGCTGGTAGGCGTTGCAAATGTGCGAAAAGATCTTGCCGCAACCACATAATGACGCCGCGTGAAGCAGAAGCAATATAATAATTCGAAAAAAAACTCATTATTCCACGCAGAATAAATACACCCAATACAAGCATGGGAGCAATGGTTAAAAAATGCTTATTTTTTGCCACCAACCCATCATTCAGTAATGGTTTTAAAAAATAAATAAACCAAGCATCAATTCCCGAATACAACATGCTTGCAAGAGCTGCGACTACCAATGCTATCCAATATCGACGGATATAGGCAAAAAGACGCGAGTAAACGTGAAAGGCATTCGCAATGTGTCTGGGCTGTATTTGTGGTATAGATTGCGTTATCATAATTATTAAATTAAAGAGATATATATTATCACACGTGCCGTTTCAAGTATAGGAACCAACCCATGCAAAAATTGCAAGCTATCATTGAAGGAGCCTATGACGATCGTTTAAAATTGTCTCCCCAACATGTATCCTTAGAAATTAAACACGCTGTTAATGAAATCATTAACCTGCTTGATACCGGAAAAATTCGCGTTGCTGAGAAAATAGATGGCGCATGGTATACACATCAATGGTTAAAAAAAGCTATTTTGCTCTATTTTCGAATTCATGATAACGAAGTTATTTCAGCCGACTTTACTCAATTTTTTGATAAAATTCCACTGAAGTTCAGCGAGCATACCCATGATGAGTTTACCAATGCCGGTGTGCGTATCGTTCCACACGCCATGATACGCAAAGGCGCTTATATTGCTCCAAACACAGTACTCATGCCTTCTTATGTCAATATTGGTGCATATATCGATACTGGAACATTAATCGATACGTGGGCAACGGTAGGGTCTTGTGCACAAATTGGCAAAAACGTACATTTGTCTGGGGGAGCAGGTATTGGTGGTGTGCTAGAACCATTGCAAACGTCTCCTACCATTATTGAAGACAATTGCTTTATTGGTGCACGTTCAGAAATTGTTGAAGGAGTCATTGTAGAAGAAGGCGCGGTCATTTCTATGGGTGTGTTTATTGGCCAAAGCACCCGTATTTACGATCGTAAAACGGGCAAAATTAGTTATGGCTGCATACCTGCAGGATCAGTCGTTGTACCTGGGAACCTACCTAGTTCCGATGGCAACTATACACTCTACTGTGCTGTAATCGTTAAACAAGTCGATGCTAAAACACGTAATAAAATTGAGTTAAACGAGTTGCTGCGAATTGAGTAAGAATTTTATGACAGATGATATTCTTAGTTTAGCCAAGCAACTCATTGCCTGCCCTTCTGTCACACCTCATGATGCTGGTTGTCAAAAAATGATAATGGATAGGCTAGATCACCTTGGTTTTCAATGCGAACGCATGCAATTTGGTGACGTTGATAATCTGTGGGCGCGCTACGGTAAACATGCTCCTTTGGTGGTATTTGCCGGTCACACGGATGTCGTACCGCCTGGCCCGGTAGATGAATGGACCTCCCCTCCTTTTCAACCTGCTATTCGTGAAAATTATCTTTACGGTCGCGGCGCATCTGATATGAAAGGTGCTTTAGCTGCTATGGTAATTGCTGTTGAACGATTTCTAAATAAAAAATCACAATGTAATGGCTCGATCGCCTTTCTCTTAACAAGTGATGAAGAAGCTGCTGCTATAAATGGCACACGAAAAGTTATAGAAGTATTACAACAGCGTGGGGAAACTATCGATTATTGTATCATCGGTGAACCGAGTAGCGAGGCATTAGTCGGCGATCAAGTACGCATCGGTAGGCGAGGTTCATTACACGGCACACTAACTATTCATGGCAAACAAGGTCATGTTGCACATCCTCATCTTGCCAACAACCCTATTCATAAGAGTATGAGTGCCTTAAATGAAATAATTCATATGGAGTGGGATAAAGGAAATGAGCATTTTCCTGCTACAACATTACAAATTACAACTATACAAAGCGGCACAGGCGCCACAAATGTTATTCCTGGTCATCTTGTTGCTTTATTCAATTTTCGATTTTCGACCGCACTCACCATTCAAGAATTACAAGAACGTACCGAAGCTATATTGCATAAACATGAATTATCCTATGATTTAAAATGGGAGGTGGGTGGTAAACCTTTTTTAACTCAACCAGGTAAATTGTTAACCATCACACAACTAGCCATTAAAGAAATAACCAATCTTGATCCTAAACTATCCACCGGTGGCGGTACATCCGATGGACGATTTATTGCACCAACGGGAGCTAAGATTATCGAACTAGGTGTATCACATGCAACAGCTCATCAAATTGATGAGTGTGTACAGATAGATGATTTACAAACACTAGCACTTATTTATGAGAAAATGTTAATACTATTGCTTTGAAACGCGAGTATCGTTTAATCTTACGTGCTCAAGACTACTCATACTTGGAGAGATGTCCGAGCGGTCGAAGGAGCACGCCTGGAAAGCGTGTATACGTTTAGACGTATCGAGGGTTCGAATCCCTCTCTCTCCGTTTGAATTCATTGTAGCGAGTACTGGTCCCTTCGCGATGATAGGTTATGAACCCCGCCAGGTCCGGAAGGAAGCAACGGTAGTAGCTGATGCAAGCGCTAAAGTATGGCTGGNGNTCGCTATAATGAGTTTAATCCTCATAGGAAAACAAACATGAGTTATTACGTTCTAGCTCGCAAATGGCGTCCTCGCACCTTTCAAGACATGGTAGGACAAGAATCTACTTTGCGCATTTTAACAAACGCCATCGAACAAAAACGCATTCATCACGCTTATCTTTTTACTGGCACACGTGGCGTAGGTAAAACAACCTTAGCGCGCATCCTTGCCAAATGTCTTAATTGTGAGGCTAACATAACTGCTACTCCTTGTGGAATATGTCATGCTTGTCAAGCAATTGATGAAGGACGATTTTTAGATTTATTTGAAATTGATGCTGCCTCTCGAACTAAAGTAGAAGATACTCGTGAATTGCTAGATAACGTTCCCTATCCTCCCACTCAAGGACGTTACAAAATTTATTTAATCGATGAAGTGCATATGTTATCTCATCATAGCTTCAACGCACTTCTTAAAACCTTAGAAGAACCGCCAGAACATATCAAATTTTTATTGGCTACTACCGATCCTAAACGTTTACCTGATACTATTCTTTCGCGTTGTTTACAGTTTCATCTGAAGCGCATTTCTCCCGAGCAAATTGCTAAGCATTTACAACATATTTGCAAAATTGAACATGTTCAACATGAATGGCCTGCCTTAGAAAAATTAGCACAAGTCTCAGATGGTAGTATGCGTGATGCACTCAGCCTGCTTGATCAAGCAATTGCCTATGGATTAGGCACCATTCACACAAATGACATTCATGCCATGTTGGGAAGCACTTCCCAAGAAGATTTGTTACCCTTACTTAAAGCCATTGCTGCCCAAGATGGAAAACGTTTATTCAATATCATTTCACAACTTGCGGATCATGCTTGTTCTTTTCAACTATTACTTGAAGAATTGATTAATAGTTTCCATCAAATCGCAATGATACAAATTGTACCTGACGCTATAACAGAAACTCATCTTGCAACATTCGCTCAATTATTTACACCAGAAGATGTGCAACTGTATTATCAAATTGCACTATTAGGTAGACGTGATTTATCATTTGCACCTCATCCAAAACAAGGTTTTGAAATGACAATGCTGAGAATGCTGGCGTTTAAACCTCATTTAACACAAATAACCACTTCTACATCAACGATTGAATCTGAACAAATAACTCCTCCTGTTGAGCCTGTTGTATCTGCAAACGCTCTTCCTATTAGCAATTCCTCTGATCACGTTTTACCTTGGCGAGAATTATTACCCAAATTGGAACTTTCTGGTATGAGTTATGCGCTAGCATCCAATTGTACATTTGGAAATTATTCTGGAAATAAATTTGAATTAATGCTTTCAATTCATCATAAACCCATGCTGAATCAAAAATCACAAGATAGAATTGCTGAAGCGCTAAGCCGTTATTTCAAAAACGATATTAAACTTGAGATTCATCTTTCATCTGAAGAGCTTATTACTCCGCTTAAACAACAATTAGATGAACAAGAATCTCGCTTAGCACATGCAAAAGAAACGATTATGCAAGATGCACAAGTTAAAAAATTACTCGACATGTATGATGCAACTGTTGAAGTATCATTAATTAATTAAAAATGCCCCAGCTAAATTCTAGCGTACCAAAATTCCTATCTAAATAGAAAATCCTTTGCTATACTTGTAGCATTTTAAACTCATATGGGGTGTTGAATAATGAATAAAGCTACAAATGATAAAATTGGTTTAAATGATATTATGAAGCGCGCGCAAGAAATGCAAAAAAAGCTTCAAGACATTCAAAAACAAGTTGCTGAAATGGAGGCTGTAGGTCAATCAGGTGGGGGTATGGTGAAAATAATCGTGACTGGCCAACATTACCCTAAGAAAGTCACCCTTGATCCAAACTTATTAAAAGAAGAAAAATCAATCATTGAGGATTTAATTGCTGCAGCCATGACTGACGCTACTGATAAAATTGAAAGAAATTTGCGTGATAAAATGGGTGGTTTAGCAGGTATCAAATTACCTGATGGGTTAGGTGATTTACAGAAGTAAACGCCTATGTTCTACCCTCTCTGCACAAACGCAGATTGGACTCCATGCGAAACAATACACGGATGCTAACAACATGCAATTTAGCCCGCTACTTGAACAACTCATTGAAGCACTACGCTGCCTTCCAGGTGTTGGGCCTAAAACAGCACAACGTATGGCATTACATTTGTTAACGCGGGGTCGTGATAATGGAAAACGCTTAGCAAAACAACTGAATGAAGCTATGGATCATATTCGTCATTGCGATCATTGTCGTGTATTTAGTGAAACTGAACGTTGTGAAATCTGCACCTCCACCTATCGTGATCATCATTTATTATGCATCGTCGAACATCCCATTGATGTTGCAATGATAGAACAAACTGGTATTTACAAAGGTAAATATTTTGTACTGCTAGGTCGGTTATCCCCTTTAGATGGCATCGGTCCAGAAGAAATTGGTATCAGTAAATTAAAATCACATTTTTCTCAAGGCATCATAAAAGAAATTATTTTAGCAACCAATCCAACAATAGAAGGTGAAGCAACTGCTCATTATATTGCGGAGCTAGCCAAAACATTTTACATCAAGGTTTCCCGTATTGCTCATGGTATCCCGCTTGGTAGTGAATTAGAGTACATTGATAGCCATACCCTCGCGCATGCTATTTCCAGCAGAGGAATCGTTTAACCTTACTTCGACAATGTGAGCTTATGATTGTTTTCTAACTCTTCAATTCTAAGCTCTTCGAGAAAAGGAATGACTGATTTCACGCGCGTTTCAACGTGTTTTAGAGTGGATATATCAAATGCTTTTATCTTGGGAGTAATCTCAAGAAATAATCTATCCACCATTTTATCAATCATTTTTTCCTGCAATGCTTCGCTTTCACCATCTGAAAATATTTCCTCGGTAAAAATAGTATCAATCGAACGATTAATCGCTTCCGTTATTTTGCTCATTTTTTCTTTAGGAAGTCTCTCTTTATTTTTTTCTTTATCTTTAGAAAAAAAATCCAACGTTAATCTTCTCTTGGAAAACGCTTCCATCACTACTTTCCCAAGTTCCGACTTGATTGCTTCCTTCATTTGATTAATCGTTTCAAATCGTCCTTTTGGCATTTTATCTTTTACTAACATTTTTCTATACGTTACTCTCGCTAATTTATAATATTTATATTTTGTTGCTCCTTCCTGAGTCATATATGCTTCTGTTTTTTTAAAAATTTTAATCGGTAATTTTTTTTCTATTCTATCTTGAGAAATATGATGAAGGGCATGACTATCAAAATTTTTAATTTCATCAGCTAATGTTAAGAATTTTTTCTTATTCGCCTGTTTAAAGGTAGCAATTTTTGTTTCTTTAATATCATTAAAAAGATTGATACGCTGTAAATAAGGTCGAAAGGCTTCATAAGCGATACGCTTACTTGCTTCATCAAGCGGATTGGTTTCTGTAATACCAATAGCATGATCAACATGACTATATACAATACTATTTTCAGGCTTATAGATGTAGCGCTCCGGATGATGAATATAAGGTTTAAACCACCATGCCGCATTTTTTTTACACGCTAATTCAATTTCAGATTTGATATAAAGTAATGCGCCTGTAATAATCTTTGCTTTTTCTTCATCTGGTAAATCAGTCCATTGCCATTGATGAATCACGGTATATACCCGATTAAACTGCTTACGCCTATCTTCTGGTATATTTTCCCTATCACCGTATTTTTCGACTGTTTTCTTAAATAAGCGATCTACATTTGCTTCCAATTCTTTCGTGGTTAGAAATTGAAATGCTCCCATCGGAATAACCTCCTTGTTAGATTCCTTCTTTCTACTATAGACATGATTAGCTTAAGGAAATCTTATCCAAGATTTGCGTCCGAATAGATGTTTGAAATTATTAATGTAATTTAGAACGAAATATCTTTGTAATCGAAGAGGGTGCGCTAAGAATAAATTTTGGAATGGCTACTCTAAAATGTTCTTCTTCCATGTTTTGCACTTCATAATNTCCCTCCATGGTGCCTTGTGGGCTCACCAATTGNCAATAACTGGTATAAACAAATTGTTTACCTGGTTTAATAAGCGGTTGCAAACCCACCACACCTGCACCATGTACTTCTTCTATTTTTCCAGTCATATCAGTAATACGCCAATAACGATTCAATAATTGCACTGTTTCATCACTTTCATTCGCGATCGTCATTTCATAACTCCAAACAAACTTTTGATGTAACGGATCGGATTGTGCTTGTACATAATTGGGACGAGCCATTACACTAATTTTTTCAATTTGTTTCATATACACCTAACCTAAATAACAATTTTTCATGAATACCATTAAACCCCGAATTACTCATAATAACAACATGATCACCTGACTTAAGCNCCAGGCTAAGATCATTGACCAAGCNATCGACATTATCATAAACCGCTGTACGTTGTTTAAAACCTTCCAATACGCTTTTTAAACCCCAATCAACTTCTGTGTTTTTACAAAACACTATGTCAGCCGCGCTCAGTGCTTCCTGAATTTTCTCTTTATGCACGCCTATACGCATTGTATAAGAACCAAATTCAACCACAGCAATTATTCGTGCTGTTTTGCCAATGTTCGTTCGCAAACCAGCTAATGTAGTTGCGATTGCTGTTGGATGATGAGCAAAATCATCGTAGACTACAATTCCATTTATTTTTCCTTTTATTTCAAGACGCCGCTTAACATTTTTAAACGTTGATAATGCAAAGAACGCTTTTTCAGGAGAAATATTCACATGATGAGCCGCAGCAAGCGCTGCTAAAGCATTATTCACATTATGTATCCCAAGCAAATTCCAGTGAACTCTTCCCAACGTAACGCCTTTATAAATCACTGTAAATTGACTTCCATCAGCAACATGTAGTCGGGCTTGCCAATCTCCATGTGCTTGACCAAATGTTTGTGTAGATGACCAGCACCCTTGTTTAAGCACATCTACTAAATGATCATCCTCAGCATAATGAATAACAAGACCATTGCCAGGAATTGTTCTTACCAAATAATGAAATTGCTGTTTAATTGAATTTAAATCCGGGAAAATATCAGCATGATCATATTCTAGGTTATTTAAAATAAGCGTCTTTGGTCGATAATGAATAAATTTAGAACGTTTATCAAAAAATGCGCTGTCATATTCATCTGATTCAATCACAAAATAAGGATCATGACCTAAGCGAGCAGAAACACCAAAATTTTCTGGGATGCCGCCAACCAAAAACCCAGGCGTGAAGCCAGCATTCTCCAATATCCAGGCTAATAAACTTGTTGTTGTCGTTTTGCCGTGTGTACCAGCAACACCCAATACCCAACGATTTTTGAGTACCTGTTGAGTTAACCATTCTGGGCCTGATTGATAGGGAATACCTTGGTTTAATATATATTCAATAGCAGGATTACCACGTTTAATCACATTGCCTACAATGACACAATCAACATGATGAGTAATATGAGATGGGTCATATCCCTCCATCAACCTAATACCTTGTTCTCGTAGTTGCAAACTCATAGGGGGATAAACATGGCTATCTGATCCTGTTACCTCATGCCCACTTTGTTTTGCCAGGATAGCAATCCCACCCATGAATGTTCCGCAAATACCAAGAATATGCAATCTCATTATTCACCTCGAAATTAATAATATGATATTATTATCAAAATAACTGCTAAAGGATAGTAGTTGATGGATAGCCAAGGACTATTTGATGCGATCACGGATAGTGCCATATTACTCGATAAAGCAGGTCGCATCATTAACTGGAATACAGGGGCTGCTTCTCTTTTTGGTTACTCAAAAAGAGAAGTTTTAGGATGGTCTGTTAATTTTATTTATGATCGTCATTATCCTTTCCCGCGTTTAATTCAAGAGACCAATTCTCAACAAAAAAAATGGTTGGAGGATACTATCTTTGTGCGAAAAAACGGTAGTAAAGGAAATTGTCGATCTTATCTCTGCCCTATGCCGCCCACCGAACAAAACAAAATCATTGCATTACTCATTCATCAAAACACATCCGTTTATAAAAAAACAGAAGAAGAACTGCTAAATACTCACAACGATGTACTCAATCAATTTACTCAACTCGCTACAGGTTTTTGGAGCGCAAACTCACTTTTAATTGAAACGCTTAACGTACTAGAGCAAACCGAAAAAAAGTTACGTGAAAGCGAGTTGCGATTTCATTTGCTTGCTCAAAATGCAACAGATGTGATCTCCCGCCATGCACCTGATGGCGCCTATTTATATGCATCTCCTGCTAGCAAAAGCACAATAGGATACCATCCTGATGACTTGATAGGAAAAAATATTTATAAGCTGATTCATTATGACGATCATGCCAAAATAAAAAAAGTTTTTACGCGAAAACGCGAGGATACTAACAACAAACCCATTATTTATCGACTCAAGAAAAAAGAGGGAGAATTTCGTTGGTTTGAAAGTAATATTCGTTTGATTATTGATGAGCAAACCAGAATGATTAGTGAAATTCAACTCGCTTCGCGTGATATTACTGATCATGTGCTCGATAAAAAAGCTCGTTTGCGCGGCCAACAATTAGCACACGTATTTCGTTTAAGCAGCATGGAAGAAATGGCATCTGGTATAGCACATGAAATTAGTCAACCATTAGCTGCCATTGTCAACTATACACGCGGATGCGTACGACATTTAGAAAATAATAATCATGATCGCGACCAATTGCGTACCGTAATGGAAAAAGCAGTCATTCAAGCTGAGCGCGCTGGCGAAATTGTACAACGTCTAAAAAACTTTTTCTGCAAAGGGCAATTAGTTAAAACGTCTTGCAAAATAAATAATGTTATTCGAGAAACAGTTAGTCTAATCAAAAATCAACTGAATACCTCTAAAACTAAAATCGATTTCGAGCTCGACAAAAATATCCCTGTTATCTTTATTGATAAAATTCAAATCCAACAAGTTATCTTGAATCTTATTCAAAATGCTATTGAAGCCATGCAAGAAAATCATACTAAAGAAAAACGTATCCATATCCAAACCAAATCACATATTGAAAATATTGAATTAACTATTCATGACACTGGCCCTGGTTTTTCTAAAGAAATTATGAATAAAGCATTTATGCCATTTTTTACCACCAAAGCACATGGACGTGGTATGGGGCTAGCCATTTGTCGATCGATTATTGAGGCCCATGGGGGGTTATTTACTATCAATCCAACTACCAATAGTAACGGTTGGATACGTTTTTCTTTGCCAATTGCAATCTAATGTCACACCAAGGAGAGGAAATATGTCAGTATTGGAGCCTGTAGTTTATATCATTGATGATGATCAAGCGATGGTTGAATCCTTATTATGGATTATTGAATCAATTGGTTTAAAAGTTAAAACATACACACGTGCACAGGATTTTCTTGAAGAATATGATCCACAACAGCATGGTTGCTTGTTATTGGATGTTCGCATGCCTGGGATGAGCGGACCCGAACTACAAATGAAATTAAATGAACAAGGTATGCCAACCTTACCTATTGTTTTTATTAGTGGTCATGGTGACGTACCACTTGCTGTACGAGTCATGAAGGCTGGCGCAATAGATTTTCTTACTAAACCATTTAATGATCAAGTACTACTAGAGAGCATTAATAAGGCTTTGCGAATTGACCGAGCAAATCGTGAAAAGCGCCAAGAATCCGCTCAGGCTAAAGCTAAATTTGCTATTCTCTCCCCGCGTGAAGTACAAGTTTTACAAGGCATTGTAGCGGGTAAACCGAATAAAGTGATTTCTGCTGAATTAAAAATTTCATTGAAAACAGTTGAAGCTCATCGTGCTTCAGTCATGAAAAAAATGGGTGTCAAATCGGTACCAGAGCTTGTCAAACTTGTATTAACAAATAGCATTCGAGAAGAAGCGGTTATTGAGGAAGAATGATTCATATTTGCTTTATAAGGATATATCCTAAACAAACTAGCCATTTCCTGATGGGAGTTACCCTCAATTAAATAAGGATATTCAAGTACGCTCTTAAAGTGTTCTCCTAATTTTTATTATCGTTCATTAGTGCGATGATCAGAATCCCCCTCAAATGATTTAGGCAAGTTAGGAGAAAGCAGCCATGGATATGAAAAAGCAGGTATTAATTGTTACTAATGCAATCACTGATGAAGAAATTACAAAAATAAAACAATCATTTAATTCAGAATACGCGCCACGAATTAATATCAAATTAACACTTGTTCACGTTATTCCACGTTTACCTACTTGTTATTTTAATATTACTTCAATGGGATTACTCATTGAGCGATATTATGATGAAGCCAAGCGCACGTTACACGAGATAGGCCGACGTTTAGGAGTAGCACAAAAAGATCAATGGTTAATCTCAGGTAAAATTCGTACCGAAGTGTTACAATTAGCTAATAGGCTAGGTTCGAATTTTATTCTGGCAAGCGCACAACAGATTCAAGAATTACAACGATCATTGTTCTTTAAAAATATTCAACAATATGCAGTAATCAGAAATGTGAACCAGATTAAGAAATTATAAGTGTTGAAGAGTGTCTCCTTGAGAAAGGACGTATGAGTCAATTGTTCCCGTATTAAATCCTCCCATTTAATACGGGAATTTTTTATATCTTCTTGAAAATACCCTCTAGCTTGCTTATAGTTCTGCCCATACCATCTTCTCTGGAGCAATTCATATGGAACAATCTAATGCTTTATATGCTCAATCAGGCGGTGTAACTGCGGTCATTAATGCAACAGCCTGTGGGGTAATCGAAATAGCTAGAAAAAATATCGCTAAAATAGGTAAACTCTATGCCGCACGCAATGGCATTATCGGTGCCTTAACAGAAGATTTAATCGACACTGGTTTAGAATCAGATGCCGATATTGCAGCATTACGGTATACGCCTGCAGGTGCTTTTGGCTCTTGTCGGCATAAATTAGGAACCATTGATAAACATCGTAAACAATATGAACGTTTAGTAGAAGTATTCTCTGCGCATCGTATTCGTTATTTTTTTTATAACGGTGGCGGGGATTCTCAAGATACAGCCTATAAAGTATCCCAAATTAGCCGGGAACTAAATTACCCTATAACTTGTATCGGCATTCCCAAAACCATCGATAATGATCTACCCTGCACCGATAATTCTCCAGGATTTGGTTCGGTTGCAAAATACGTTGCGGTCTCTATACGTGAAGCAGGAATGGATGTGGCTTCTATGTCGCTTACCTCTACAAAAGTATTTATTTTGGAAGTCATGGGAAGACACGCCGGCTGGATTGCTGCGGCAGGCGGTTTAGCAGCTGAAAAAGAAGGTGATTCCCCACATATTATCCTTTTTCCAGAAATTCCATTTCATACAGAGCATTTTTTAAAACGTGTTAAAGAATGTGTAAATAACTACGATCACTGTTCTATTGTTGTATCAGAAGGAGTTAAAAATCCAGATGGTACTTTTATTTCTGAGTCTGGTTTAGTCGATGCATTTGGGCATAAACAGCTAGGCGGTGTGGCTCCTGTCATCGCAAAACTAATCAAAGAAAATTTAGGGTATAAATATCATTGGGCACTTGCTGATTATTTACAACGCTCTGCACGTCACATTGCCTCAAAAACAGATGTTGAACAGGCTTATGCTTTGGGTAAAGCAGCTGTAGAGATGGCGCTTGCTGGTAAAAACGCAGTGATGCCAATTATTGTGCGTGAAAAAGGAAATAATTATCGCTGGACGATTGGGGAGGCACCATTAGAAAAAGTTGCTAATGTAGAAAAAAAAATGCCAAGAGAATTTATTACTGCAGATGGCTTCGGTATCACTGAAGCGGGTAGAGATTATTTGCAACCCTTAATTCAAGGAGAGGATTATCCTCCTTATCAAAAGGGATTACCCCTGTATGTCAAATTGAAAAACACGGCCGTTGCTAAGAAATTAAAAACAACATTTAAGATTGCATAATCTCTGATAGTTGGGAGAAGCGTTGGAAGGATAGTTATAAACCATCCCCTTCTAACCCACGTTTTTCTAAAATCTCACGCAATGTTTTTAAAGCATGCATTTGAATTTGTCGTACACGCTCGCGTGTTAACCCTACTGCTTGTCCTACTTCTTCTAAAGTTTGCCTATCATATCCACCCAAGCCAAAACGGCGACATAATACTTCACGGTGTTTTTCATTTAGCTCTAATAAACATTCTTCTAAACTATCATGTGTATATTGATTAACTAACAATTCGGCTGGATCCAGTGCATTTTTATCTGCGATAATTTCGATAAGCGGCTTTTGTGTAGCATTCTCACCAACCACTTGGGTATCCAATGAAATAACGTGTTCATTTAATTCCATCATTTGTTTCACATCATCAATGGATCGGTCTAAAGCTTTTGCAATTTCATTATAAGTAGGTTCATGTGATTGCTTTTTCATTAATTCGCGTGCGGTTCTTAAATAAAGATTTAGTTCTCTTAATATGTGAATCGGCAAACGTATCGTGCGCGTTTGATTCATAATGGCACGTTCGATGGTTTGTCGAATCCACCATGTAGCATAGGTTGAAAATCGGAAACCACGTTCTGGATCAAATTTTTCTACTGCGCGTAATAAACCTAAATTACCTTCCTCTATTAAATCCGAAAATTCTAACCCACGACTATAATACTTGCGCGCTATTTTCACGACCAACCGTAGATTGCTCTCTATCATTTTGCGTCGCGCAGCTTCATCACCTTTTAACGCTAACCTTCCATAATAAACTTCTTCTTCTGCTGATAAAAGTGGCGAAAAACCAATTTCTTTGAGATACATTTGAGTCGAATCAAATACTGTATGAGTATCTGATTCGTTTGTTTTGTTACTAGAATATTTAGATACAGGAATTTTTTTACCTGCACGTTGAGGTATACTACCTTCATCTTTATCGATCATCTCAACATCTAATGATTCATCTTTATCTTTCACAGATAGTATGCCCTCACTATGCGTTTTGCGTAAAGTATGTTGCCTTTTTTTACAACGCTTCACCATAGTAAATGCCTAACATCTTATTATACCAAAATTCATCCTACCTGTAAGGATTGCACCCAACCTGATAATTCATCTAAAACTTTATAATGAGTTAAATCAAGCTGTAAGGGTGTAACAGAAACATAGCCCGAATTTACTGCATAAAAATCAGTCCCAGGTCCTGCATCTTGCTCNGGCCCCGGTTGGCCAATCCAATAGATTTTTCTACCACGAGGATCGATTGCTTTAATCGTAGGTTCTGCTTTATGGCGTGTACCCAATCGGGTTACTTGTATTCCGTGTAATTCAGTAAATGGCAAATCTGGCACATTAACATTTAAAATCGTATCAAACGTTAGCGGCGTTTCACGTAAACGCTCAACAAGAATTTTTGCGATTTGTGCAGCCGTATCGTAGTGATGACAACGAGGTCCTGCTAATGAAACCGCGATGGATGGTAATCCAAGAAAACGGCCTTCCGTTGCGGCCGCCACTGTTCCTGAATACAATACATCATCACTAAGATTAGATCCTTCATTAATACCTGAAACCACCATATCAGGGATATCTTTTAACAAACCAGTAACAGCAAGGTGAACACAATCTGTTGGTGTGCCATTGACACTATAAAAGCCATTGCTTGCAGTCACCACTCGTAAGGGATGCTCCAAACTAAGAGAGTTACTCACACCGCTTCGATTGCGGTCCGGAGCAACAACAGTCACATCGGCAATTTTACCTAACATGTTTGCAAGATGTGTTAAACCCGGTGCATGCACCCCATCATCATTACTAATTAAAATTTTCATATCAACCCTTTCAGATCAAGAAGCCCTGACAACTTGATAAAATATTTCGTCTTTTTTAATCATGCCCAATTCATTACGTGCTCGTGATTCAGCTGCATCTTGGCTGTTTTGCATGCGTTTTATTTGTAATAACAATTTTTCATTATGCAGTTTTAACTGATCATTAATAGCAAGTTGTTGCGTTAGCTTTTTTTTAGTGTATAACAAATCACGCATACCACCTGACTCGAACCATAAGTGATACTGAAAAAAAATCAATAACAATATCAATAACAACATGAATACATACAACCGAACATTGGTCATGGCCCATTACCAACTTTAAGCATAGGCGAGGGGAAGATAAATTTGGCATAGCTGCCTCGTGCTCCCAATTCTTCTTCAATACGCAATAATTGATTATACTTTGCTACTCGATCACTACGACAAAGTGATCCTGTTTTGATTTGACCCGCATTGGTCGCAACAGCAAGATCAGCAATTGTCGTATCTTCTGTCTCTCCTGAACGATGAGAAATAACCGTGTTATAATGTGCTCGTTTTGCAAGATGAATAGCAGCTAATGTTTCGGTTAATGTCCCAATTTGATTCAGCTTGATTAAAATGGCATTCGCTACATGTTGAGTGATGCCTTGTTGCAAAAGCTCCGTATTAGTAACAAACAAATCATCACCTACCAGTTGAATTTTGTTACCTAAACGATCTGTTAATTTTTTCCATCCTTCCCAATCTTGTTCAGCCATACCATCTTCTATGCTAATAATAGGATAATGTGTAACAAGTTTTTCTAGATAATGAACCAGTTCATCTGCAGTCAATATGCGTTTTTCACCAACCAANTGATAATGTCCATCACGATACAATTCATTACTTGCTATATCTAAACCCAAACAAATATCTTTTTGTGGTTGATAACCAGCTTGAATAATGGCAGATAATATGAACTCAATTGCTGCTTCCTGATTCGGTAAATCAGGAGCAAAGCCACCTTCATCTCCCACATTGGTATGGTAATGTTTAGCTTTTAATAATTGTTTTAAGTGATGAAAAACTTCAGCGCCCGCACGCAATGCTTCTGCAAATGATGGCGCACCAATCGGTAAAATCATAAATTCTTGAAAATCTAAATTATTATCTGCATGCCGACCACCATTGATAATATTCATCATGGGAATAGGTAACAAATAATGAGTTTGCTT
>C687J35021_10000414_pt1 | contig 33728 bp, 47 predicted proteins | sample RifCSPhighO2_12_FD_35021 | JGI IMG/M metagenome (IMG submission 35021) | reverse complement strand
CGATCCGCCACAACTTACAGGAGCCCGACTATTCGGACGCCGAGGTCCGGCAAGCCATGGCCGAGGCACTGGCGGACGGGTACCAACTAGAAGACTTTTATGGGCAATGTCTGCCGTGCCCGCCGTGGGAATGATGGCCGCCATTAGTTGGCAAGCTAAACAAGCCCCGAGGGGCAGGAGGATAAAATGGAAATCAACGAGACACTCTACGCAGAGCGCAATGCCATCCAGCGGCGCATTGTAGATTGCCAAAAACGTTACGCCAGTGGCGAGCGTGGTACGGAAATAGAAAATGAATATAACGCTGCTGCCTCTGAGAGCAGAGCGTTCGATACGGCACATCCAGAAATCAAACAGGTGGTCATTCGGCAGCTGCGCGAGTACCACAACAAGCGGCAGCCATTTATATCCAAAATCACATAAGCGCCGCTGAGCAGTCTGGGGCTATACGCTGCCCGCACAAGGGAGATGGACACCATGTATATTTTTGATAATCACGCGCCGACCAATGAGGCAAAACAACAAATAAGCGCTGATTTTAGGGAGGGCCTACATGAAATGGAAGCGGGCTACCCCTATGAGAACGATTTCAACGACCACGCCCGTGATCTAATAGCGGCGTTCGCACAAGAGCATGGCGGCGAATGCTGGCTCGGGCTAGTGAACCTGTCTCGTGACAATGGGAGTAGGGGCAAACCGCCCATTTGGAAGTGGACCGGCGGACTTGTTTACAACTTCGGGGCAAGGTTCGTTATCCCTAAGCACGATGCAGAACTGGAGCGCCTGATCCTGGAGCGAGACCAGGCGCCGTACACCGGCGCCAGTGCCGACTATTCCCGTATCCACACAATCTTCGCAAGAATAGACGCTATCGGCGGAGAGCCGTTATTCTGGAATTGATTTTAACCACGGTCCCAAACCAAGAGAACAAGGGGAAACTATGACAATTGACCGCGAGGTAGCAATCAACATCACGCTGCCCGAAGATTTGCACCGCGCGGCCAAGGTATCCGCAGCGCGGCGGGGGATCACGCTAAAGGAGTGGATTCTCCGCGCGGTCAAACACGAACTAGAAAGCTAACCCGCGAGCTAACTACTCGCGGCGCAAAAGGGGAAACACATGAGACTTACCGCAAAGTACCAACCGCTCGAAATAGCGGAGTTTATCGGCCTGGATGAACCCAAGCGAATCATCGGCAAATGGCTGGAATCGCCTTACCCGGCTGCGTTCCTGTTCGCAGGCGAATCAGGCACAGGCAAGAGCGCAATGGCAAAGGCTATCGCTCGCGCGTTGAATGGCGAACAATGGGATTCTCCGTTCACGCGCATCTTTATCCCGTCGCAGGATTGCAAACTCGAAATGGTACGCGAGATACAGAATCGCATCATGTACGCGCCTTGGGGTTCACACTGGGTTATCCAGGTGGACGAAGCTGATCTGATGAGCACGGCGGCGCAGAATGCGTTCCTGTCGCTCCTGGACTCAATTCCTGACCGCGTTGTGATTATCTTCACCTGCAATCAGACTGAAGGCTTGGAGCCGCGCTTTCTGAGCCGATGCTGCCAGGTGAGGTTTTCAAGCTACGGCTTGAACGGCGCTGGTAGCGCGTTCCTGAAGCACGTTTGGGATGCCGAATCCAGCGCACCTGCTCCTAACTTCGTTCGCGTGCTAAAGGATTCGCGTAATAATCTCCGCGATGCGCTCATGGTCCTGGAGCGGGAACTCCTGGCGGTGACACAATGACAAATAAACAAGCCCAACGTGCCGCAATTGTCGCTAAGCTCGGAGAACTCAAGGTCAAGGGCGCACGGGAATCGGACCCGGAGATTAAATGGCTACGGCGAAACTTGGCAGGGGTGGACAAGGCTTTGCTGATAGAAGAGGTAGAGCGATTGGCGCGTGATAAGCATTGCAGTTTCCAAGGTGACACACTGGCCGACAAGCTGGGAGTGGATAAATGGCTGCTAACCTAGATAAACGGTTTCCCGGCCTAGTGTTTCCCGGGCCGGAAACGTCCGATTAGTCATCGGGGGAGCCTACGCAACGGCTCCAATGGGTGAGACGAACTAGTCAGCTAACCAAGCCCCTACCAGGGGCAGAAAAGGACAAAGCAATGGAAAACGAAACGAAGCACACGCCCGGCCCGTGGGTCGTGCTAGAGACCGCGAATCTAATCCATGTAGGACTTGATGGACGGCTTACGTTTGGCAGTTTTAGCCCATCCGACAAAGGCAGAGCCAACGCTCGCCTGATCGCCGCTTGCCCTACTATGGCAGACTATGTTATAAAGAAGGCCGTGGAGGGTGATAAAGATGCCGAGACGATTGCACGTTCCTTCGGATGGAGTCCTGAAAGATAGTTGGGGCCGAGCCAATAGACGCTGGCCTGATCGCCGCTGTCATATCTGCGGAAAGCAATTTCGACCTAAGGGTGAGAAGAGCAAGTATTGCTCCAGGAGGTGCCTGTGGGATAACAACGGCGGGCACAACAGAAAGGAAGAGGTCTGGTGGACAAATGGGAAGGGGTACGTCGAGGGCCGAGTGTGGATCAATGACAAACCTGTCCACATGAAGCAGCACCGCTGGATTGCCGAGAAGTATTTGGGCCGTCCACTACTCCCGTCCGAAGATATTCACCACGTCAACGGAATTAAATCTGACAACCGGATTGAAAACATGGAGGTCCTCGAACATGGAAGACACTCGAAACTCTCGAACCTTGGCAGGAAATACCGCAAGGGTTACAAGCTCACCCTCAGTGATACAGAGCGAGCGCGGCGCTCCGAGGCAATGCGAAAGCGACGCCGGGGTTAATGCGGACCTGCTTGCTGCGGTAATGGCAATGTTAGCATACGGGGACAGTAAGTTCCCGGAAAACAAAGCCGTAGCGGTCAATATGGCTTTGGCCGCGATCGCTAAGGCCGAAGGCCGCCAAACACCAGCGTAGAAGCGTGGTACCACGGATTAGAGCCTAGGACGGACGCATTATGACACGACAGCCTGCCAAGACACCAGTAACGCTGCCAGCGGCGCGGCGGGGGATCACGCTGAAAGAATGGATCAGGCTCGCTGTCAAGCGCGAACTAGAAAGCTAACCACGCCCCGACGGGGCAGGAGGATAAGAAAATGAAGCGAAGAGCGGATGACAGAGCATATTGTGATCTGTGCGGGCGGCTGACAGACCACGGGGCATGGATAGTGATCCACGGGTGCGCCTCATTGCCGTTATCGGCTTCCTGTTTTGGCTGGGGGTTAGTGTGAACGGCATTCAAAGCGTGCCGCTCGCAATTATTAGCTGGGCGGTAGCCGGCGCAATAGGAATCTGGCTCTTATGGACATGGACTCCACCCAGAGTGGCTGGCAATATCTGGAAGGTCGCGGCAAGTATTGTTGTCTTATTTGCATTGTGGTTTCTGACAAGTCTTTTGAACCCGCAGTATCTTGCCGAAAGAAGGGAAATCTATCAACAATTCCAATCTGAACTGGAGCGTAGGAGTGGATTTTACGGTGAAGGATTTATGAAGATTTTGGGCATAGAATTACTTGATAGGAACGACCCGAATTATCGTTCCACATTGGAACGACGGATAGAAGATCACAACGAGTGGATTCAAGAAAAAGCACAAAGAGATGCCGATTTTGCCGCGCTTCTTGCAAGAATCAAGGCTTGGTTTCCGCGATCACTGGAGGTTGATAATGAGATAGCCATCTTGCAGCAAGGAATACCGATGGCAACCCCAGATGCCCCCGATGGAAGTGAAGAAATAAAACAACGGTGGGCACAAGGACAGGCTACTGACTTTACTGCAATAATGCGTGAAAGGTTAAGAACCCCGGCGCGGGCGCTGAGTAAATATATGGAAGAGAATCTGGAATGACTTATGCGACCAATTCCTTGTATTCCAGTTTGCCATATCTGATTAGCTTTAGTAGGGTGTCTCGAAACAGATACGGATTGGTTCTGTTATTGAACCGCCATTCAATATGGCTTTGGCCGCGATCGCTAAGGCCGAAGGCAGTTAGAAAATCCTTACTAATGGAGGTTGTAAATGACTAAGTACACTGAAACACTTGCGACTATCCAGCTCCCACGCGAAGGCTTGGGAATGCAACTTGTCATCGCGGGAGATTACGAGGATGACACCCTGGTGAGGGTGTGGTCGCGCCTGGAAAACTCGGAATGTGAGGGTGACGACTGCACCATTATCAATTTGTACGGTCGTGCCTCAGATGAGGATGAGGCAGAGTGGGCACATCTGAACAGGTGAGTTCCTGTAATTGCTCATTTCACAGGCACGCAAATAACCAACACCGCAAAATGAAAAGCGGAAGAAGGAAAAAGAATGAGCAAGGAACACATCAGCCTGTCCGCTGCGATCCTCGCCTACCTGGGATCCTGCGAGGAGCGCAACTGCGAACCGGCAACACTCCGCTCGTACAGGGGCACCCTGGATTCGCTCACTGCGCACGTCGGTGAGTCGGCCAGCTTGCAATCGCTCAGCACTAAGCGACTGAATGCGTTTCTGCGCTCGCTGGACCTCAAACCATCGAGCAAAGCGAAGGTCGTGACGCACCTCAAGGGCTTTTTCAAATACGCCAACAGACAGGGATTGCTTACCAGTTCGCCCGCAGAGCTGCTGGACCGCCCACGGTTCAAGCTGACCGAAGAGCGCGAACCTTACACGGCTGATGAGGTTGACTCCATCCTGGCCACCTGCCGATCTCCCCATGAACGAGCATTAGTATTGCTTATGCTACACACTGGTCTGCGGGTGAGCGATGCTGTTGCTTTCCGCTCCGATAAACTGAAGGACGGTTGCGCCTGGGTAAGAGCCAAGAAAAACGGGAGAGAAGTGCCCGTTATGTTACCGGCTGCTGTGCTAGGAGAACTGCGGGTGCTGTCGTGCGGCGAATGGCTATTTGCGGCCAACGGCCAGCCGCCCAGCCTGAAAGCATGGCAGCACACACTAGAAAGAATTTATAGGGAGTCGGGAGTGGCGGGAGCTATCAACCATCGGTTTCGACATACGCTCTGTTCCCGACTACTGGCAAATGGTGCTACAATCCAGGACTGCGCGGATATTCTCGGCATTAGCTCCCAGGTCGCAGAACACCATTACAGTAAGTGGACGCAGGACCGGATGGAGCGGATTAAGTGGTTGACTGGCATTCTCACTGGGGATTGATAAGTGTTGAATTGGTCGTGGTGTTTTAAGCCCTCTTCTTTGAGAAAGCATTTGTCAATCGGGTGTATCGCCTGGTAGTGTTACAGTTTGAAATCTAAGAAGCACGTTTTTTGTACGGTCCGCGCTTGCTGTCCTTCCGTTCTGCATTTCCGAGCAATCCCACAATCTCTTCCAACTCCCAGACGTGATCCGTGATACCAGCGGCCATTGCAGGTGTGCAACGGAGCGTTTTGTGTATCCGCGCAAAATTGTAATGCATGAAGTAAATCGAAATTGCGTGAATGTGATTCTCAATCTTCTTTGAGAAGCCATTCGTCAGGCGGGTGAAACGCCGCATCCCCATTCTCATGCTCAAATTCTGACGCTCAACGTAGGACGTGCTCACATAGTCGGGATCGGGATTGCCGACGATCCTCTTGTGCTCACAGCCAAGGCATTCTCCAGGGCTGTACCGGGTGTCGTTTTCGGGCGATGAACCATACACCTTGATTAGCTGAGAATAGTCCACGTCCGCACCGAACGCTTCTTCCACGGCACTCAGGTACGCATTGTGACCGTCCGTTGTAAGCTGTACGCGGTTCGCTAAGCGGCTGGCGAGATCGTGCATCATTATCGTGGCCGCTTCTGCTGAACGATCCGACACTAGCCAGGATGGAACCAGTTTCGTGTCAGCACAAATCGCCGTCCAGGTCCAAACGCTGCCCTTGCCTTTGCCCATTTCATCCATCGGTAGGTTTTTATCCTTCGCATAGACGAAGCTCCAAATCTCATCCACTTGGACACGCTTGCACGGCAGGTTACGCATAACGCGGTCCTGATATTCGGAGCACACAGTTCCCATGTCGGTGAGAAACTTCAGGACTGTGACAGGGGAAATGTCCAGCATCCGAGAAGTGGAACGAACTGAGTTCCCTTCAGCAAAGCAACTGACAATCCGAGCGCGCTGTGACGGTGATAGTCGGTTCATGCCACCAATCATAAATAACTCCACATTCCACGTCAAGCATAAAATACAGTTTAATTTTACTAAATGTTAATATGTAATTTACATCTTTCCATTTCAGATGTATAGTGATTTTGTCCGATGCCCCCAGCTTCGGGCAAAAAGCTCTTGGTAGGTTCTGGCACATTATGACTACCGAACATCCTGGAAAGTTTCTACGGGAAATGATGGAGCAGCGAGGTTGGAATCAAGAGGAAGTCGCAACGATTACAGGCAGCAGCCGACAAACCATTTCCTCCATTCTTTCTGGAAAGAGTAACGTGAGTCCTGAAATGGCTGTGGCTCTCGCCGCCGCATTTGGGAATTTACCGGAAGATTGGTTGAGGTGGGATAGCCTCTATCGGCTGTCCATAGCAGACCGCGACGTTGCTGACGTAGCGACGATGGCATTGTGTTATCGGATAGCACCGATCAGGGACATGATAAAGCGGGGCTGGATCGCCAATGCAAATAGCGCAAAGGAACTGGAAACATCGCTTAAGAAATTCTTCAATAATGATTCGTTGGACAATGTAACGCTGACTTTGGCACCGCGCAGAACGGCTATTATTCCCACACTCAATAACGCGGAGAAGGCATGGTGCTTTCGCGCACGGCAGTTGGCGTGTAGTGAGTTAGCAGCGCCATTTTCAGAAAAGGCAATCAAAGCAGTAAAGACGAAACTGCGGCAGTTGGCCGCATATTCAAGGGAGGCTCGCCATGTTGCAAAGGTGCTTTCACAATATGGAATCCGGTTCGTCGTCGTGGAACCCATCCCCGGAGTGAGGATTGATGGAGCTTCCTTTTGGATTGATGGCAGTCCAGCTATCGCAATGTCTTTACGGCATGACCGCATTGACGGTTTTTGGTTCACGCTTATGCATGAAATTGCTCATATCGAAAATGGCGATGCAGCCGTAGACCCCGATTTGATTGATGGAATGAAGGGGATAGCGGTCAGGCTCGTGGAGAACGATGCCGAAAAAGTTGCGGATGAGAAGGCTGCAAACTCCCTGGTCCCGACCCCAGAGTTGAAATCGTTCATCCAGCGTGTAGGCCCGTTTTATCCCACGCCGCGGATTATTCAGTTTGCGAACAGAATGAAAATTCACCCCGGCATCATAATTGGTCAACTCCAACACAGACAAGAGATCGCTTACAGTGCGCAACGAGAATTTCTCGTGAGGATTCGTGGCGTAGTTATTTCGACCGCACTGACGGACGGTTGGGACCAAATGGTTGCACCAAACCTGTTGTAGAAAGGACCGTATGGCTACGATTCCAGTGAAAGCAGCAAAGCGGGGAAGCAAGAAAATGCAATTCCTGCTCGACAAGTACAAAGAATTGCATCCGAATGAAGGGCCGGATGTTTCTCCGGATGCCGTTGCAGCTTGGGCTATTAAGGAAGGCTTATGGCGTCCACTTCCGCTTACTCAGCAAGAGCAGTTGCGCCGGTTGTTAACCAGGTGCCTTAGAGACACCTATTTAATTGACCCCCAAGGCCGTGAGGTTCGGGCGAACTTACCAATCATGGAAGAGGTAATGACGCCGGAAGGACTCAAGCAGCGGTCACGATGGTTTCCGATCTTCGATGCTCCCGCCAAAGTGGCTCGCGCCTCTTTTTCGCTTCGGCGGAAAGCGGCACTCCACGATGTGATGCAGCTACAATTTGATTTCATGTCATGGACCGAAAACAATGTCTTCGGCGATCAGTTAGACGCCATGGATTACAACTTTAACAAAGACCTCGCGGAAATGTCTGAATCCACCGAATATGTTGACGACCCACTGGCGGAAGGTGATGAGGATGACGAAGGGGAACTCGTTTAGCCTTGCCACCTCTTACGAGCGGCTTTCTTCGCGATTGCCTTTCGTTTTGAGGAAGAGAGCACAGCAGCTCTGGCCTTTCCGCCTTTTAACCCGCCAGCGCGTCCGCGTGTTGGCGGGTTACGCTTTTTGGGCGACAGCGCATCGGCAGTTTCGCCAGTGGCAATATCGCCGATGAGCTTCGCAAGCTGGATTGGATCGCGTGGTCTTGCCATGATCCAAGCATGCCACGCGGGAAGCGGGGATTCAAGCGGGATGAAATTCAAACTGTAACACTGCCGCCTATCGCCTCATCATCATCCGTGCGGAGAGATTCTGCCGATCCCGGCTCTTCTCAGACCCACCAGATCCAGTCCTCAGGATGACATCACGAACGCGGGAAGTTGTCATCCTAACCCCGGCGCGCCGGGGGGAGGAAGGATCTGCTTTTCATTCTGGCTCCTGGCTTCTGACTTCTCTTGGTTACGGCTTGTCGCGCTGTGATCCCTGTGTTCACTATGGTGAGTAACGGCCGTCCTATAACGTGATCACCTGCAAAACGAGACCGGTTGTCTTTGGATGTAATAGAAACACATAGAGATAGTCTTCACCAAGAGGGAACAATGATTCGAATATCTGAACATGTCCATTGGCGTCTTCCGGCTTGGAGAAACCGTCCCATTTATGCGGGAATGGTAGGCTGATATTTTCAGAGATGCCAATGTATACCTCTCCGCCGTCCGCATTGGCGAATGCGGAAATCTAAATTTCTATATTTCGTTATTTTCTCTCTCGGCGCTGGACTTGATACCTAGTGATCCAGGGTGTTCTCTGTCAAGTCGGTGTGCCTGAAGGTAGGCGGCCATTAGCAGCGCATCGGCCCTGTTGTGGTCACGCTTGCGACTGAGTTGTGGGATGGTAGAGGGAAACAGCCTCATAGCAACTTGCCTGCTGGCGTCCTTTTCCTTCCCCTGACCGTCCATCATTGCTTTCTTCCAGCGCTGCGGCGGGATTTTCTCATAGGGCACTCGCAGCGTAGTGAGTATACCCTCCCATAGCCCCATGCCATAACCCATCGAAAACATAGACGTTACGCCCTGTCCCGGCATGGCATGAACCGCCTCCAGCCCCACCAAAAGCCCGCCGCTTCCAGCCAACATCGAAATTTCATCTATTATCTCGGCCATCACTCCTATATTGAAAGTGCGGCGAGTCTTGGACCCCTTAATTAGCAACGTAGGGGCATCCTCGAACTTGGGTTCGTCGAGAAGCACGCAAATAGCTCCATCCAGTCCCGGATCAATCGCAGCATAGATCATCCCCATTCCTCCAGTTTCCTTTCCAGCCATCTTGCAGCCGCTCGGATAGCCTCAGCCTCAGGATGTGGACTTCCGTTAGCTACAAGCCGTGGTACCACGGCTTCGCGGGCCTTCTGGCGTGCCAGTTTAACCCTTAATTGGGCGGCCCATTCCGTAGGTACGCGGATCGCTACTGACTTCCGGCTTCGCGCCCGCTCCCTGTGCGATCTGTCTATGTATTTCTGATTGCGGCCCGGAGCCTCGATTATCTCGCCACAGCCGCAGGCGCAAGCGCCCATATCACCTCTCACAATCCAGGAGAATCTGACTCCAAATACGGCAGTCTTACCAACGGCACCGCGTCCATGTTTCCGCCTGCACCCAAGCACGACAGACGTAGCACCAATAGCGATTCCACTTTAAGAACACGTCAGCATGGCAATGGGGGCAAACCTTAAAGTTTTGTTTCATTTGGATGCCTACTTGGACGAATTTGAATGGCGGTTCAACAACCGCACTAATCCGTTTCAAATAATCTTGAGGGCCTCCAGCCACCACAGAGCGGCCACCAATGTAAACCCAATCGCGGCAGCCCACGGCACTAATTCTGACATCGCCACTCCTTCCCCCCGGAGAAAAACTGGGTTAATTCCGATCTTCAAACCTGCAATATTCCGCCAGGAACGCGAGCTTCACCTGGCCAATTGGTCCGTTGCGCTGTTTCTCAATCGAGAGATTGACCGTATTATCCGGCTGCTCAAACTCTTGTTCCCGGCTGGCGTGCTTTTTGGCCGCTTGATCGCGCCACAAAAACGCCACCACATCACTGTCCTGCTCAATCTGTCCTGAGTCACGAAGATCGGAGAGCTTCGGCGCCCCGCCGCGTTCCTCTGGGGCGCGATTCAACTGCGCCACGGCAATCACCGGGATATCGAGCATCTTTGCCATCTGCTTGACTGAACGCGAAATGTAAGAGATTTCCTGCACCCGGCTCTCATGCTTACCCCCGAGGATAAATTGCAAATAATCAATAATCAGCAGGTCAAGCCCATTCTGCTGTTGCAGGGCCTTGGCGCGCGCCATCATGGTTTCGACTCGCTGTATCTCATCGTCAATCCAAAAATTGAGCCTCCCGAGGCGCACCGACGCAGCAATTAGCGCCGCCTTGTCTTCCCGGCTGGCGCATCCCTGCATCACCTTGAACGAGTTTACCCGCGCCTCGGCGCAGAGCATGCGCTGCACAATAGCTTCCCGTGCCATTTCCAGTGAGAACAGCGCTACCTTGGAATCGTGTTTCGCGGCATTCATCCCGATAGTCACAGCCAGCGCAGTTTTGCCGAGCGATGGCCTACCGGCGATGACAATCATTTCCGATTTTCGAAGGCCCCCTAGAAGGTCATCCAGCGACCGCAACCCGGTTGGCATGCCGGTTCCGTTTCTGCGAGCGCCAATCTGCTCCACTGAGTCATAGGATTGTTTTAGGGCATCCGAAAAACTAACAAACCCTCCCCTCTTGGAAGCCGTGACAATCTCGCCCATTTGCTGGGCGACTTGTGCGGCGAGTTCCTCAGGGGTTACCTCCTGCTCGACTGCACTTCCGCCAGCCTTGTTCGCTGCCGCCAGAATTCTCCGGTAATCCCGCTTGTGCTTCACAATTTCCACATAGTGCGTGATATTGCTGAGCTTCGGAAGTCCGTTCGTGAGCGAAGAAATGTAGCTATAGCCGCCCACGTTGGCTATCTCCTTGGAATCCACCAACTTTTGGCAGAGTGTCACTAAGTCAATAGAGCTTCCTGCGGCGTCCAGGGTAGACATTGCACGGAAGATCACCCGGTGTGATCCCAGGAAAAAATCCTCGGGCTGTAATTCGGCCGCTACGCCCGCGAAACTGGCACCGTTCGAGAGCAGAATTTCGCCGAGAATGGAGGTTTCTGCGGGGTTGCTGTACAGGGCTTGATTTGGGGGATATGGTTGGGAATTGGCATTCATAAAAATTCCCTATCGTGGACTTTCACGCAGTTCTCCCCTCTCTGATGGCGGTCCATCTGCAAAAGCCAGGACAATTTACGGTTATGCTTCTCCAACCGCAGCGTCATAAACTCGCCACGGCCACAATTCCGAAAGGTTTCCTCCCACCACGATTTGGCAGGAAATTGCCTCATGTAAAGCCGGATTCTGTCGGCGAATGAATCGCTTACCGTCTTCACCATAGCCCAATTGCCTGGCACTTGCGTGTTATACATCGCAACGATCCGACGAACACTGGGCCAAGGTTCCTCCAACCACGAGTCGCTATAAATTTCTGCCTCGGAAGGTAGTAGTTTCCGTTTGGCGTGCTTTAGCTTACTGCCATTCCCCTCCGATGGAGGGGTTAGGGGTGGTAGGAGTTTCTCTTGTTTTGAAGATGAAGATGAAGATGAAGATGAAGATGAAGAGCACTGTGACAAGGTTGTGACATCGCCGTGACATGGTTGTGACATTGCTGTGACATTTTCGTTGCTGCCATTGGAGTTAGCGGATTTCCTGCGATATTCCGCCTGACGCAAGCGATCTTGCGATCTCTTTTGGTCATCGCGCACCATGCGACGGGAGAAGAGAATACCTTCTAATGTCCGGCTCGGGATGCCTACGCTGTCTAGCTCAGCAAGAAGAGTATCGTATTGCTCCAGCGTAGAACACCCGGTGCGCCGGGAGAGTACGTCAGAAGGAATAGGCGATCCGTTCACTGCGAGGTAGCCGTATCGTTCCGAGTCGTGCATGAGGATCATCATTCGGAGCCACAAACCTTGTGCTGCTAAGGAACAGCCAGATATCGGGTCTCTTAACCAATCCCCGGGATAGAACTGGAAACTAGGTAGTTTCACTAATTACCTGGCACTTAATCTTTCGGTTGAATTATTTTTACCACAAGACTCCCGCTATCCCGTACGCGTCTGTTAGCGGGCCTCCAGACGCGGGTGCATGCGTTGCCATTGTCGTTTTGCTTTGTCCATACAATAGGCGCAGACGCAAAGTTCTCCGTGTGGCTTACCCATTTCACATCACCTCCTTTCTCTGGGGACCTATATACTTAACTCCCTTTCAGTTGAACTGCGATTGATGTACTTCTCTGCTTTCTAAGTATGCTTCGATGAACGCTTGCGCAACCGGGGCAACTATGGCGTCTCCGTAGCCGCGGAGTCTCCCGACCCGGTTCTTTCCTTTTTTAATGAGCGGTGAGTAGATGGTTTCGCCACTCGCAAGGCACACAAGTCCCAACTCAGCGGCAAGCCCATCATCCAGCGGCTCAGGGCTGGATTGAGATATCCTGGCTTCAACTGGACGCCACTTCCCGTCGCGGCACCAGAGCCACCCGGCGTCTCGCCAGAAGCCGTTAGTAAGGCCTGGCTCGGCAGCATCAGATCGCCCTTGCTGCCACGCTGATTCGGGCCACCTTTCTCTCCGTCCGTCGCTCTCGGACTCGCCCAGGATGCCAGAAGCGATTGGTTGCTCAGATCGTGCGGCGAGTGATGATGGTCTGCCATCGTGTTCCCCCGCAGCTTGTCGTCGTGAACCTGCGGCGTGGCCCAACTCGCCAGGTGTGCCGCTCCATCCAGATCGCGTCCCCCCGTGTGCGTCTCCGTGCTCTCGATGTTCGGTCCGCCCGTCGGACGGTTCGGCGTCGGCCAGGCCGCAAACTTCACCGCATGCTCCAATGATGCCGTGTGCTTCCACCCGTCCGCTGTCCTGCCTGTCGCGTCCATCTTCTCGATTGAGCATGACCTGCCGCCACTGGGAGTGTTCGGACTCGGCCACGAAGAACAGCCTTTGCCGGATGTGTGGCGCCCCGAAGCCCGCAGCGCACAAATCCGCCGTCCCGACGGCGTAACCCGCTCCTTCCAGATCACTCGAAACAACGTCGAGCCAAGCGAGTCCGTCGTTCGACGCAACCTGCTCGCCAAAAATTGTGTCAGGGCGGCACTCTCGAATGAGCCGGAACCATGCAGGCCATAGGTGACGCTGATCTGAGAAGCCTCCCCGCTTCCCGCTCGCACTGAAACCCTGGCAGGGACAGCTTCCAGTCCACACGGCAAGATCATCTGGCCATCCAGCGTTCTTAAGGGCATAACTCCAGACTGCAATTCCACAGAAGAAATGGCATTGCGTAAATCCGGCAAGGTCTTTCGGCTCGACTTCTTTGATGTCCCGTTCATCCACTTCTCCTGTTGCAATCGCGCCTGTCTTTATCAGTTCCCGCAGCCATGCCGCCTTGAAGCGATCAATCTCGTTGTAGTAGGCTGGCACAGGGAAACTCCCTAATTTTGGGAACTATACGTTTAACTCCCCCATGAAGCATCAGAACGGTAATCCTTGTTGATAAATATGGCTAGGTCGCTCAATCATGTTCCTGAAAGTTTCGGCCTCTCGCCAGTCGTTAGCATTGCGTCCGGCCTTGCGCGCCCTGAAGGACCATGCCATTGAATCGGCAGACCAAAGCAGCGAACGGATCATCGGATGAACCAAGGTAGACAATTTCAATCCGAAGCCATGCAGCCTCAAATCTGGCCGCTCCTGTTTGATCGCCAGCAAGACTTCATGTACCGCCCCAGGCGTAGAATTTCGTTTACAAACAGACCCGACACCTACCCATGCCCACTCCGGCAGCAGCGAGTTGTAGGAATGGATGTGCTCGACGTATTCAGTGGGGTAAAATCCTTGCAGTACCGGGAGCAAGTAAACCAATGTAACACGCTGTTTCAGGCTGTAATAGCGCGCAATGGTCATATCCTGGTGTTCTTTCACAGAGCGGTTTACTTTGTTCAAGATGAACGGCTCGCACATATAGTCTTGGCTCACGGCAGCTTGCAGCGTCCCACAGGACTTCCATCGCTCAATCTGCCCCGCGTATTCGTCAGTATCGAATCTGAAATCTCCGTGCTGGCTGATCTCAGTGAAGGCACCGGAATCCATAATCCAATAGCGCATCGGATAGAACGGACTCTTGCGAGAACGCAGCCGATTTACGGACACGAAGCAGGAATTGAAATGTGAAGCATCACTTGGCTGATGCAGCCCGACGTAAAAATGCACGTTTCTTCCTCTTCGGCTTTTTCTTCGGCTTCGGACGATAGTTTAGGACTACATCGGCAATTTGCTCAAGGACAGGTGGGAAACTCCCTAATTTTCAAATTGCTTGGGAAGCAATCAAAATGTCCGCCCTTCCTGTCATGTTCACAGGAATTGGAGGACCCGCCCTGTTTATAGAAGAACGGCACAGCCGCTGCCCTACACTGGTCCCGCACGAATCTGATCCACGCCAAATCGCATGGCCGTGCGTTGGGCCCGCTCTCGCCGCCCGCGATGACCCAATCGGGCATCTCGAAGCGTCGCCCTTTGCAGTACGAGCAGGGCCACTCCAGCACGTTTCCTGGATGGTTGCAGGCGCGGCAGGGACGAAATTCGAGCGGGCCGAGCGCGGGCTCGTAACTTAGAAACGTGTGATAGCCCCAGATGCATCGAAGACTGTCCCAGCGGTCCTTCCACATCTCCTGGTTTTCAGCCGATATACCCAGCCATAGGTTGGGAAGAGGCCAGAGGATGGGATTGCTCACTGGAATCGAACCTAATTGCCGCTTTGGGTGTTTATGGCGGATGTTATTGCATTCGATAAGCAGCCTGTTATAGCGGAGCTTCTCGCCACGCCGTATATCCAAGTAGTTCCGCATCCGCTCAGGCCGCTTAGTTAATATCTGAAAACAATGCTGCGGACTCAGCGCCATTACCGCCCAAACCTGGTCAATGAACTCTTCCGGCACCGACTCATGGAAGAGGTCCGACATCGAATTGACGAAGATGCGCCGGGGCTTTCGCCAATGGAGTGGCTGGTCGAGGCGGTCGGAATGCGTCATCACGTCGGTGAATTTTCGCTCCCTGCCGTAAGCTCTCGGAAACACCCGCTCGGCGTAGCAGTTCTTACAGCCAAGCGAGACCTTGGTGCAGCCGGTCACAGGATTCCAAACGTCAGTGCACCACTCAATGGAAGTTTTACCCATCACTAGCGCCTACTCCTTGTTATTGGTTTAGGGAACTGAGGCTGATCCGGTTGAGGCAGTCGCTAATTGTCTTTGTCAATTCGTCTGTGCGCAGTTGAGTCACCTTCCGCACCATGGCGCGAGGGATATGTTGTGTACGGCGATAATCGTGGTCCTCAACATCGAATTCAGCGGCGAGGTATAAACCCGTATCGTCGTCGCGTATCAGATAGCCGACATGACGGAGTATCTTCGGTGCAGTGTGGTGGATGTTCGCAATGGTGTAATACCCGTTCGTATTAAACCAAGCGTCTTCCCATTCAACCATTACCGTCTGTCCTAATTCAATCATCATCTCTCACCCCCAGGTCATATCTTTCAATTCCGGTTATCGGCCCCAGTTGCAATTTCGCGGTTTGCGTGCGATGGTTCCCGATGCGATGCCCGCTGGCGCGGAACTCGGGGCCATCTGGCCATGCAAATGGTATCCGGCGGGCGCAGGACAGACAGCGCACGTACAAACCCTCGTCATCGCCGCGAACGGTAGTCACTTCTCTGTGTCGGCAGAACAGCAGCGGGGTACTCCTATCTTTTTAGATATTTTTCTTCCTCTACGGCACGCATCATTACATACACAAGGGCGCAGGCGAAGGAATCTAGCACAGGCTTCGCCTCCGTTTGTATCTTCTCAAACCACGACGCCAGCACGATACCGCAACAGAAAATGAACAGGAATCTAAAAACCCCACAGCTAAAGCCTCTCATTGGATTCCCTCCTCATTTTTGCGAACATACTCGCAAATGCGGTAATTGTCTTCAGGGTGCTTTGACTCCAGCCATTACTTGTCGGCTCTGGCTTGCTCAATTATTTCCGAGCAGTACCGCGTGGGGTAGTAACGACCCCGTTTGTTTATTTGGAGTTCGATTAAATAAATAGATGCCCTATTTGCTACCATAAAACCATCACTAGCAGAATCGAACATAGACCAGCCAGCACGTAGTTGAATCGCCGCTGGAGTGCGCAGGCGCGCCGGACCTTCCGTTCCCGGTCAATGGCGGCGTCCTTGTCCTCGTGAAGCGCCACATTGGTTTGCTGGGCATCCTCAAGTTTACGTCCAAGCGAAGCCCCGACTTTACTGACCCCTAGTTTGCAACCACATTCGGTCGCAAACAATAACAACTTCCCCAAGGGCAGTTCGTCAGATTCCAGGCATTGCCGGCAAATGCCGTAGATGGGCTTGCCATTGACCGCGCAGATGAAATCTGTATCAGGATGCATTTGCTTCTGCTGCTCGCAATAGGCGCAGACGGTGACGAAGCTGGATGGTAACTTCTCCGCCGTATATACGATGAGGCCCGCGCACTCTGGGCAGGTGCTAGAGGTTACATTGCGTATTTCCACATTCGCATACACCTGTTTACCGCAATTACTACAATCCCCTCTAAACGTTAGACGGGAATTCTGTGCCACACGGCTGATCCCCTGGCGCGTGGCCTCGTTCACTTGGTTTTCCAGACGGGCTATCTCGTCATCAGTCATGGATAGCTACTCCTTCTCCCCTTCACAGACCAGGTTGGTTTGCTCGGGGTTGGCAGTCAGTGGCTCATGCAAGTATTTGGGATGTAGGATGGCGACCCTAGTACCATCGCTCTGAGTCCCGATGCCGTATGCCACAACGCGCGAGGGGCACTCGTCCGATGGTGCAGGAATTCTCCCGATATAGACCGCCTCCACCTGTAACAGCTCTAACCATATCAAAATCTGAAAAAGCACCGATCCTCCTCCCCAAAAATCGGGGGCGCTGTTTTCTAGGGCAACGCCCCCAGGCATTTTTCAACGACGTTAGTACATTTACTCACTCGGCCTCTTTATAGTCTGTGCCGACCAGACTGGATATCGGGAACTATGTCCCGAAGGTCATTTTTCATTCCAGCTTTCCAGAATCCGCCGCTCGCATTCTGTCCAGTCGGATCGTTTCAGCAGATCGGGCAAGGCAGAAAGCACTTCTTTTCGGTAGTAGTCGTCGTAGCACCCCTCCAGTTTCAATCCTGTACGCTGTCGCCAGTGGCTCCGCGCATTTTCCGGGGGGAGGATTGGTCCGACCGTGGCGAAGGGCGGGGGGTATATATAGCCCCCCCAGTAGGGAGATTTCGCTAAGCACCCCTCCCCGAAGGTGCACATCTCCCCGAAGGCGCACTCCTCTCCGAATGAGCACGTCTTCCCGAAGGCGCACCTATTTCCGAATGTGCACCTATTTCCAAAGGCGCACTCCTCTCCAAAGGTGCACCGCTCTCCGAAGGAGGACCGCTCTCCGAAGGAGGACCGCTCTCCAAAGGAGCAGATGTTGGAATAATCCCCTGACGGGCATTGTCGAATGCCGTCCACCACGGGGAAAGCATCAAATTCAGCTTGCGTGATTTTCATAATCAGTTATTCCTCCTGAATCGCGGCCCGCTCATCATCCACGGGCGCTTCCGGGGCCTGGCTGAGAATATGGTGCCAGTCCAAGCCCTTCATGGTGGTTTTTTGCGGGGTGCACTTCTTGGGGCAGTACCATCTACCAGGCCGCGGTCCATACTTCGGATGATTCTCCGCGGGTCTCCAGAGCATCTCAATGTTGCACATACTGCAATGCGGAGCGTTGTTCTTGCACAGAGGACAGGGCGCGGATACATCTGGACCCGTTTCCGGTTTCACTGCCGCCCCTGCGGTCGGAACCGTCATGGAGGCAGCAGCAGCTTTGGCTTGCTCCTGGTGCCACCCTTCCGGCAGTACCTTTCCGCCGGTCGCCCATCGCGCCAGCGCCTCGCCGATCTGCTCATCGAGTTGCTGGGGTTTTTTGAACAGCGTCCCGAACTGCCCCGGAATCTTAAACATGATCTTTTGCGATTCGGTCAGTGAAGAAATATCCAGAACCGGGAACCCGTTCGACTGCGGCGGGAACAGTAGACTGAGTGTCATTTCGTAGACAAACTCTTCTCCGGCTATAGGCATCCAGCCAAGCTCAACCATGCCGTCATTGCCATCCTCCGGCTTATCGCTAGCCTTTTTCTTGCCGGGCTTGATTTTTTCCTTCGCCCGAAAACAGAAAATGAAGCAGCCGGGCAGTTGCAAAATGCCATTAATCAACTGCCGCCTGGCCGCCTTGGGCTTCTGCCAAGCAGTGAACTTGGCCGCTCGGCTGGTACTCCGCGCCTCTTCAGCCGCATGAACCTCCAACACGCCGCCAGGCCCCTCATGCTCGTGACTCAGGGAATCCACAATTGTGACCCCAGCACCCTTACTGGAGCAGTATTTGATCGCCTCCAAGTAATCAAGCGAGCCAAAGGGCGCCGTGAAGGGGACATGACGAAACTTGAATTCATCGGCATAGTGCAGGGCGCGGCGCGATTCGGTGTCAATGTGGAATATCTCCCCACCAATGACCCGCTGCATCCCCGCCGCCAAGCGTAGTGCTGATTTGGTCTTGCCGCCGCCGGACGGACTAGTCAGCGCAATCCACAGTGGCACCATTTCCCTCACGGCTGCCACATCCTCGAAAGTTCTACTCAAAGCGTTCCTCCCATCTCTTCCTGTTCCGCCACAATCTGGCTGTTGAGCGCCCATGCGGGGCACTCTGCCGGCTCGCCATCATCTGCATACGATGGCCAGGGAGCCGTGGTGCCACGCTTCAGACAGTCCCGCCAAATGTCACATGCCTTGCCCCACCTCCACAGCCCCGAGGTTTTCATGGAACCGGCCAGCGGCATCACGCGCACAGCATGGGGAGGCTCCGATTCCACGAAAATGAATAGCATTTCAACCCGCCCTGCCAGTTTAGGGTAGATTGTTTCGACCGCCTGGGTGTACGCTGCGGCTTGAATATCGTAGCCATGCTCGATGAAATGTGCTTCGCAGATGCGCTTAGTAGCCGAGCGCACAAACTTAAGGTCATAGATGTGCCGGGCTTGGTTGGTTTTGCGGGTTCGCGGCTTGGGCACTTTTAGATGATCGAGGCGTCCTTGACACCAGATTCCGCCACCCGTTTTCCAGATTGCCGTCAGCTCGCTCCTCCCGTCAAATACAATACCTCGATTCTTCAGGCTTGCCGTCACCCCTTCACACATGCTGGCCGCTATCTTCAGATCGGCAACCAGGATAGGCAGCTTGTTCGCGGCGAGCGCCGCATCGCGGGCCTCGCGGGCCACCTTGGTGCGCCAGTCATCGGCGTCCACTCCAACAATCCGCTTGCCGCCTAGCATCATGGCGTGGCAGATGGAGCCTAGATTGCGCGCCTTATTAAACTCCCCCTCCGGCGCTTCGCAAAATGCCTTGTAATAGCCGTGCAGCGGTGATCGTGACACCAGCAGGTGAGCGATGGATTGATGTAAGCGAGGAGGAGCACCGGGGCCGAAGTCCGGTTCCTGATCGTAAAACCCCGCCCTTAGTTTCAGGGGGGCAGCCGGAGTCTGGGCCGCCCCCTCTACGCCTTCGGTGGCCGTGAACGCTAGAGGAGGGATCGCGTTCCGCGAAGGCGATTCGGTTATGGGTGTAGCAGTCATCTGTTTTCCTTGCCGGAAATTTCACAGTTTTGCTGCGCTTCTAGGAGCCGGATGGCTAGACGCAGCGCCGTGATAGCTTGCTGTTGGACTTTCGGGTTAACTTGTTTTAGGATGATCGGCTTTTTCATTTAGTCTCCGATCTTGGGATTGTGAGCATCTCGCAATTCGTAAAATACTTTATTGGCTTGGGACCAGGGATGCTCTGCCGGAGCAGCCGCGGGACTCCATACCAACTTCTTCCTCTTCGAGCTAAGGGCATTGATGGCCGACTCCGCCGGAACGCCTTTGTGAATCAGTCGGTTGATCCTCCGCAGCACTGACTTTGGGTACGTCCAGGACCTGAGTATGAGCGGGTTGGTCGGTATATCCTCGGCGCGCATCCAGCATCTTATCCGGTCCCTCTCCATCGCGCTCCGCAGATTCAGCATAGCGAGCCTCCAGTTCGTTGATACGCTTCATCATCCTACGGGCAATAGAACGAACATCCCTTGAGTAACAACCGCGCGCTTCATCAAGCGCCCCCACGATAATTCTCATACCCTCATCTGTACGTCTGTCCGGCCCGCAGCGGCCTTCCGTGCGTGGTTGCTTTCTGCGATCCATTCGAGACCCCTTTCAACAAATATTTTTCCCGTGGCCAGGGCAGTCCGGAAAGTATTGGGCATGCTCTTTCCGGAATTGATTGGTAGTTACCCACCCATCCCGCACCTTCATCCACCCATCCCGCACCTTCATCCACTCATCCAGCGCCTTCATCCACTCATCCCGCGCCAACTTCACCTCAGCACGCACCTTTCCTGGCCAAGGGCTGAGAAAATGGAGCCGGACCGCTCGCTCTTTTTCCGGCTTCTCATTCAATATGCAGTTGACACGATAAATTATTGGCTCGGTTAGAATCTCGATATCTTTCCCGTGGTGTATCCGGTGCATCAGGTCGCCAACCTTCGCGTTTTTGCACCGCCCCAGACAAGCGGATAGTTCTTCTGCAATGGTGCCAATCTTCAGCTTTTTATTCATATTTCTCTCGGTACTTCCTGGACACGCGTCGGTTGATGCCGCTCAAATCTTCGGGCGGGTTGCTGGAAACGGGAGCAGGACGTAGGCGGGAATCCATGTCGGAAGGCTCTAAAAGCGGACGCATCCAATCCGGCGTGCCGGGGTTTTCGTTCCGCAGACGGAGCTTTAATTCATCCAGCGCACGTTGAGCACCGATAGCTCGCTGCCCAGCCTGCATATCTTCCGGGCGGCCAGCTTCGAAGTAACGCTCCATAGCGCGGATTTTGGTTCGTTCGATTTGCTGTTCGAGGTGAGCAATGGTCTCAAGCAGGGACTTTTCTGGCACAGGGGCGACTCCTTGGGAATGGCAATGGCGATGCGAGAAAGCAGACCGGCGAGTCTACACAGTCTGCTCAGGGCAGGCAACAATGACAACCGGGAAGTGGTACTTCGGGGAAGTTCTAGGACTGGATTATCGGAACGCGGAATCAAGGAGTTCCGGGGCAGATATTGACAATAATATATATTATCAGACGTTGAGCCATGGAACGGGGATGGGGGCGTTTCCGCCCCGCCCGTCTTCACCGGCATGGCCGTGCGATAGGTGACGCCAGTGAATCTCAAAACTAACAATCGTGTTGGGAGCCGCACAGCCATCTTGCATAAACTACAGATTTTCAAAAATCGTGTCAAGTGAAAAGCGCTAAATTGTGAAAATTGTGAGTACTGGGACTGGCAGAGAGTTCCCCCTAGGAATGCAAGCATAGCTTCCCGTCGTGCTTCGCCGAAGCCCCGCTTGCGCCACAGCAACCGCAGCGAACCACAACCTTCTCTCCGCGCTTGCAACAGTTTGGCGGTGGAGAATCCTCCTCGCACCATCCGGGATCAAGACTAACGCAGTTGCAAACCAGGGCAGGATCACTGTGATCCGGCGAGCACATCGTCATGGGTAAAGGCCCTTGTACGGGAGACGGGATCATGTTTAGGTTCCAGGACAGCAGGAAAAGAANCAAAAAACGGGCGATCATAATTTTGCCTTCTCCTTCAGTAGCCTCACGGCGCTTTCAATCCCCCAGCGNAGCAGGCTCTCACTATAGACCAAGCCCAGCATGATTGTCGCTCTGCGAATCTGGCTTACAGCCGNGATGAATTTGGTTGGGCCTGGGGCTGCCGGGTTGCTCCGTTCTGCCGTCTCCACAGCATTCTTAATGATTNACCACAGTTGATTTCCCAGTTTGTAGCGTACTACCAACTCCAACATCGCGCGGAATGAAAATAGCTTGAGTAGCAGTTTCATAACTCCCCTCAGCATCCAAACAAGATTTTGCACGCTACAAACCCGCCCTTGGCAACGGCCCCGACGGTTCCCACACGATCATACCAATGCTTCTTTACGGCGTTGGAAGTCAGTGCGTGGAAGTCTGAGGTGATCCCGTTCACGTTCCGCGTGAACTCGGGAGCTTCCCGCCTGATTATTTCCATGGTGCGCCGGCTGGCATCCATTAACCGCATCCCCTCGCCGGTGATCGCCAAGAACCGTGACTGCGAGCATCCCAAACCAGGGCACTCGAAGTACCCGATCCGAATCCCCTCGGAAAGATTTGCAATCGCAAGGGAGGTGTCGCCGAGCTTATGGGACGTTTCGGCGACTGACTCTGCAACATCCAGCAGGCCGCGGCGATATTCTCCCGTACGATAAGACCGCACTCCAAACACCAGCGCCGCCGCGTCACCTTCAACCTCCTGAGCGGCCCGGGATACGGAAGCCCCGGTTTGGTATAACGTATTATTCAGTACTGATAGATGTCCCTGTTCGCCAGTGATAGCATTCAGATTTACTGCTAAATTTTTCTTGATATCGGCCTCGGTCGTGATGGTGAAGCGCGCGGCCATGTTCACGGCTGCTGAGGCGCTATCCACGTGCGCGGTCCAGGCCCCCACCCAAAAGGGAACAAAGTACAGTGTAACGGCCAGCATCAGCAGGCAGAGCGTGGCGCTACCCTTCAGGATGGCGTTGAGCATTTGTCTCTCTGTCTAAGAACCACGGCGCGATGAACACCGCTGCCCAGATGAGCACGACGAAGATGATTACGGCGGACATCATGCCTCCCCCCACAAATCCGGTGTTAGGCTGGTTGCGGCCATCATGCCCACGTCTTGATGTATGTACCCACCGCGTCCATGTGTCAAGCCAGCCAGCGCCATGCGGCGAAATTCCTTGGCATAGCTGATATGGATGCAGGCAGGCTCGACGCCGTCTTTTTCGCGCTCCAGGATCACTTGATCAAAAGGCAGATCAGAAACCAGCCGAATCCAGTCGAAAATACCCTGCAAATCCACCGGCGCCGTGAAATCGCAGGCGCAGTAGTTTTCGGTGGCGATGTGCTGGCTCGTGGCCGCGCCCCCGACCCTATCATTGTGCTCCGGCGAACGATAGCCACTGGTGATGCGGATAGGACAATCGAAGCATGCCCGGATCGGCTCCAGCAATTGTTTGCACATCTCCCGGAACAGCGGGATCAGTTCATCCGGCACTGGATCAGGCAGCAATGCGCCGGCCACCTCATAAGGTTTCTCGAATTCAGACAACTTGAAGTGCGGCGTCAGTACCACTTCAGGAACTTTTACTTTGTCCATTGGCATTACTTGCTCCGTTCTTGCCGTTCTTCCAGGCGGGCCGGTGGACGCTCAGCCGTTCCATGGTTTTGTAGAATATGCGATATTTCGGGCTGGCGATCTCCTCCGGTGGCGGGAACACGTTTACGAGCACGCTGGCAACCATCGAAACCGCAAAATAGATAGAACTGAACCAGTGCAGAATTTCAAGATCGTTCATGGTCACTTCCATTCCGGCGGATTATCTATGTCCACCTTGGCATCGGCCAGCCGAGGCATTAACCATTCCCGCCAGCGCCGGCTATAGCGGACCTCTCCATTGATCTGTTTCAGTTTGGAATAGAGCACGCCGCCCCAAAAGATCGTGGCGAGAATGTTCGTCACGGCTGCGCCTACCACTACTTCAACAAGAGAGTTCATCATGTTCCTTTGGAGCGGCCAGATTATTACTAATGCAGCACTGTGTTGCCTGAAAATTTAACCGTCCCAAGAACAGCGCCCCCGCCCGCTCACGGCCTGCAACAAAATTGCGGCGCGGCCACGGTAGCCAGCGCCTTCAGCATAAAGCTCGCGGTTGAGGGCGCTGTCACTACAATCTGGCTATCCCCCGCCGCCGGCTGGCTTGCCGTATCACTCGCCGCGAACCAGTTGTAGGTGTTCACGGCGTCTCCGGTTGGCAAGTCCGTTGACGAATTCCAGCCAATCCAATCCACGATAGTTTTGGTGTCGTGTTCTTTCAGGTAATAGGCCGTGACTCCGGCGGGGGGCGTCCAGCTCAGCGTCCATTCTCCCGGGCCGGCGGCGTAGGAAGTTCCCAGCGTGACGGTTTGCAAAGTGGTTGACGGCGGGTTCAGCAACAAGTCCATTACCCCGGACACCAAGTGCCCGCCGTACTCGTCAATTGAGTTCAGGTTCCAACTGGAAGCGTAGTAGGCGATGGATTCCAGCAGCGTGTTGAAGTGGGTTTGCAGTGCCGTGGCTGTATTCAGATACCGCGCCTGGCCATAATAAATAAAGCCCCAGGTCTGCCCGGCGTCCCCCGTCCCGCCGCCGTAGTTTGAAACAAATGCCATAGTCCCGGCAGGATTAGCAACGCCGGTATTTGCGCGATCTACAGTCAAAAACCGCTTCAGCCCGCGATCCGTATAGTCAGCGCCCCCAGTTGTCCACGCCTCCGAGTCCACGAATTTGCCGATGCCGTAGGCGAGATCGAGGCCGCGCTGATAATATTGCCAAGTTGAACCACGAATCAGCGACGCCTCCATAAGTCCTTCGACCAGAATCGCTTCCATGAACTGCTGCGAACATCGCTCTCCAGTCACTTCATTGCAGTTCCCCTGATCAGCAGCTTGGTCATTGGGGCCAAAGCCGATGCCGCGATAGCTTGACACCCCCCGGTCGTTGCCAAGTGAATCATTCACCACATAGGTAATGACGCATCCGGTAGGATACTTCACGGCATTGGCATCCTGCGTGCAGAGTTCTTGATTGATATTTGCAAACAGGTTATCGCAACTGGTGAGCACGTTCGCTGCTGGCGTGGTCAATCCCACGGAGCGCAGATAATCCCAGGTCCGATAGCAACTCGACATATTCGAGCCAAACGCCCGCGAGTTCCAGAGATTGTTCTGGCCGGAGGGAAGATTCATCTTCACCGTGGCCGATTGGTTGCCATAGCGATTGTAGAAACCATCCTCCAGTTGGTCGGCTGCGTCCTCATCGCCGGTCATGTTGTAGTAATCAACCATTCCCCAGACATGCTCGTGCTCGTGATCCTGAATGTCGTTTTGGAAGGAACCCGTACCATTCAAACTGGTCACGGTGTCCACGGACGGCAGGCCCCACGCCTCCAGATCAGACTGCGGCGTGTGCGCGATCCAGGTGAATCCGTCAGCCCGCGTGTAGACCTTTTCTTCCTGGTAGCGGTAGAAGTGCCTGGCGTAGAGATACGCCCCTGTCCAGGCGCGCGCAATCCAGTGATGAACTAAATGGTCATAGCGCAATTCTAACTGATTACCGCCGCCGCCTTGCCCCCAGGCATAGGCCCGGAAAACATGCGGAGATACATCCGTGGGCAATCCGAAATTCGCATTCACGCCTGTCCAATAGTTGTCTTCCGCAGTCGCGTCAACGATGGGATAGAGGAACACGCCTGCTGAGTTGTAGTAGGTGCGAGCGGCGCGAGCGATTAACGGGTACTGGAGCTTCTTGAAATTCGCACTCTCTGCCGTGGTCCCCAGCGCCGAGGTATGGAAGATCAGGAAGGTATCGTGGATCGAATACTGCGGCCAAGACTGATAGTAGATTCCCTGGCAGGGCGTCACATCGGGGGTGCAGGATTCCGTCCATAAAGTCTGGTCCGGCCAGATACCGATGCGAACCTCCAACCCTCCATTTTGGAATTGGATGGATTTAGGCCAGTAGCCGCCCATCTGGTAGTGCCCCACTTCGATGCCGGCTCCGCTCACGGAATCGTAAACATCGCCCCATCCCTCTGGGTACTGACTTTTGGTTCCCGTCTGCACCGTAGTGGTATTGTTGCGAATCTGATAGCCCTCCTGGGCATAGTTGAATGACACATCCCGCGTGACCGGCGGGACTACCCAGGTGTTGTTATAGCCGATGTCTTCTAGCGAGTTTGAGTGCGCTTGGTAGAGATAGGTATTTGTTCCCGCGCCGATGGTTCCGGTCGTAGGCGTGGCGGTATGATTGCTGAACGCGAAGGAATTAGTTCCAGTGAGTTGCGTAGCGATGCGCCACTCGAAGGCTTGGAATCCCTTGAAGGCGGACGCGAAGGTGCTCGATCCGCCCTCATCGGCATTTTTCAAAGTCACGACAGTCTGGATGTAAGGCTTTCCGAGATACAGGTGCACCCGCACCAGAAACCGCATGTAGATATTGTTGCTGGCATCCTCCAAAGCGCCGGAACATTTCACGACAGCCCGCACAGGCCCGTTTTCTTCAATCGTGCAGGTAGAATCCGCATCGTTGGAAGACTTATAAACGGTGGTGCAGTCGGAATTGAACGTACAGGTAGACCATGTAGATGGCGTGGCAGACTGGGCGTGCGCCGCCACAACCAGACCATCGGAGGCAGTCAATGAGCCATCTACCAGCACAGTTCCGCCGCAGTCCACCTTGTTCAGTCCATCATAATTAGCCTTCTTTAAGGTGAACTCACAGCCGCCTGTGCTGGTGTTTACGGTGATCGTCGCACCGTTGTCCGTCGCCAGATTCGACCCGCCAAAATTGCCGGAGCCGCCGACTAGGGATACCGCCGTACTTGTTGAGTCGGCGGTAACGGACTCCTGGAAATCTACCAACACCCACTTGCAATTACCTGACGGCCATTCTGTAAGGCAGCGAAACTGGCCCGCCGCTGCCCCATCCAGTCCAAGCTGGTTCACGCTGGCCACGTTTTCTGAATCAGCCAGAGGAATCCCTGCTGTCACTGGATCAGCAGTCCGGGTTATACCACTCACGCCTCCCAAGGCTTCCTGCACGGTTAGCTGTGCGCTGACACTGGCGGCGTAGAAGTCAATCAGCAGTTCCCAAGTGCGCACAGGGCACGAGGAGCAGCTATTGTCCGCGCCGGGATTGTCTATGCCGATGAAGGCTCCGTAGGTGCCTTGGTTCGGATCATATACCATGCTGGCGGACTTGCCAGTGCCATCCTGCTCCGGGCCGCCTCCCGCTATCGTCACCGTTGTCCAGACCAAAGTGCTTAAGTTGAGCAGGTAGTGAGTCGTGCTGCCGTCGCCAGGCGGCACGAAGAGGTAGTGATTCACGTCGTCTATCGCCGCGATAGAGAAATTGGTACCTGTGAAAGTCGGGGGTGTGCCGGTCGTGGAGACTACCGCGAAATTGTGGGTTACTGGGTCAAAGGATACCAGATCATCCATTGCCTGGTTGCTGTCGTTTGCGCCACCGTAGATCAGCACCTTATGACTCACCGAGTCGAACACCAGGTTCGGCATTCGCGGGATGTCAGCCAACCCCGTATCGGTTGCCCAGGAACTTGTCCCGTAGCTCGTGACAATACACCAGGTATTTGCGGCAGTGCACCCTACATTCCGACCTGACGGTTGCGGGTCGGCTTGAAACACGTACACATAGATCGTGGCCGTGTTACTGCCGTTCCAGGCTCCCGCAAAGTAATAGAGCACGTCGTCATAGTTGTCCATGACGGCGGATGCTTCTACGGTTCGCAGAATGGACGGACGCGCCCCACCACTGCTGTACTGCACCTGCACCCACACATCGTCGTTGCACTTCTTCCACAAATCCCCGTAGCGGCCTACCTCGTAGTACCCGGCTACCTGGTAGATGCAGTTATCAGCAGTGCGGAAAGTGCTCGTGAAGCCGGGGTGTCGGCTCGGCGGCATCAGCGGAGTAGCATTGCCCCCACAAGTTGGCAATACTCGCGTGAATGTATCCCCCTCAGTATCATCAGATGTGGGGTGAGCCACTCCAGTAGTGCTGTTAGCTCCTCGGGTGATTCCCGAGAAGTGCCCCACGCCGGTTCCCGCTGCCGGGTTGCCTGAATCCACGATGAACGAGGTATAGCTAATCTGCTCGTTCCCGATCATCACGACGCCGTTGCCGGCCAGAAATGAACCGGCTCCAGCGCCATTGGTGTAATTTGTAACTGAGATATCGGAAGTGTCCGTGCCATCAGGGATGGCTACGCTGAGGCGTGCATAAGTGGAAGTGTAGTAGACTGTGCTGGTTTCCCCACAGTCGCTTCCAACCTTGGTCCAAGGATTCGATCCATGCACTCCGCTTTGCCAGGTGTAGCGATATGCGGCATTCGAGAAAGTAGCATACCCCCCGGTCGCGTCGGCCTCAAATACAAAGGGAGCATTTTTACTGCCCCCTTCGAACACCATCCCCACGTAGCCCCTGGAATTGGGGCTATTCACAGCATCACCAATATTCCCCCAGGTCGGTTGCCAGTCAGCCTGGACACTAACAATGAACCAGAATGAGACAAGGATCAGGATAAGAATTCTCATTTAATAAATCACCGACCTTCGAGGAATAGCCGGTGAAGCTGCTGCGGCCTTGAAAGTTGCCTGCATCATGGTCAGGTAATCCGCCGCCGGGATTGTGACTTCGGTTTCCTTGCTGCCGCTCAAAGTCTCGATGCTGTAGCCTGAGGTGATGTGAAGATTGGAATCTGCGGCGCCTGCCGGAATGGTCATATCCACGGTCCCGGCAGTCCCGGCGGAAATCACGGCGGCATCGTAGACATATGCCCCTGCAACAAAAAGATCGGCGCTGGTGGTAAACGAAGTTCCTGTAAGACTAGAGCAGTTATTGCAATTATCTCCAGACGATGAATTATCAAGCGGCGTGGTAGTATCCAGGCCGGAGAATTCCAGCACTGTGATTCCCGGCACGTCACACGTAGCACTGCATGTCACCGTGACCACGTTATCTGCTTGCCCGCCTATGTTCTTGGCATACCAATGATACTGGCACATATGCGTGGACGACCAAGCTGAGCCGATCTGCGTGAAGGTATTTCCATCGGCATCCGCCACGCTGAGCGTGATGCTTCCGCAACCCACCGAAGCATTCCTAAATGCCGCTGAGACGTACAGCAGATTCCCGGCAGTATGGGTCTGTGCAGTTGACGATGCTTGTGTAGCCCCGCCGCCCGTAGTGCTCCCGGCAGCGGCGCTGACGAAGGCGACAGCAGTATATCCAGGGATTGACACCACGAAAAATAAAAGAGCGAGCAAAAATCCAGGAATCATTTATCCCCTATGGCAATTGGAAAATCAGAGTAACCAAAAGGCCCGCCGCCCCGGTCCCGGCTCCATCCACATCCACGCGCCAAGTCTGATCCGCAATCACATCATCCACGGTGCCGTCAATTACAGCAGCCGTGGCCGCCGTGTCAGAACTATCTTCATTGGCGTCAATGGTCAAGTTAGTGGAAAGCACATCGGCCACAGTGCCGGAGCAGGGGTTCCCGGTTGCTACTGCCGCGCAGCGAGCGATGTCCACCGTGATTGCGCCAGAGGAGCTTACCGCCGTTTCCACTGCCGCGACGACCCCAATTAGGTTCATGCCGATTAACTTGGAAGCCGTGGCGATATGGAAATATGCCTTGCCGTCTCCAACTGTAATCGTAGTTGCGGCAGGAATAGCTTCTAGCTGAACTTCGGACTGCCCCAGAACGGAACCGGCTAAAGCATCCGGCGTAATCGCCCGAGTTGCATCGGTTCCAGTGTTAACTTCGGATGCAATAGCTAGTTCCACACATCCCGTCACGGTCGTGCTGGAAACGTCGCAATCTATGTCCGTTCCCGTTAACGTGAGGCCATCGCCTGCGGTCTGGGGCATGGCTTCGAGCTTGTCGCGCACGTCATCCTTGTTCGCCGCCCCGGTGTCCCCGTTCCAGCCTGTCGCATCGTAAGATTCTGCAACCGGAATTACCGTGCAATCACTTTTACTTGCCCCCGCATTATCCACACAGGTGACATCCACGCCAACCATATTTACGGTGGGCCGCTTCGTGAGGTTGGAAGCCTCTTCTTGTATCTGGTCGTACCCTACCCCATCACCGGCAACAGTGTATTGCACCCACTCACCAGCGGTATCACACCCGCCCGCAGTAGGCTCGCAAACATAGATCGTATTTGCATCCTGCTCCCAGCAAAGCTCCCCGTCCTTGCCATCCGTAATCGCAGTGCAGTCAGTTGCGTGGCGAATGATTTGAACAAAATTAGCCCCGGCAGCATGAGTAGTTGTAGCGATGCCGCTGTCAATTGTCTTGTTCGTGGGTGCCTGGGTATTTGTTGTACCCATGACAGCGCCTGTAGCTCCGTGGGCTTCCGTTGCGCCAATATGGGTATCAATGTCGGAGTGGGTGTTGCTTCCAATGTCACTGAGAGAAGTATGAGAGCGAGTGCCAATCTGCGTGATGTTCGTTAGTGTGATGGTATCAGGAACCTGCGGATCAGTCACCGCTCCCTGAAGCTCCGCTAAATCGAGTACAGCTTCTAGTTCCGCCTCCACACCTGTGGCATTCAATTCATCGGCGCTGACAGAATCAACCGCTAAACTTGCCGCGTTGCTGCCACTGGTAGTGACATCCCCGCTCAATTCCGCGCAACTAAAAGCTGAGCCGTTGCCGCGCTGCACTCCAGTACATGAACTCGCCGCGAAGAGGTCGGATTCTGTAACGGTTTGCCCCCAAAACCGCCAGCGGGAACTTGTTCCGTCATAGCGCAAAGCAATCGTTTTCCCGATGGCCAGCGTTGTATCGGAACTAGCCGCAAAACTAAACCGGTTGGCCGCTGTGGAACTCGCCGATTCATGCTTCAGGACTAGGCTATTGGTCGCGCCGATATTGGTGATGGTGACGATGCGCCCGTCCGCGGGCGCCGCAGCCGCGCATTGCAACCCGGTGACGTTGCGATCTGCTGCCCCTCCGTCTATGCGCAGCGCCAACGACGTGGCGCAGTTGGTGGGATTGTAATCGTTCACATCGCCCACCAGCGCCGTGGGCGAAAGCGTGCCGGAAAAAGTCAGGTCTTTGCTGAAGGAATTCGTGCCTGTAAAGGCGTTGGAGGCGTTCAGCAGCGGAATATTGGATGCATCGCTGAGATCGGCGGTTGCTGGCTGCGCCCGCGAGAACGTATCCGGCGCTGTGAAAGCTGTTATGAACTGGCTCGCAACCGCCGCAGAAGTCGAGAGCGTCGCTTGCTTGGCGTTTAACTGCGTCTGGACTGAGCTAGTGGGATCAAGGTAGCCAAAAATGGTAGAGGTAAGCCCGCCGATTGTGCCCGTGCCAATCGGAGCCAAATCCCCCGCCGCGCTCATCTGCACGCCGTTGGAAGTTCCCCCTGCCGTGAACTTTACCGGCAGCTCGTTGCTGCCACTCACCGTATCAACTTGGAATTTAGGGCCAGTCCCGGTCGTTCCAGCCGCCTCCGTCAAACGGAAACTGATGGCGGCCCCCTGCGCCCCGGACCAGCTAAGCACGGTCGTATATGCTGCCATGTTCAGCGACAGATTGCCAGCCGGATCCGTGATAGCGTCCCAGGTACTCGACCCGCCGCCAGCCGCAGGCGTCCACAAATTAGTCGCCGAGACGTATTTCAGAAATTGCCCGTTGGTTGGGGCTGTAGTGGTGATCGGGTATCCCTGCAACGCGCCTGCATTCACTGGCGTGCCACTAATCTGGGCATGGCCCAGACTGCAAAAGATCAATCCCAACAGGAATGCGGCTGCGAGCAGCATGGCTTTGGCTAACCACAAATACTGTTTGGCTTCGGCCCACTGGTTAATTTTCCAACTCCAGCGCGGGTCTTTCATCCATGTGGGCAAGGGGGTGAATACCAAATCAGCAGGTGTATCTTCGTTATTGTGAGGAGCGAAGCCGTGGACCAGAACGGTTCCAGTCGGCCGCCCTTGGTCATCAATCACGGTAGCCAAGTAACGATCATAGATTTGAACGGCAGCGCCGCCGAGAGCAGAGAGAGGCATTATGCTTGGTTCCTATAAATAACTTTGACGGTGCACGCGGAGGTCGTATCACAGACGATATTCAGGCCCCCTGAAGCCGGAATCCCGTGCTCTGATTCCAGCATGACGCTACCCCCAATGCCCACCATCGTATTGGCTCCAAATCCGAAAGGCCGCGGCGTGGATTGCCGGTCCTGAACGGTCACTTTGGGAGCGGCCTGACCGCCATAGTTCGAGATCAAGATGCTATAAACGATGACATCTACAACGAGCACGTCACCAGCGGCATCCCCGGGGGAAGCATTAGCGATGACTGCCGTTTCAATCTGTAGCAAGTTCAGACTGGGCGATTTTTGAAACGAGGTGATTGCCATGACTTATGCTCCCGGTATGAGGTTGTTGGACATTTAATAACCACCTGTTAGAGCTGCCCGCTTCACTACACCTGTCGCTGTGCAGATGTAAATATAATCAGCATCCCAATAGACCGTGCCCGCCGTGCAGGCCGCATTGCTGGCCGGACTGGAGGAAGTGGTGGCAATCAGCACGGGGGTGACGATCGCCGAATTCGACGCCCACTGGTTGGAAGCATTGTAGGAGAACGTTCCATCCGTCCCGGCTGGATTCGCCTCTGCTGCAAGGCCCTCCGTATTGCCCATCCTTATGAAACCGGCGTCCGCCTGATCTCCAGACTGGCTTTGCAGGACGGCTGTGTTTACTAAAGGGAAAGTGGCGTTTCCTACATTCTGGATGCTCCATGAGTTCGCGTCGTCGGCAGCGTTACGTCCGGCGATTAAGGTGTTGGAATCATCCAGTTTGGGAATGAGATAAAGGGACGGGTTGCCGGTTGCCAGTGGCGCTCCGATGCGCAATCCGAAGTCCTGCCAATTCTGAATATCCATTCCCAGCCGCCACGCATTGTTGGCGGCATCGCTGGCGTGTACATAGAGGCCCGCCAGGGGCTTTTTAGTGCCCCCGGAAATGATAGGCAATCCAATCAACTGATCTGCTGCGTTGGCGGTGATGGCTACGTCAGTATCGTTGTTATCCAGGTTTAATTCGTATCCATAAGCTGGGCCAGTTCGCGTCCCTGCTGGGACAATCGTGTTTGTATTGAATGGCGTTGCGAGAGCAGTCCCGGTTCCTGAGCGCGTGACAGTGCTGAACAGCGTTGGCCCAATTTCCCCAGCAAGATTAGTGACGTGGCCCCCAACCATGAGCTGTGATCCGTGCCCCAGGGAATTGGTGTAAAACAATCCAGTGTTGTCCTGCGAGAGTAGGCCCCCTGTGCCAGCGAAGAAGACAGAGCCTAGCGTCATCCCGCTGAAGGTAGGGTTTGTGGCGAAGCGGGCAATCGTGAAAGTGGATTTGGACGGGCAGGCACGAATCACGATGGTGGGATTGGTCCCACCGCTCAGTGTGGCGATATTGGCGTACCAGAATTCGAACGCCCCGGCTACGGAGCCGATATCGGTATCGCCCGAGGTGCCCGTCACCGCAGTGATCTTCGTCTCGGGGGTCACATCGGCGGCATCGAAGGTGCCTGCCTCAATCGTGAAGGATAAGCTGGACGGCGAGCCGGTAACGTCGTACCCAAACAGCACGCTGGGGTAGTCCTCCACGTTGGGGGGCATCACCAAAGGCTGACGACCTGTGGTTCGGAGTGTGGTGGTGCGGCAGGCCGTGTTCTTCTGCTGGCTGAAGGCCAAAGCAGGCAACATCAGGAGCAGACACAAAATCGCAAAGCGTTTCATGCGAAACACCCTCCTTCGGGATTTGTTGTCAGGTTGATGGATTAAGGCAGTTTCAG
>C687J35021_10000408_pt1 | contig 34060 bp, 31 predicted proteins | sample RifCSPhighO2_12_FD_35021 | JGI IMG/M metagenome (IMG submission 35021) | reverse complement strand
TGATTTGTAGTCATAAATTTTAGTCCCCACTTGTTTTTAAGTGGGGACTAAATTAAGGCTTATAGGATGAATTCATAAGGTGTGTTCAGCGGACGCTTACCTTGATCAGTCACATCACAATCAAAATAAATTATTTCAATAACTTATGAAAATAGGAAAGGACTTGGACCCAGATTTAAAATAATAATTTATTGCTTACAACTTTTGGGTTTCAAACTGAAAAATTGCTTAGGATTTAAAGCGAGTGCAATGACGGTATTTATCTGACAACCATACGATTACTTGTTGATTTTATGTATAAAAGAATGAAGTTTGCACATTTTAAAATGACTTCATGCTACTATCTTTTCATTAAAAACTATTGGATCTATGACATGGAAACCCTAGTACTTGAACTGATCAAACCACTCACACTGACAAAAGAAGACTTTCCACCCATTAACTTTGAAGAAGGCACTGTGCTCAAAGTTCTCATGAAAACACCTACTGGTTACTTGGTAACGGCAGATTCTCGTTTTAATTTTACGGTGTCTTTTGATGATGAAAATCAAGTGTGGCAGAAGCTTTAATTTGCAACGCTCTTTAATAAAAGCATAATCCATTCAATAAGATAAAAATAAAAACCATCTTTTTTTATTGATTTAAAACTGGTTATTTTTATTAAAATTTAGTTTTTTATACCCAATCAGCAAATGAATAACGTGCTGAGAGTTTTCTGTACCTATGGATTTTGTGATTTCTAGGACTCATTTGTAGCATCGTTATGCATTCATTTTCTCCTTAATCTATTGATTTAATTACTCTACATTAAGCCCTTCATCCTTGGTATTTAAAATAATGAACTATAAATCAGAAAAAGATAAAGCGTTTAGAACGCATTGCTTTGGCCTGTAACTCTCTATTCAGCGACTCATTCACCAAGCTCACTACTATTTAAATCTAGGTCTTTCTGCAAAATCTACCGCTATAAAAAAGCCTCGGATACGAACATCCAAGGCTTTTCAATTTTTAAACGTGTGCTGAGCTAAGTTATTGCGCGGTATAACCACCATCCATTACCACGGCTTGACCAGTTACACCACCCGCCTTATCGCTGGCAAGGAAGATTGCATAATCCGCAATTTCTTCTACACTCAGTAAGCGTTTTTGTGGCACCATCGCCAAAATCACATCTTCTAATGCACTTTGCTCACTGACATTTCGAGTTTTAGCCAAGTCATGAATTTGACCGCGTACCAACGGTGTATCGACATAGCCCGGACACAGAGCATTCACCGTAATACCATCACGCGCGCACTCTAAAGCCGCCACTTTGGTCAAACCAATCACACCATGCTTAGCACTGTTGTAGCCGGCCTTGCCAGCAAATCCAATTAATCCATTAATCGAAGCCATATTAATCACGCGACCAAACTGCTGTGCTTTCATGATTGGAAATGCGTACTTAATGCCAATGAATGACCCCACCAACATGACATTAATCAGCTTTTGATAGACTGCAGTTGGAAAGTCTTCAATCACTGCAACATGCTGAAAACCCGCATTATTGATGAGAATGTCCAACCGACCATAAGTTTTCTGAGTCAGTTCAATCGCAGCTTTATATGCTTCTTCATCAGTCACATCACAAGGCGCAGACAATGCTTCAAAGCCTTGCTTTTGAAGTGCCGCCACAGTTTCAGAACACTTCTGGGCATTCATATCAGAAATGACAACTTTGGCACCTTCACTGGCAAATTTCTTTGCAATTTCATGTCCAATACCACTGGCTGAACCTGTAATAAATGCCACTTTATCTTTTAACAGTTGACTCATGATGTACTCCGTTGTCTTCTTTTTTCATTCCAAAGTCTTAAACAATACCAAACCAAGTAAAGGCAGCAATAGCAACAAATACCGCGATGGTTTTAATAATCGTGATGGCAAAAATGTCTTTATAGGATTGTTTATGGGTTAAACCTGTCACAGCAAGCAAGGTAATCACGGCGCCGTTATGAGGTAAGGTATCCATACCGCCTGATGCCATCGCAACAATACGGTGCATGACTTCAGGTGGAATACCCATGGCTAGAATCGCAGCATTGTATTGATCGGCCATCGCACTTAGCGCAATACTCATACCGCCAGAGGCTGAACCAGTCACACCCGCTAAGACTGTCGTGGTAACCGCACCATTGACTAGTGGATTGGTAAAAGTATTGCCCAATGCATGACTAATGATCGCAAAGCCCGGTAAGGCCGCAATAATCGCACCAAAACCATATTCAGATGCGGTATTCATCACGGCAAGTAAAGACCCGCCAATACTGGCATTGACACCATCTTTGAAGCCCGTATAGACACGACGGAAGTCAAATGAAATTGCCGCAATGATCCCCACAATTAAGGCTAAACCCACGGCCCAAATGGCAGAGGTTTTCGCAACATCGACAGTGTAAGCTGCAAGTCCAATGGCATTGAAATCAAAACCGTTTGGATACCATTCTTTAATTGCAGTGGATAAATACTTATTGGTCACAGCAACTAAAATAAGAGGTACAAAAGCCAACCATTGACGCGCGTTAGAACCATTCGAGGTTGTATCTAAGTTCTGTTTAAGTTGTTGTTGCTCGGCTTCTGTCAGCTCAATACCTGTGGCATAGCCGTCGCCATTTCGAGCGGCTACACGGCGACGCCATTCCAAATAGCTCAGGCCCGTTGCTAGAACAAATACCGCACCAATCAAACCAAGAAACGGCGCTGCATAAATATCTGTACCAAAAAAGGTCGTCGGAATAACGTTTTGAATCTGCGGGGTTCCCGGCAAGGCATCCATGGTAAAGGTAAATGCACCAAGGGCAATGGTTCCCGGAATCAAACGCTTTGGAATGTTGGCTTGTCTAAAAAGTTGATTTGCAAATGGATAAACTGCAAAGACCACCACAAAGAGACTGACACCGCTATAGGTTAAAATCGCCCCTAAAAGCACAACGGTTAACATTGCATTTTTAGAGCCAATCAGGTTCACAATGGTTTTGGCAATGGATTCTGCAATCCCTGACATTTCAACCACTTTACCGAAGATGGCACCGAGTAAAAACACCAAGAAATAATCTTTAATGAACCCAACCATTTTGGGCATAAATACGCCTGAATAAAAAGGCAAAACGTTAGCAGGGTTAATCAGTAAAACTGCCAACAGGGCACAAATCGGTGCCATAAGAATGACAGAAAAACCTCTGTAGGCTGTATACATCAGTAGCCCAAGAGACAATAAAATTACACCCAAATCCCACATATTTTTTACTCCATCCTTAAAGAAAATATGTCTTGATGTGCTGTGATATTAATGGCGAATGATGTCAAATCTAGTTGAGTCACAGTGCAATCAGCCTGTGTGGAAAGACCGAATACGCATTCATAGACCATCTATTTCCCTCATGACGATATGTCTATTTGCACTCTGATCTATGTACTATATTTATCCATCAGAGCATTAATATTTCAGCTTATGGGTCAGACTATAATGCATATAAACCCACGCATTGTTTGAAAATAATCATTGAGCAAGAAGAAAAATTGATTAATATCCAAGCCATAGCAAGACAGATAAAACTAATTGCATCAAGTTAAAGGTAAAATTTCACAATCGCACGAAATGACTATTTTTTATATTTTTCATTCAGTTAAAACATATTTTTACAGACTATCATGCTGTTCGACTTATACTGCTTTGACAACTTGATAAAAATGACACCCACTTCCATCACTTGATCTGTTTTGACCGTCTGTTGTATTTTTTATGTAAACCATTTGAGAGCAACACGTTCATCTTCATTCAACATCGTGTTGCATCATTGCTCAGGGAAGTTCATGACACTCAAACAATTAAAAGCCTTTTTGGTCCTTGCACGTACGCTTAATTATGCCAATGCAGCCAATGAACTGTGTCTGAGCCAATCCGCTCTCAGCTTAAGTATTAAAACATTAGAAGAAGAACTCGGTGGAAAACTGTTTAAACGCAACACACGTCGGGTAGAAATCACTATTGAAGGTCAGTCCCTCATTCCCTATGCCAAAAAGCTTCTAGCCAACTGGGAGGATATGGAAAAAGATGTCAAACAGCGCTTTAAACTCAACCGTGGCACTTTAAATATTGCCTCAATGCCCTTTGCCACTCATGCTGTACTCCCCGCAGTGATGCATGATTTTTCACAGTTGCACCCTAACATCAGTTTTTCAATTCATGACATCACCAATGAAAAAATCATTGAAAAAGTTCAAGAAGGTATTTTTGAGATTGGCATTTGTTTTGAACCCAAGGCCAATGACCAACTAATTTTTCAGCCTTTATTCAATGAAGACTTTTTAGCTCTATTGCCCAAACACCACGTCTTAGCCAAACAAAAAAGCGTGACATGGCCTGAACTATGCTCTTGTCCATTTGTGACCTTACAAAACCCCTCAATTATTCGGCATGTGATTGAGGAACATTGTGCTGCGCATCAAGTGGTGTTGGACTTGAAAGTCGAATGCCACCAAATCAGTTCGCTTTCACACTTCGTTGCCTATGGTATGGGCGTGAGTGCTATTCCACGACATTTCCAAAAATTCATCGACCTTGAAAAAAATGTGTTGGTTGAAATTGAGGACAACCAAGCGCAACTCGCGGTGGGCATTATTTATAAGAAAGATTATGAACTGTCTAACATGTCGTCTCAATTTATTGAAACCACACTTTGGCATCATTTCTAAGCTAAGTTCTCCTCCTTGACTAAGCGAAACTGAGGCTAAACCTTGATAGTTCAGAATAAGCCGTATGATTATTTGCATGGCTTTACCACATGCTTTGACTCTTCTTTTATTTATTTTTCTTTGTAAATATTCTGCATTAATGAGTTTTTCTTATTATACGTTAGAAAGATTCAATTTCTAAAAAGTGCAGCGCAATGCTAAAAAATAACAAGCAAGGAAGATCAGGAAATAAAAGATGAATAAAGTCGTCGCAAATGCAGCCGAAGCATTGGCCGATGTGGTTGCCAATAATCAAACGGTTGCCGTGGGTGGTTTTGGCCTCTGTGGTATTCCAGAAGCATTAATTGATGCCTTAAAAGATACAGGTGTCACAGGTTTAACCTGTATTTCGAATAATGCAGGTGTGGATGGCTTCGGTTTAGGTAAATTATTAGAAACCAAACAAATTAAAAAAATGATTGCCTCTTATGTCGGTGAAAATAAAGAGTTTGAGCGCCAGTATCTCAATGGTGAACTTGAAGTTGAGCTCACCCCGCAAGGCACACTCGCAGAAAAACTACGTTCAGGCGGCGCAGGTATTCCTGCATTTTTCACCCAAACAGGTGTAGGCACCCTCATTGCCGAAGGTAAAGAAGTCCGTGACTTTGATGGTCGTCCGCATATTTTAGAAATGTCCCTTACTGCGGACATTGCTTTAGTGAAAGCCTACAAAGCCGATAAAGCCGGCAACTTGGTATTCCGTAAAACAGCACGTAATTTTAACCCTGACTGTGCCATGGCAGGCAAATTCACCATTGCCGAAGTTGAACAGGTGGTTGAAATTGGTGAAATCGATCCAGATGACATTCATTTGCCGGGTATCTACATCAACCGTGTGGTACTGAACGCCACCCCTACAAAGCAGATCGAACAACTGACCATTAAAGCAGAGGAAGCTTAATCATGGCTTGGACACGTAATGAAATGGCGCAGCGTGCTGCCCTTGAACTCGAAGATGGTTTTTATGTCAACTTAGGTATTGGCTTACCGACTTTAGTGGCCAATTATCTGCCAGAAGGGATCAATGTTTGGTTACAGTCAGAAAATGGCTTGCTCGGTATTGATGAATTTCCAACCCGTGATGCCGTCGATGCAGACTTGATTAATGCAGGAAAACAAACTGTCACCGCACGTAAAGGGGCTGCATTTTTCTCAAGCTCAGAATCCTTTGCTATGATTCGGGGTGGACATGTCAATATTGCTATTTTAGGTGCAATGGAAGTCTCTGAAACGGGTGACTTGGCAAACTGGATGATTCCGGGTAAAAAAGTCAAAGGCATGGGCGGTGCTATGGACTTGGTTTCTGGTGTACAAAAAGTCGTGGTGCTCATGGAACACTGCGCCAAAGATGGCACGCCAAAAATTGTGCCTCAATGTACCCTACCACTCACGGGTAAAGCTGTCGTCAGCCGTATCATTACTGACTTAGGCGTAATGGATATCACGACTGAAGGTGTGAAACTGGTTGAACTGGCACGCGATGTGAGCCTAGAACAAATTCAAAAAGCAACAGGCTTAGTACTGATCATCAATGACTTTAAAGCCGCTTAGTACAAAACGACATCATTCAAAGCAGCTTCGGCTGCTTTGTTATTGGGTTGAATCAAAAAGATTTTCAGTTAGAAAGAAACGTCTTTATAGCCTTTGAATCAAGCATAAAAACCATCATCAGCTTGATTAAGAGCATCTCTATACTCCCGAATTTAGCGAATGATGACTCCCGCGCACATCTTTTTAACCCAAATAGCTGATGAAAAACTAAGCCGCTCGGCTACTATATTTGCATTCCACATTCAGAGGTTCCCATGTCACAACAAGATTATGAAAATGGTTTAAAAGTTCGCACAGAAGTCATGGGCGAATCTTTTGTTAAACGTGCTCAGGACAATACTGTACCTTTCACCCAACCTTTGCAGGACTGGATTAATGAACATGCTTGGGGCTCAACATGGCAACGTGAAGGTGTCTTACCGCGTAAATATCGCTCGTTAATTACCATTGCATTTTTGACGGCACAAAAGAGTCCAACGGAACTGAAAGGCCATGTTCGTGGTGCGTTGAATAACGGTGCAACGGTTGAAGAAATTCAAGAAGTCCTTTTACACAGTTTACCTTATTGCGGCGCACCTGCGACTCAAGAGGCGTTCCGTGCTGCACTGGAAGTGATTCAGGAATATCAAAGCAATTCATAAATAGATTATGCGCCATACAAAAGCGTTTTTTGCAGTCGTATGGCGTGATTCATCTGGTTTGGCTATGCAGCATTTTTTGCCTAGCCAAACCATTTCCATTAAAAGGCTTTGGTCACACTCATGCCAACGCTAAAGTTTCGACCATCGGCAGGTTCAAAGAAGCGACTATTGCCGTCATTCACAATTACTGAGCCAACATAGTTACGGTCAAACAAGTTATCGAGTCGAGCATAGCTGTTTACTTTCCAGTCACGGTTTACCCATAAATAGCCGACATTTGCAGCCACAACGGTATAACTTGGCGCAGTATCTGAGTTGATATCATCGACATAAATTTTATCCATATATCGTGCTTCTAAGCCTGCTTGAAAGCCCTGTTCAGGTTGCCATGCAATACGAGTAAATGCTTGATTTTTAGCAATTCCGGGAATCTTATTTCCTTTATTAATGGCTTTCGCATAAGGTTTTGTTGAATCATCTGGATTCGCTATTTCTGCTGTATAACTATCAAATTCAGCATCGATATAACTAAAGCTAGATTGAATATTGAGTTCTTTCCAAATCGTTTGTTGCCATGAAAGCTCTAAACCTTGTCGTGTGGTTTGATCTGCATTACGAAAAGTCGCACGACCATCACGTGTTCCCGCTGTCACTATATCGTTTTCTGTATCTGTCTGGAAAATAGCAAAAGTGAAGAGCCCGAATGGATTCTGCGACTTTAGACCCAGCTCATAGTTATCACTACTTGCTGCTTTTAACGCAAAATTCATACCCGATTTCGAAGGATCAGTGTTATAAGCCATTTCGGTAAAGGTTGGCGTTTCAAAGCCTTTGCCATAACTGGCATAGGCATAAATTTCAGGTAAAATTTCCCAGCCTAAAGCTACAGAAGGCAATAATTTTTGATAATCCGTTGAACCACTGTCATCACCATTTTTATCAAGGATGTAATGATCATCTGACTCATAATGTACATTGCTATAGCGTAAGCCTGTATCAAGATGCCATGTGGGTAAGAATTGCCATGAGGCTTGTACATACGGATCTAAATTCCACAGGGTATTATTTTCATTTCGGCGTAAATCACCTTTCACGCCAAATGTACCCGCATGATTATAATTGTTATAACCTTTACGGTCTTCAACCATGCGGTCTAAAGCCACACCGGCAACCAAGGTTGTATTCGGTAAAAGCGCTTTACCCGTCCAACGGAAGTCCGCACCATAATAATCCCGATCAAAATCAATCACGCCACCTGCATGGCGAGGGTTTAATTGTGATGTATTCTCAATACATTCCCCTGTCGTTTTACTTAACGTACATTTAGGAATCGACTGATATTGTACGACCTGTCGGTTGCCCAAATAGAACATGCTATATAGCTCTTGCTGATCATTCAGCGGCTTAGTCCACGTCAGTCCTGTTTGGGTTTGTTCAATTTCTTTACGGACATTATAGGTATTTTTGCTGTCATTGACTTGTTTTGGATTGGCTTTCCACTGCTCATGCTTTAGACCTTGTGGGTCGTCGGCATCAATATCGACACGGTTCATCACCCAGTTGATTTTACTGCCATCCTCTAAGTTCCACGTCAGTTTGGCATTATTCAATACTTTTTGTGCAGCACTATGATCTCGAAAACCATCGGTATCAAAATAAGAGGAACTAATCACATAAGCAGGTTGATTGGCCTGTTCGGAACCCCCTTGTAATTGGATATTGGCTTGTTGCTTATGATGGCTGCCTGCATTTAGACCCACTTGAATTGAGTCTTTCCCTTGTCCTTCTTTGCTCTCAGCCAAGATGGTTCCACCTGATGAGTTACCATATAAAGATGAAAATGGCCCTGTCAGTACTTCGATGTGATCTAAACTATTGAGGTCAATATTGGAACTTTGCCCTTGACCATCAGGCATGGTCGCAGGAATACCATCGACATACATCCGAATGCCACGTACGCCGAAAGTTGAACGAGCGCCAAAGCCACGCATCGAAATCTGTAAGTCTTGCGCATAGTTTTCGCGGTTATTAATTTGTAAGCCTGCAACCCCTTGTAATACTTCGGATAGGTTCACATTGGCATTGTTTTGTACTGTAGCCGCTTGGACTTTTTGAATGGATGCAGAAGTCGATAACAACTCGCTATCGGTATGTACCGCTTGGACGGTGATGACAGGAAGTTGATATTCTGTCGCTTCTGCATAAGCATGCAAAGATTGTAAAATAACCGCTGTCAATAAGGCTTGTTTAAAAGGCGCAGGCATCAAATAAGTTAATCGCACAATATTTCCTTGCTTGTTATTACCATAAAAATGGGAAGCCTATCATCTCGACAGGCTTCCCATACAATAAAACGTTTTAATCGGCTAAGCTATACGCAACCACATAATCACCATGATCAGGCGACTGGCGTGCCCCACCTGCGGAAATGACCACATATTGCTTGCCTGTTTTTGGAGAAATGTAGCTCATCGGTGTCCCTTGGCTACCTACAGGTAAACGCGCTTTCCATAACTCTTCACCATTAGATGAATTGAAGGCACGCAAGTAGAAGTCTTGTGTTGCAGCAAAGAACACTAAACCACCTTGCGTCGCCATTGGACCACCAATAGTTGGCATACCAATCGGCGCTTTTAAGCCCATTTTAATACCCATTGGACCAGTATCTTCAACCGTACCTAAAGGCACCTGCCAGGCCACTTGACGGGTTTTCATATCAATCGCCGTCATGGTTCCGAAAGGTGGTTTTTGACATGGAATGCCCAGTACCGACATAAAGCGGTTTTTATTCACTTTATACGGTGTACCTTTCATTGGCACTGCGCCCATACCTGTGTTGACCTTCTCTCCACCACTGGCTTCAAGTTTTAAATCTTCAGGCGTTTGTTTAATCAGCTGAATCCACAGACCTAGGCGCATGTCGTTGACAAACATATAACGATGCGTTGGGTCAAATGCGATACTGCCCCAGTTCATCCCACCCAACGAACCCGGAAAACTCAAAGATATATCAGAACCCGGTGCTGTAAATAGACCATCATAACGCATGGATTTAAAGTTAATGCGACACATCAACTGGTCAAATGGCGTTGCGCCCCACATGTCCGATTCAGTCAAAGTCTGATTGCCAATTTGTGGCATTTCAACTGAACGTGGCTGAGTTGCACTGTATTGCTCATCAGGAATATCTGCAGCTTTGACAGGTTGTTCAACCACTTTAGTTAAAGGCTTGCCTGTCACACGGTCGAGTACAAAGAACTGACCAGACTTGGTGCCAATGACGACAGCAGGTTTGGTTTGCCCATTTTGCATTGGAAAATCGACCAAGCTTGGCTGCATGGGTAAATCGAAGTCCCAAAGATCATTGTGAACGGTTTGATAAACCCACTTTTCTTTACCTGTGGTTGCATCCAAAGCCAAAACAGAAGAATTGTACTTATGATCGACAGGTTGACGATTTCCGCCCCAGACATCGACCGACGAACTCCCCATCGGTAAAAACACCGTGTTCATTTGCGGGTCGTAGGACATTGCCGCCCAAGAATTAGCTGAACTACGTTTATAGATTTCACCCGGTTTTAGGACATAGTTTGGATTTGGGTTACGTGGATCAAAAGCCCAACGCAGCTGCCCAGTAATCACATCATAAGCACGAATCACACCACCCGGCATATCGGCTGCAAAGTTGTCAGCAATACGACTCCCGACAATGACGCTAGTGCCTGCAATGGTTGGCGCTGAGGTCACTTCAAAACGAGGCGCTTGCGTACCCGCACCTAGACCTTCCAGTAAGTTCACCGTTCCATCGACACCAAAGTCTTTACAGCGTTCGCCTGTATCGGCATTGACTGCAATTAAACGACCATCAGGTGTATTGGTATAAACACGACGTGGACATGCGGTATTATTTGCCACCGCTGTCACCGCACTTGCACCGGCTAAAGTCGGTTGTACCAAGGCTTGAGTCGAGTCAAAGTAACCCACACCCCGACAACGCTCCCAAGCATCGGCTTTAGAGTTCACTTCAGCCTTCCAGATTTGTTTACCTGTATCTGCATCTAAAGCAATGATGTTGTTATGCGGTGTACATAAAAAGACTTTATCACCCACCTGTAAAGGCGTGAGCTGGTCTTCTGCGCCATTACCCGTACCTGTAGTCATATCGCCTGTTTGAAAGCGCCATGCCTCCTTTAACTTAGACACATTATTTCGGTTGATCTGATCCAACGCAGCAAAACGACTTCCACCGGCATCATTACCATAGTGCGACCAATTCACTTGTTGAGTTTGAGTTGTTACAGGCACTAGGGGTAGTTCTTCACCACTGGCTTTTACCGTTGGATGTGGAATAAACATGCCATACAAACCACCGAGCATACCTAACACCGTTAAACCACCTAAGGCATAAGCGGGTGCTGAAGGCGCAATTTGAAATTGGTACTTACGAATAGCAGGTAAAGTAAAACAGAGTGCGGCAAATAAACCCGCAGGGAACATTAAACGTGAATGGAGTGCCCAAAAATCCCAACCTGCATCAAACAGTGCCCAAACCACGGTCCCAAGAAAAACCAGTGCAAAAATCCAGACACCCAGTGCTTTTTTTCTAAAAATAAAGATTGCGGAAATGGTGGTCAATAAACCTGCAATCAGGAAGTACCAAGAACCACCTAGACTAATCAGTTTTCCACCACCGATTAAATAAAATAAGCCAGTCAGCAATAAAGCTAAGCCTAATATAAAGCACCATATTTTAAATATGGGTTGAGATTGCGCTTCGGACATACGTTTTACTCCAAATGCTGTGTTTTAAATGACCACTCCTACTTTGTTCTGAGCATCATTCACACCACATCCAAACTTTTGAGCATCCACAATTAGTTTGCTTCAGCAACGAAAAGAAAGAGCATTTAAATTCAGCAATCACATCTCTGATATTTTAAACACTCTTCCACTTCAAATACGATTAAAAATTCACCTTAACGCTAAGACCCGCCACCCATGCGTCATCCACTTCTTTCACCCCAGAAGGTTGATAGATATATTGCAAGTTGGGTCTGAGCATCACCGCAGGTGACCACTGATAGGTATAGTTCAACTCAACATTGAGTTCGTCATGTTGAATTGGGACATAATCGCTGGCAAGCGCGTCATAACTGTAATAACCACGGCCTTCGTTAGTGGCGATTTGCTTGTCCGTCGCACGGTCATTCACCACATAGTTGGCCAAACCAAAGCCAATAGAATCATTTGGACGGCTATCAAAAGGACCTTTGTACCAAAGCGCCAGTTGTTGTGTACTTTCTACAAATGTTGTGGCCTTATCGTTCACTACACCATTAAAACTGATATATAAACCATGCTTCGGATCAGCTCCGTGTTGGGTCAGTTGTTGTTGTGCATTCAGCCAAAAACTGTATTTTCCATCTTGCATTTCACCACTGCGAATGTCTTTTGACTCAGCCGTGGAATACAACGCGCCGATTTTATATTCACCAGGCAAGCCATTAAACGAGGCTAACTTTGGTTTCCAAGCCAACTCTACAGGAATAGTAGCCCCTTCGACATTGTCCATATCAAGGTTAAAGCCATCACTGTCTGAATCTGTTTTGACATTGTCTGGATTAACTTCATAGACCCCAACGCCAAATGACCAGTCTGGTGCAAATTGGTATTTAACATTGGTGCCCCATAAACTGACAGGCCAGTTATACCAAATCGAACCGATGGATTTTCCAAGCTGTCCGCCACACAAAAGTAAATTCTGAAATTCACATTGCGAACTATTAAAGTCATCCGACATGCCCATACGACCAATCTTAAATTGAACGCGGTTATCATCAAATCCAGTTTTGATCCAAGCCTGAGTTAAGCGCCAAATTTTGCCACGACCATAAATTTCTTGGCTGTTGCCCAAGGTACTGGCACGAGGGTCTTTAATTCGTTCAAGCGTTAGGGCGTTACCATCACGTTTGGTAATCATCAAGCCTGCTGTGGTATTTTCCCAACCTGCAATTTTATTTAAATCAAAATTGGCACCTAAGGTCAACTGTGCAGCATTGTCAAAACTTCTGTCATCGTTATAACCACCAGCCAAATTGGTCGCTGCTTGGCTCATAATTGAAGCTGTAAATTTATAACCTTGATCTTCCAGTTGCTTCCGTTCACCGTTCCAATCACCGAATAACCATTGACGATCTGCCGAATAAAATTCATTGGCTGAAGCTAATTGGCAACCGAGTAGCGCCAAAGACAGTGTGCCAATTTTTACCATATGTGTTTTTAAAATCGATGGTTTTAATAATTGTTGCTGCATCCCAAACATCCTTTTCTGTGAGGAAAGCTCAACGCAGGTGAGCTTTCCATGCTGTTTTTATTATTTAATGCGAACGGCTGGACTAAGTTCAGAAGTTGCACCCAAATGGTCTGTAACATTGGCGGTGACATTGGCCACACCACTTGCCACTTTCCATGTTGCTTGACCTTGACCTTGTGCATTCGTGGTCACCACTTGAGTACCTAAATACTGCTCTGCTTCTTGACTCTTCGCTTGACGATTGGCAAAGAACTCAACCTGATAGCGTTGATTCGGTTGCGCTTGCACTTCTGCCGTGACTTGACCTTTGCTATAACTTAAACGCGGTGCTTGGATATTTTGGTTTGGCATCGCATTACAGCCCTGTTCATTTGGCTGTGTACAGGTTTTTTGCAGTTTCGCCGCTTCAATGACCACGCCACCACCACGAGAACCCACAAAGCCAGCATGTTCAAGCGCAGGCACAGCAAACACAATTGCGCCTAAACGCTGATTAGGTACACACGAACCACCTGCTTCACAGCGTTTAATATCTTTGCCATTGCCCCAAATTAGGTTTTTGGTCAAGGTTGTGCGGGCATTGGCATCTTTTTCTGAACGAATGGCAATTCCTAAACGATTACCATGAACTTTATTGCTGTCAAAGATGTTGCCATCACCGGTGAGGTTAAAGCCAATTGAGTTATTGGTCAGTTCGTTATAAGCGATGTAATTGCGCTTACCCCAGTTGATTTGCAAACCATCAGAGTAGTTTTCAAATTTGTTCCCCACCACCGCATTGTCATTACCCCACAGGATTTCAATCCCTTGCGACGGCTCTGGGTTGGCTTTGGTTGAAGTAAATAGATTGTTGGCCACAAGGTTAAATGCCGCGCCACGGGTAAGCTCAAGACCATCGCCATTATCTACAAACACGTTGTTCAAAACTTTGTTGTTATTGGTGGTGGTCGAGGTCGGATTGCCCTTACCGTCATCACCCGTCAACATCACGCCTGAACCACCGTAGTTATTACTGATACGGTTATGTTGAATCAAGTTATTGCTTGAGCGGTTCACCAATACACCAATACAGAAACGGTGGATATCGAGACCTTTTAAAGTCACGCCATTGACATCTTGCAGCACCAGACCCGGCAAACTCATGGTACGGACGTTGGTGCCATACTGCTCTGGGTTTGCGCCTGAGCAGGCTTTCGCACCTTGGCCTTTAATGTAATTAGAGCCATCAATGGCAATAAACTCACCAGTTTTGTCCCACTGGGTACCAATAATTTTCACTGAAGATTTGATTGGCGGTAAAGCTTGATTCAGCTTAATCACATAAGGGGCTTTACCAACTGCTTGAATCTGAATTTCATTTTCTTGCGCTGCATTGGCATTCGATTGTTCAATTGCCCACCGTAATGAACCTTTCGCACTATCGTCCTGATAGCGGTCAACAATATAAGTTTCTGCACTGGCAAAACCTGAAGCCACTAAACCCAATGCCAAAGTCGTTAAACGTAAAGTTAATGATTGCATCTTTAAATCCTTTTATGTCTCTGAGTCTTAAGGTGTAGGCTGAACAGTTTTAAGGAACTGTTTAAGTTGAGTCACATCAATTTGACCTGGTGCTGACGCCTCACCAATCATGCCAAAACTTAGGCTACCACCCATGTTGGCAGTAGCGACACGCGAGATCGTGCCCAATTGCCCCATCGACATGGTCAGTAATGGTTTTTGACTTTTTTGGCTCACAGTAAGCGTTGCATTCATCAGGGTAAAGACATCTTGTTTAGATTTCGGCATCACCGCTATTTTCAAAATATCTGCGCCCATTTGGTCTTGTTTCAGCAAACGGTTTTCAATTTCTTGTTGTTCTGGGGTTTTATTAAAATCGTGATTCGACATGATCACCAACACATGTTGATCATGAGCCAATTTGGTCAATTTTGCCACGCTGCCTGCATCACGGAACATCTCGATATCTAGCAATTGCATAAATGGAGCTTTTAGATATTCGCGATAAATTTTTTCATAGTCTTGATCAGACACCGTCATTTTTCCGCCTTCGTTATGGGTACGAATGGTGGCAATCAGTGGTTTGTCTTTTAAAATTTGATTCAGCTGCTTACCAAGTGCAATGACTTTTTTCGTGTCAGCAGAAAATGCGAGTAAATCGATACGAAACTCAGCCACATCTGCGCTTGGGTTGCTGGCAATCACTTTCGCTTGGGCAATGGCTTGCTCTGCTGTCTTTGCGGTAATCGGCACAATAGTTTTGACAGGTAAGTCACCAATATTGAGGTTTTTCACCATATAGTGTTGTGTCGTAGGGGCAACTTCGGCTGAAAATGCCGTAGGCATTGCCGCTAAAACAGCACTGCTTAAGCAAAGTTGCATCGCAATCTTTTTGATTGTCATCATTACATTTCCTTGTATTTACAAACTATTGCCTGACTTCTGTTATCAATGGCAAATATACGTGGGATGAATGAAATGGGTCATACCATCACCACGCATAATTTTTTTTACCTTTAGTATTAGTTCAAGATGTCTCGCACTAAATCTTGGAAAATTCAGATATCTAAAAAGACCGTTTCATCTTCACCTTGAATACGAATGTCAAAGCGATACACCACTTCACCATCACGCTCTTCACGTTTTGCAATGAGGGTTTGACGACGTGGTGCCCACTCAATGCCTTTCAGTACAGGATCTTGTGCATTGGCTTCAGCTTCATCTTCAAAATACACACGGGTATTCAAGCCAATGTTAATCCCGCGAGCAAAGATGATCAGTGCAATATGCGGTGCCTGAGTTGTGCCTTTACGGCCCGGAACCGAACCCGGTTTAATGGTATTGAAACTCCAAAAACCAGTTTCGAAGTCTGCGCCTGTACGTCCCCAACCGAGGAAGTTTGGATCGACCGCTTTGCCTTGCATATCCGCCGCACTTGGATACACGCCGTTGGCATCCGCCTGCCAGATTTCAATCAATACATCACGTAGCGGCAAACCTAAGCCGTCAAACACTTGACCTTCTAAGCGAATACGTTCGCCTAAAGTATTTTCTTTAACTAACTGGTTATTAAAGTTATTTTCAAACACTTCGATGTTGGCTTGTTGTGGCAACAAACCAATGTGTACGTATGGTCCACCTGTTTGAGATGGCGTTTCATGCAATTCCTGAAAATTCCAATGGTTCATGTTGTTCTCCCTGAATTAAGTCAAATCATTTTCGAAATAAGTCGCACGACGACCACGTAAAGTGATGTCAAAGCGGTAACAACGGCTGTCTGCTTCAATGAAGTTACTCTTGTCTTCAAGGGCAATCAGCGCGCGACGTTGTTGTTCCGAAGGAATGGTTTTAATAATCGGACACGAATCAATCAGCGTATCGCCTTCAAAATAGAACTGTGAAATAAGACGCTGCGCCCAACCATCGGCAAGTAAAGAGAAATGGATATGTGCAGGACGCCATTCATTAATACGGTTACGCCAAGGGTACGGACCTGGTTTAATGGTACGGAATACAAAATAACCATTGGCATCGGTCATCATGCGACCACAGCCGCCAAAGTTCGGGTCCATCGCACCAATAAACTGATCATTTGGATGACGGTAGCGCCCTGAAGCATTGGCTTGCCACACTTCGAGCAAGGCATTTTTGACTGGACGACCAAACTGGTCACGTACATAACCATGTACAATAATGCGCTCACCAATCGGTAAACCTTCTTTGGCATAGTTCAAGATCAAATCGTTATCTTTAGGCCCAAACTGGTCTGCACTAAAATGTGGTGCAGTCACTTCAGTTAAAGTTTCTGCAATTGAGATCAATGCATTTTTTGGCGAGCGTAATACACTGGTTTTATAGCCGGGTGCATATGCTGGCGGATGATCATCGGTATTGCGTTGTGCATAAGCACCTAAAATAAGTTGCGACATGTGACGTCCCTCTTAATCTTGTTCCATTACTCTTGATTCGTTGGTTCTTGGCTAAGCTGCTGTTCGCTCAGCTTTTGCGGGGCAATGCCCAAATCTGCAAAAACCTCTTCTGCCATGTGCATGGCTGCATTGGCTGCGGGCAAACCGGCATACAGTGAACAGTGCAAAATCAACTCTTTTAAGTCGTCCTTGGTCACACCATTGTTAAAACAAGCACGTAAATGCATACGCAGTTCGTCTTCACGGCCCAGTGCCAATAACACGGCAATGGTGACTAAGCTACGGGTGTGGCGTGGCATGCCTGGTCTAGACCAGACTTCGCCCCAGGCAAAACGGCTAATAAAATTTTGAAAGTCGGCATTGAAATCATTCAAGTTCTCAATTGAACGACCGACATGCTTTTCACCCAGCACTTCGGTGCGTACGGCGATTCCTTGTTTATAACGTTGTTCATCATTCATGGAAGAAATCTCAATTAAGTCGCATCGGTATGTGCAACCAGTGATTTAACAAAAATAGCGACTGCTGCTGCTGTTGCTGGAATTAACAGCAGACTTAAAATAGCTGTAAACGACCAGTCATTGCCGAGTAATACCGCACCGATCCAAGCACCAAATACCGCACCAAAACGTCCAATCCCAGACATCCACGCCACACCTGTTGCACGGCATTGGGTTGGATAAAAACGAGCACTGAGTGCTGGCATTGCCGACTGCGCACCATTAATTGCAACACCTGCGCAAAGCACTAAAATGGCAAGTAAGGTTGGATTTGCTAAGCTCTGACCAACGGCAAAGGCAAAGAGCCCAGCGACAAAGTAAAAGCCTGCAATAATGCGGTTCGGGTTGAAACGGTCCATTGCCCAGCCAATAAATAAAGCACTGAGGACACCACCAAACTGGAATAAACCACCGATAAATGCAGCACGTTCCATCGTTGCGCCAGTTTCACGCATTAAGGTTGGTAACCAACTGGTGAGTAGATAAATCATCACCAAACCCATAAAATAGGTCAGCCACAATAAAACCGTGCCTTTGACATATTTCTGAGAGAACAGCATGCCAAACACACCTTTCTTCTCTCCACCTTCCGTTTTTTCTTCAGGTACATGAAACTCAGTAACACCATGTACTTGCGTCGGTGCAATACGCGTTAGAATTTTGCGAACTTTTTCGGGGTCACGACCTTTCACAATCAAGAAACGATAAGATTCAGGTAAGAAGAAAATCACCAAGATCATCAAAATCAGTGGCGACCAACCGCCCAGTAAAAATAAGCTGTGCCAACCAAAGGTTGGGATCAACCAACTGCTGATGAAACCACCTGTTGCCATACCCAAGTTGTAACCACAGAACATACAGGTCACGAGTAGCGAGCGAGAGCGCTGCGGGCAATATTCAGAAAATAGTGTGGTTGCATTCGGCATCGCAGCACCCAAACCAATACCGGTTAAAAAGCGAAGGACCACCAAGGTATTTAAGTCCGCTGCATAGGCTGATGCCAAAGTAAAGCCACCAAAAATCAGCATCGAAACACTTAAAACAATCTTTCGCCCAAAGCGGTCAGCGGTTGGGCCAGACACCAAAGCACCAATAATCATGCCGCCTAAAGCAGCACTCATCACAGGACCGAGTTGCGAGCGGTCTATCCCCCAGTCTTGTGCCAAGGCTGGAGCAATAAAACCCATTGCCGCAGTATCAATACCATCAACAAAAACAATGAGAAAACATACAATTGCGATCAACCACTGATATTTGCTAATCGGTGCATCATTAATCAGTGCTTGTGCGTCTATACTCGTTTTTTGAGTAGCGTATTCCTGAGACGCCATACCTGCCTCCTTGGGCTGAAAGTCCTTTTAAAAATCCTTAAACTATTGAAGCGATCCAATGAACTGACTGAGGGTTTGGGTAAACAGCTCAGGTTGCTCAATATTGGAAAGATGCGATGTATCAATCACCGCTAATTCACACTTTTGAATCTGTTGTTGCATAAAGACGCCATCTGCCACTGTAGTAACTGGGTCAAATGCGCCTGCAATCACTAAAGTTGGAATCTGAATCTGTTGAATTTGAGTAGATAGATCTGCTTGCGCGAGCGCTCGGCAAGATTCTGCATAACCCAGTGCTGGTGTAGTCGCTAAAGATTGAATAGTGCGCTGCGCCAAAGCATCGTGTTGATAATCAAACTGCTCACTAAACCAGCGTGTATGCGTAGTCGCGACCAAGTCTGCTAAGCCATTGGGTGCCACAGCATCTGCACGCGCATTCCAACCCTCTTCAGTCCAAATTTTGGCTGCTGAATTCGCCACAGTGATGCTATGAAAACGATTTGGATGGTGAATACCGAGCCACAAAGCCGTCATGCCGCCCATTGAAATCCCGCAAAAATGCGCTTTTTCAATGTTTAAACCGTTCAGAATATCAATCACATCTTCTGCAAGGTTTTGTACAGTGGTCTGCTCAATCACATCACTTTGCCCATGACCACGCGTGTCATAAGTCACCACTTTGAACTGCTGTTCGAAGGCAGCAACTTGCGGCTGCCACATGCCTTTATCTGTACCCAATGAGTTTGAAAATACAATCACAGGTGCATGGTCTTGCCCACTGATTGCAACAGATAAAGTCTTGCCTTGACGATTGGTCATCGTGATATTCACTTTGCCTCTCCTTTTGCTTCCCGCAAAACCGCATCAATCTGGTCTTGAATATTGCCAAGATATGACGCGGGTTTAAAAATTTCTGAAATCTGAGCTGAACTAAAATAGGTTTTGACTGGATCGAGTTCAGTAATGACCTCTTTTAAGTGAACACCTTTTTCAACCGCTGTTTTACATGCTGCTTCCACCAAATGATGGGCCTGTAAGCGCCCCATATGCGGTGCCAAAGTCATCATCACCGCTTCCGCCATAATTAAGCCTTGGGTACATTCCAAGTTACGCTGCATATTTTCAGCATTGACTTGCATGCCTTGTAACACATCCAGAGTCCGCTCCAATGCACCTGCACAGAGTTGGAAAATTTCAGGCAATGCCAACCATTCTGCATGCCATCCACCTAGACTACGCTCATGTTCCTGCACCATGCTTTGATACAAACTCGACATCAACACAGGCACACGATTGGCTGCTGCTAAAACCGATGCCGCAGCGACAGGATTACGCTTGTGTGGCATCGTCGATGATCCCCCACGCCCTTTAGCTGCCGGCTCAAACACTTCTGCAATTTCAGTTTGCATCATCAATGACCAGTCACGCGCCATTTTGCCCAAGCTACCTGTCACTATTGCGAGAACACTCGCCACTTCGACAATACGGTCTCGTTCACCATGCCAAGTACAATTTGGGACTGAAAGCTGTAGCTGAACGGAATAAGCATGAACTACAGCAGTACCTTGTGCTTGCAATGAAGCCAATGAACCAACGGCACCGCCTAATTGAGCAGTAAAAACACGTGCTTTCATGGCTTCAATACGGGCTAAATCACGATAGAATGCCGAGGCCCAACGCGCGAATTTATGCCCCAACGTAATCGGTAAACCTTGCTGCAACCAGGTGCGTCCAATCATCACTTGTGAGCGATACTGTTCAGCTTGGGTCAATGCAGTGCGATAACATTGATGAATTAAAGCTTCAACATACGTCATTGCAGCACGACATTGCAAAATACAGGCAGTGTCTAAAATGTCTTGACTGGTTGCGCCCCAATGCACATAACGCGCAGCATCTTCATTGTTTTGTTTCACAATCGCAGTTAATTGCTTCACAAAAGGAATCGCGATATTGCCCGCCAAGCCTGTAGCAATAGCCAAAGCATCAAAGTCAATCTGATCAATTGCAGTTGCTGCGATGTTTGAAATTGCTGTTGCCGCAGATTCTGGAATAACGCCGACCTGAGCCTGCGCTTGTGCCAAGGCAACTTCAGCCTCAATCATGTAAGACACCAACGCGCGATCACTGAAAATTTCAGTCACCTCATTTTGGTAAAATAAGCTGGCATATAACTGGCTCATGATCGCTATCCTTAAATCTGCTTTAAACGCGCTGAATAATCATTGCAATGCCTTGACCGACACCAATACACATCGAACACAGGGCATAGGTTCCACCCGTTTGTTCTAACTGGTTTAATGCCGTGGTGACTAAACGTGCGCCCGATGCACCGAGTGGATGACCAATCGCAATCGCACCACCATTGGGATTCACCTGTGTCGTATCATCCGCTAGACCAAGGTCACGCGTGACCGCGAGTGCTTGTGCCGCAAAGGCTTCATTCAGTTCAATCACATCCATCTGCTCTAATGTCAGATTGGCTTGTTTGAGTAACTTTTTGATGGCAGGTGCTGGTGCAAAGCCCATGATGCGCGGTTCTACACCCACTGCTGTTGAAGCAATGATTTTGGCACGTGGTTTAAGCTGGTACTGTTCAACCGCTGCTTCTGAAGCAATCAGTACAGCAGCCGCACCGTCATTAATGCCTGATGCATTCCCCGCAGTGACGGTGCCATCTGCTGTCACGACTGGCTTGAGTTTCGCCAAAGCTTCTAAAGTAGTCGATGCACGTGGATGTTCATCCGTGTCGATCACAATCGGATCACCCTTACGCTGTGCAATACTCACAGGGATGATCTCATGTGTAAAAAAGCCTTGAGCTTGCGCGGTTGCGGTGCGCTGTTGACTCGCCAAGGCAAACTGGTCTTGATCTGCGCGATCAATATTAAATTGTTGTGCCACGTTCTCCGCGGTTTGCGGCATGGTGTCTACACCATACATCGCTTTGAGCTTAGGATTAATAAAACGCCAGCCCATGGTGGTGTCTTCAATCTTCTGACTACGGCCATAAGCTGTTTCTGATTTACCCATCACAAAAGGTGCACGAGACATACTTTCCACGCCACCTGCAATGATCAGATCGGCTTCGCCTGCTTTAATCGCACGGGCTGCCATGGCAATCGCATCTAAAGATGAACCACATAAGCGATTCACAGTCGTGGCAGGAACTTCAACGGGTAAACCTGCAAGCAGTGCAGACATACGACCGACATTACGGTTGTCTTCACCTGCTTGGTTGGCGCAGCCGTAGATCACGTCATCGACTTGAGTCCAATCCACGCTGGGATTGCGTTGCATCAAGGCTTGAATCGGCACTGCACCCAAGTCATCAGCACGTACGGGAGCGAGTCCACCTGCATAACGGCCGAATGGGGTACGGATGGCGTCAATAATGTAAGCATTTTTCATTTTTAATCTTGTCCTTTGAATCCCCCTTAATCTCCCTTTTTAAAGGGTGAGAAGCACTGCTTCGCAAGAGGGATTAATTATCCTTGTGTCGCATCCACTAAAGTTGCACCCGTCATTGCCTGCAATTCTGCAAAGCTTAGACCGTCGACTTTTTCAATCACTTTAAGACCGTCTGCGGTGACGTCAATTACACACAGGTCGGTATAAATACGGTCTACACATTTCAAACCTGTTGCAGGATAGCTCAGTTCAGCCACGATCTTCGGTTCACCTTGTTTGGTCACATGGTCAGTGGTGATAAAGACTTGCTTAGCACCAACAGCTAAGTCCATTGCACCGCCCACTGCTGGAATCGCATCGGGTGCACCGGTATGCCAATTGGCCAAGTCACCATTGGCTGCCACTTGGAAGGCACCTAGGACGGCTATATCTAAGTGACCACCCCGCATCATGGCAAAAGAATCCCCGTGATGGAAAAAGCTGCCACCTTGCAACATGGTCACATATTCTTTACCTGCATTAATCAACTCAGGGTCTTCTTGACCTGCGGCTGGCGGTGGGCCAAAAGCCAATAAGCCATTTTCAGAATGTAAGAACACATCTTTGTCTGAAGGCAGGTAGCTGGCAATCTTGGTCGGTAAACCAATCCCAAGATTCACATAAGCGCCATCTGGAATATCTTGTGCGACACGTTCTGCAATTTGGTTACGACTGAGTTTTTGATAGCTCATGATGTTCTCCCGATTACACAGCAACAGGTTCAGGTTGAACCTGTACCACGTGTTGAACAAAAATACCTGCGGTGATGATGTGTTCAGGGTCTAATTCACCCAAGTCCACCACTTCAGACACTTGTGCAATGGTTACACCTGCGGCCATGGCCATAATCGGGCCGAAGTTACGTGCTGATTTGCGGTAAACCAAGTTGCCCCAACGGTCGCCTTGCTGCGCTTTAATCAAAGCAAAGTCGGCTTTGATTGGATATTCCAACACATAATCTTTACCGTCGATGTGACGGGTTTCTTTGCCTTCGGCCAATAAAGTGCCGTAGCCTGTAGGGGTGAACACTGCACCGAGTCCCATACCTGCGGCTTGGATACGACAGGCCAAGTTGCCTTGTGGTACCAGTTCCAATTCGATTTTGCCTGCACGATAGAGTTCATCGAAGACCCAAGAGTCGGACTGACGCGGGAACGAACAGATGACTTTTTTAACCGCACCAGCTTTGAGCAATTTCGCTAGACCGTAATCTCCATTGCCCGCATTGTTGCTGACGATGGTGAGGTCTTTAATGCCGAGTTGAATTAAGCCATCGATCAGTTCAGCAGGTTGTCCTGCTGTACCAAAACCACCAATCATGATGGTTGAGCCGTCGGTGATTTGGGAGAGCACTTCCGCGAGGGATGCCGCGCTTTTATCTATCATTAGATAACTCCATTGTGCATCATGCAAATTTGAAAAGGCGCGGAAAACTAACTTATACTGGAGGATGATTCAGCTAAAATCACATTCCCTAGTTTTTTAGTTCGATTTCCTTATCTGTTCATTTTTTATAATTTCTCCACTTTAGGATAGATAGTGACCACAGGTTTTGTTCGATGATCGAACAAAATACCTATATATCGAACAAAACCTGATTATTTCACTCTGATTTCACGTTATAGTAAAAATAATGAAGAAATAAAAATGGATAAAGGGAACACGATGGAAGAAGCAACTGAGACAAGAGAAAAGTGTCTTCAACACAAAGACAATAAAAAAACCATTCGACATGAAGATTTTGTCGCAGGTATTAGTAAAGGTATGGCCATTCTCGACAGTTTTGGTACTGATCGACATCGTTTAAATATCACTATGGCAGCAGAACGCACAGGCATGACCCGTGCCGCGGCACGACGCCATTTACTCACCCTTGAATATTTAGGCTATTTAGAATCTGATGGTCATTATTTTTATTTAACTCCTAAAATTCTTAAGTTTTCAGGCTCTTACTTAGGTGGAGCACATCTTCCCAAAATTTCACAACCTTTGCTGAACCTGCTCACCAATCAAACCTCTCTCATTTTTTCCGTTATGGTTCTAGATGGCTATGAAGCCATTACCATTGCACGCAGTGCCGCGCACCAACAAACGGATCGTGTCAATCCTTATGGTCTACATTTGGGAAATCGTTTACCTGCACATGCGACATCGGCAGGCAAAATTTTACTGGCCTATCTCGATGATCAAGAACAATGTGAATGGCTAAATCAGTATCCACTACAACGCCTAACCAAATACACCCATACCAACAATGAAACATTTCTGGCCTTACTGCATGAAATCCGAGAGCAAGGTTGGTGCTACTCATGTGAGGAACATGAATTGGGCGTACATGCCCTTGCCGTTCCGATTTATGGACAACAGTTAAAGGTGGTTGCAGCCTTAAATATTGTTTCCCCTACCATGCGCACAACTAAAGTGTATTTGATTCAACACATACTGCCATTACTACAAGAAACCGCACGCGAACTACGTAATATTCTTTAACTGTTGCGCGTTCGGCATAACTTTAGTTAATTTCATGCTGTACACACTTCAACACGTACAGCATTTTCTGTTGAAAATATTATTTCACCACAACTTTTGGATTAGAGTTCCCCCACATGGTGTATACATCTGCTAGCAAAGCGCCATTGTATTCTTCCAAATCACTTTGCTTCACTATTGCGCCCCCTTGTTCGCCAAACAGGACCACTTCATCATTGGCACGAATATCTGGAAAGTCCGTGATATCCACCATGGTAGTATTCATGGAGGTGCGCCCAACTACAGGCACTTTATGCCCACGAATCAGTACATAGGCTTTATTACTAAACGCCCGTCGATAACCATCTGAATAACCAAGCGGCAAGTTCGCCAATAGTGAATCACGTTTCAAGGTATACGTTTGGTCATAGCCAACTGTTGTACCTTTCAAATAGGCATTGACTGTTGCCACTTGGGTTTTAAAGGTCATCAGCTTTTTATATTCGACCCGATCTGGAAGGCTGTCACCATAAATCACACCGCCTGCACGCACCATATCTAGGTGTGACTCTGGAACCGTCAAGGTCGCAAAAGAATTTGCGGTATGTAAAGTCAGTGCTTCTCGCTTTAATTTGGCTTTTTTAATTATCCAATCCGTTTGCTGGTTAAAGACAGCCAAACGTTCACGCACATATTTTTCATCTTCCACAGCATAATGCGTCATGATGCCCACCAGCTTTAAATTTGGCAGTTTGGTCATGCGTAGCGCTTGCTGTTTACCTAGTGCACTGTTCAGCTCTAAACCGTTTCGATCCATCCCCCCTGCATTTAAACCCAAATGATACTCAAGGATTAAACCTTGTTGTTTTGCCCATTCTGACAGGCGCTGTGCTTGTTCATAGTTCCCCAACAACTCTTCCATGTTTAAGGAAGCAGCATTTTGGATTTCTTGATCAGTCGCAGCACGTAGTCTTAACAGCCTTCCCTGATAACCAGACTTGCGCACCAGCGCTGCTTCAGCATTACTGGTGATGCCAACACAGGGCACATTGAGCTTAATAATACTCGGCATCAACAGTTCAATTCCGTGACCATAAGCATCGGCTTTCATGACCGCACAAAACTGGCTTTTGTCCTGTAGCTGCTGTTGTAAGGTCTGAATATTCTGCTCAAAGGTCTGCACATTAATTTCGACCCATGCATTGGCCTGTGGTGCTGCCACTTGTGTCGCTGAAAGATGTGGCCTCAATAACGGTGCGGCAAAACTGCTCTGTATATGTAGTAATCCAGCACCCAACATGCATGCCCAAAGTGTTGCTTTTTTCAAAATAAATCCCTCTGTTTTGCGATAAAAATAAAGGGGGAAAACTCCCCCTCTGCTCCTTAATTATTTTCTGGCATTTCATCCTGTTCAATGCGGCGACCATGGGTCAAAATCCAGTTACGCTCAGCATATTTTTTCGTTTTATAGTAATAAGCAATACCCAGTCCAATAAACCAAAGTGGAGAGAACGCCAATGAAATCATGGTGTCATGATCGAGCGCCAAAATCGCGACCACAAAGATTAAGAACAACAAGGTAAACCATGCCATAAAACGTCCACCTGGCATTTTATACGCCGACTGTTCATGCAGTTCAGGCGCTTTTTTACGATAAGCCAAGTACGACAAAATAATCATGGCAAAGGTGAAAATACACAAAATCGAGGTGAAGGCTGAAATGATGATAAATGCCGTCATGACATCAGGCACGATGAACAAAATTGAAGTACCCACCACCACACAGAACATCGAGAACATTAAGCTCAGTACTGGCACTTTGCTTTTCGACAGTCGAGCAAAACTTTTCGGTGCATCTTTTTCTACCGCCAAACCAAACAACATACGACTGGTGGCAAACACGCCGCTGTTCGCTGAAGACATGGCAGAGGTTGCCACGACAAAGTTGACAATACTGGCTGCTGCGGGCAAACCAATCAACGTAAACATTTCAACAAATGGACTTTTGTCTGGAGAAATCTGCGACCAAGAAGTGACTGCGATAATACAAACCAAAGCACCGATATAGAACAATAAAATACGTAATGGAATTGAGTTAATCGCGCGTGGTAAAGCATGATGCGGATCTTTGGTTTCTGCTGCTGTGGTACCCACCAATTCAATACCGACAAAAGCAAATACCGCAATTTGGAAACCAGCCAAGAAGCCCGTTAAACCATAAGGGAACAATGACTCTTTCTCGACCACATGGGCTAAAGACGCTTTCACACCATCTGGAGAGACGAAACCAATCGTAATCAGATAGACACCGACCAACAGGAACATAATGATCGCGATAATTTTAATTAAAGCAAACCAGAACTCCACTTCACCAAACAGTTTTACCGCAACAAAGTTCAATAAAGTCAAAATGGCAATGGAGGTGAAGGCGGGTATCCATGCGGGGAGATCGGGATACCAAAACTGTGCATAACCTCCAATCACAATCACATCTGCAATTGCGGTGACAATCCAACTGAGCCAGTACGACCAACCCAAAAAGAACCCTGCCCACGGCCCCAAATAAGCTGTTGCAAAGTCTGCAAAAGATTTGTAATTGGTATTAGAAAGCAGTAGTTCCCCCATCGCACGCATGACGAAGAAGAAGAAGAAGCCAATAATGAGGTAAGTTAAGATGATCGAAGTACCCGACACAGCGAGTGTCTTGCCCGACCCCATAAAAAGACCTGTACCAATCGCACCACCAATCGCAATCATCTGAATATGACGATTGGTCAGTGAGCGTTGCAGTTGTTCTTCCTCAACTGACTCGTAATGATGTCCACCCAGTAAATCACCTTCTAAAGGCTCTTTTTGTTGATGGGTCTGTTTTCCATTCATCATGTTTTTACTCCAATTTACAACCCAATGGGTGTAAATATGGGACTCAGATTTAGATAATTCCTTATTTCATCTCAGTCCAAAATTAAGCTACATATTATTTTTCAATAACATTAATTTTTATTATTCAGCACCACACTATTTATCTATTTATGGCAGCAAAATAATACTCACACAGGTTGCAAAACCCATGCCTAATTCAATTATTTAATATTAAAAAACAATAGCTTAACAAAAACACAATGCAAAATCATCCATCGATTATAAGCACCCTTATGATCGACAGATGAAAATATTGAATTAATATTTTTCTCAATATCCATATATTCAATTCCATTGAAAATTAATTTAACGACTTAAGTTCGATAAACCACCATCATCACATTTAATAAATTGACTGAAATCATCAAGGATGAACCTCAGTTAATATCAGCCCTGCTCTTAATCCCTTTTTCACTTGAGTATTCGGAAATAAAATTCGAACCTGCTCAGGTGCAGTCACATACGGTTTGCCCTGTTGCAGAGCAATCACGGCATCGGTTTCGAACACGGAAAAATTAGGCGCAGAATCTGCCAAATTAAGCTGGAAGTCATCTTCAGTTTTGATGATCGAATCAACGACTCGAAAAGTTTGAATTGCTTGTTTTTGACGGATAGGTAAGGACTGTTCACTCACCACGGCGCGAAGCACATGATTAATCGCGGCGAAAGCTGCCAAATCATTTTGGCCAAAGGGTTTGGCATGACCAAGTTCGAGTGTCGAACTGGCTGCTTGAAACTGAGCGCTACTAAAGTGCGTAAAGGTATGGCCTACAGCATTGTGATACACCAAGGCATCCAGTTCCGCAGCTTTTAGGCTGTCCAGCATCACCGCATCATAGTCATGGATTTGATAAGGAAATAAGGCAAAAGTCGGCAACAAAGATGGGCGAATCGCAGTATGCAAATCGTAATGATAGCGCCGTACTTGAGCTGGACTATCATTAAAAAAAGCGATGACGATCTGTTCTAAGACCGCCACCCGCTGCGCTTCAACTGTATCGTTAAATTGTTGATAGGCCCCGCAGAACATACGGTTCATATCATTTTCAACATAACGTTGCCCTGTGCGAATCGCGATAGGGTTACCTAAAATCAGTAATAACTTAACCTTGAGCTCTAATGCCCCTGCAAACAAATCTTGACTCAGCTGCGCCAACAACTCGATTGGCGCAGTTTCATTGCCATGCACACCCGCGGAAAGCACGACTGCTTTTTCATAAGCCTGTTTTGGCGTAAAAGATAAAACACCTTCAGCCAACCACTCCCAACAAAAATCATGCTGTACGCCCTGCGCTACAGTCGGGACACGTTGTGCTAAAACATCACCTAGAAAATCTATCATCTGCTTTCCCTGCACGATTGCTTAACGTTGGAAGTGATACACCGAACCTAAGTTCAAAATTTGCGTCAGTTCATCTAACGCAGTACGGCTTTCAATCAGTAATTGCGGGTCGGCCAAATCTTGCTGCGCCAACTGGTCGCGGTAGTACTGATCCACCCACGTGTTTAAACGGGTAAACAAGGCATCATTCATAAACAGGTTTGGATTGATTGCATTCAACTCCGCTTCATTCACCGCCACACGTAAACGTAAACATGCAGGACCACCGCCATTGCGCATACTTTCACGCAGGTCGAAGACTTTGATGTCATCAATCGGCGTGCCCATTTGGATCATGTCGTTTAAATAGCCCCACACTGCTGGGTTTTGACGTGACTCTTCAGGCACCACAATGCTCATACCGCCATCGGCACGCGTGAGCAATTGGCTATTGAACAAATAGGTATTCACCGCATCTTTCACTGATACACGCTGATCAGGCACTTCAATGGACACGAACTCGTGACCCAAGCGCGCCATTTTTTCACGAATTTCTGACAACGCTTCAGATTGATTCAAAAATGCATGCTGATGGTGAAACAGGACGTTTTGGTTACTCACCGCAATCACGTCGTTGTGGAAGACGCCTTGGTCAATCACATCGGGATGCTGCTGTACAAACACCGTTTGTTCCGCTTTGAGTTGGTGTAAACGAGCCACTGCTTCACTCGCCTCACGCGACTGGCGTGCAGGATAGTGTTTTGGGCCAATACCACCGCCGAGGAACTGCTGACCATAGACAAACACTTGTACGCTGGCTTGATCATAAGCACCGCCTAAACGGTTATGGTTCGCGGCACCTTCATCACCAAACAATGCCACTGGTGGTAAAGCTTCATGATGAGCAAAGTGGCGCTCATCCTTAAACATTGCCGCCATCACACGAGACGTGGTGTCATGCTCAATCGCACGGTGGAATTTGTTGTTCAAGTTTGCCGCAGTAAAATGTACACGACCATCCGCACTGTCCGCCGACGGTGAAACCGTTGCCGCATTGGCAGTCCACATACACGATGCTGAACTCAACGCTGACAATAACGCAGGCGAAGTTCGCATAGCTTGTTCAATGACACTGTGATCATCCCCACGGAAACCCAATTTGCGCAAAGTCGGGACATGTGGGCGTTCTTGCGGTGCAAATACACCTTGCTTTAAGCCCATGTCGGCCAAAGCTTTCATCTTTAACAGACCTTGCTTGGCAGCCAACTTCGGGTTGGAAAGATTATTTTGGTTTTTGGTTGATGCTTCGTTTCCGAATGACAATCCCGCATAGTGATGCGTTGGACCGACTAAACCATCAAAATTAATTTCATAGCCTGACATTTCTAAACTCCCTTTTTGTCGACTTACAGCACAATGCCTGGCGATAATTTTTCAGGTAAACTTACCTGCTGACTTTCCAGTGATGCCATTGGCCATGCGCAGTAATCTGCGGCATAGAAGGCACTGGCACGATGGTTTCCTGATGCACCAACACCACCAAAGGGTGCAGCACTTGACGCGCCTGTTAATGGTTTATTCCAGTTCACAATACCTGCACGTGCTTCAATCAATAAGCGATCAAACAGTTCACGGTCAGGTGAAACTAGACCCACCGACAAACCGAATCGAGTGCCATTCGCTAGTGCCAAAGCTTCATCGAAATGGTCATAACGATAGATACAGCTCAATGGGCCAAAATATTCTTCATCTGGCACATTGTTAACGCCTGTGACTTCCAATAGACCCGGACTTAATAAACTACTGTTGGCATCTGCTTGAGTGACAGGTAATAACACCTGAGCACCTAAATCGATCAGGCGTTGTTGCGCTTGTAAAATTTGCTGTGCAGCATGCAATGAAATCACCCCCCCCCATAAACGGTTGTGGCTGAGCATCCCACTGACCCACCACCAAGTTACGGCTGACCTCAACCAAACGTTGAATGAAAGCATCACCTACAGCACCATTTTTAATGATTAAACGACGTGCACAAGTACAGCGCTGACCTGCAGAAATAAAGGCAGATTGGATGGTTAAATTCACTACTGCATCAATATCGGTAATTTCATCGATAATTAATGCGTTGTTACCGCCCATTTCTAGAGCAAGAATTTTTTCTGGAGCACCAGCCAATTGTTTATGCAGCTGGTAACCCGTATTGGCACTGCCTGTGAACAACAAGCCATCAATCTCATGCGACTGCGCAAGTGCCTCACCTGTGCTACGACCACCTTGCACCAAGTTCAACACACCCGCAGGCAAGCCTGCTTCTTGCCACAACTTCACGGTTTCTTCTGCGGTCCACGGCGTGAGTTCACTTGGTTTAAATACAAGGGTATTGCCCGCGATTAAGGCTGGAACAATGTGACCATTCGGTAAGTGACCTGGGAAGTTATACGGGCCGAATACAGCCAACACACCATGCGGACGGTGACGTAAAGACGCTGCACCATCTGGCATTTCCGTCAGACTTTCACCTGTACGCTAGTGATAAGCACGTACTGAAATCGCCACTTTGCCAATCATTGACTGGACTTCAGTCAACGTTTCCCAAATCGGCTTACTGGTTTCACGACTAATAATCGTTGCAAGCTGTTGTTTGTTTTGTTCTAACAGGCTGGCAAATCGTTGAATAATTTCAAGGCGCTCAGCTAAAGGACGGCGTGCCCAAGCGGAAAAGGCTGCACGTGCAGACTGACAAGCCTGTTCAACTTGCTCAGCCGTCGCTTCTGCACCGTGCCAAATTGTGTCTTGCGTAACTGGATCGAGTTTGTCCCATACTGCACCTTGCGCTGGAGACCATGTCCCGTTTATATATAAATTCCCTTGTGACATTATTTTTGCTCCATCTTATCTAAAGGCAACATACGAATGCTTTGCCCTGCTTGCACACCAAGGGCATGCGCTTGTTCTACCGTTAAACTTAAACTGTCAGACTCAGCCGCATGCTGAATTAAAATCGCGCGATAGTCTTGATAGCGATCATTCGCCACCAAATAACGCCCTGCGCCTTCTGGAACGCTGTCGACGATTTTGACGGCACAAGTGTGACTTTCTTTGACTGCACGCAGGCTACTGACTTCGGCTTCAAGGGTCGGGCCTGCATCAAAAATATCGACATAACCTTGGTAACATAGCCCTTCCGACTCCAACACACGAGAGGCAGGAACAGTCTGAGGATGCACCTGTGCAATCACTTGTTGCGCGGCCATCGGCAGTAAGTCGATATACACAGGAAAACGTGGCATCAACTCCGCAATAAAGACTTTTTGTCCAATACCGCTGAGATAATCCGCAGTCGAGAAATCCATATTGAAAAAGTGATGGCCTAAAGCATCCCAAAATGGTGAACGACCATTTTCATCCGAATAACCACGCATTTCCGCAATCAGCTTATTTTGAAAAGCCTGTTTGAAAGCAGCGATAAATAGAAAACGGATCTTCGACAGCAGTTTTCCATTTTGGTCTTTGCGATACTCTGGGTCTAAAAACAGCGTGCAGAGTTCACTACAACCAGTATGGTCATTGCTTAAAAACAGCGTATTTAAGGTTTTATAAACATTCAGAGTTTGTGAGGCATGGACTTGTTTGCCCACATGGTAGTTATAGAAAGGCTCAGTTAAACCCACTGAAACTTCAATTGCACTCACGCCAACCACACGTTGTAACTGGGTGTCGTCTAAGACAAATAAATAACCCTGCTCACTCGGTGTTGCCTGACCCGCTAAGGTCTTTTGCGTGCGTGCAATACGAGCCGATAAGATCTCTTTATTTTGGGGTAAAGAAGTCAGGCCAATGCCAGACTTCCCCGCCAAAATGTAGATATCATCTAAATCTCGATGCTCTGCATGTCTAACAATCATCATAACCAGTGGCCTATCACGCGCCAACAAAGCGCGCGAGCGCACGTTCAAAGCGTTGTAAACCTGCTTCGATATCTGCTTCTGGAATAATTAATGATGGCGTGAAACGAACGACATTTGGACCTGCAACCAGCGCCAATAATCCTTCTTCGCCCGCTAAAGTCACGATGTCTTTGGCTTTGCCTGCATATTCAGCTTTCAGTACACAGCCGATTAATAAACCTTGACCACGGACTTCTTCAAATAGGCCATAGCGTGCATTTAACTGATTTAAACCATCGGCAAAAATTTCCGCACGTGTACGTACACCATTCAACACTTCTGGGGTATTGATCAAACCAAATACCGCATTGGCTACAGCAGACGCCAATGGGTTACCACCATAAGTCGTACCATGGTCACCCACCACAAACATGTTGGCAAACTTATCTGTTGTGATCATGGCACCAATTGGGAAACCGCCGCCGAGTGCTTTGGCTGTGGTTAAAATGTCTGGGGTCACATCAGTGTTCATATACGCATATAAAGCACCTGTACGACCCACACCTGTTTGCACCTCATCAAAAATCAGTACCGCACCATGTTGGTCACACAGTTCACGTAAGCCTTTTAAAAATTCAGGGCTTGCCGTAATTACACCACCTTCACCTTGAATCGGCTCAACAATCACGGCACACGTGTCGGCATCAATCGCTTCACGTACTGCATCTAAGTCATTGAATGGTAGGTGGTGAATACCTTCTGGAAGCGGTGCAAAATCTTGTGAATATTTCGGTTGGCCACCTGCCGTAACAGTAAATAAAGTACGACCGTGGAAAGCATTTTTAAATGCAATAATTTTATTTTTGCGTGCAGAGCGGCTTTGTTGCACAAACCTATCTCTAAAGGCTTATTCCACAATATAATTCTCAAATGAATAAGCCCACACCTAAAATCTATCGTACAACCAATTGGT
>C687J35021_10000404_pt1 | contig 34226 bp, 28 predicted proteins | sample RifCSPhighO2_12_FD_35021 | JGI IMG/M metagenome (IMG submission 35021) | reverse complement strand
GACCTCGGCGAGGAATACGTCGAAGACGCGCTGAGCGAGGAAGAAGCCGAGCAGGGCTATGTGCTGACCTGCCAGATGCGCGCCGAGAGCGATTGCGTGGTCCGCGTGCCGGCGTCAAGTGACGTGTGCAAGACCCAGCAGGCCAGCTTCGAGGCGGCGATCAGCGCGGTGCGTCAGCTTTCCGATAGCACCATTGCTTTGTCGATCAAGGGTGAGGCGCTGAGCAAGCTGGCGTTTCTGCCGGGGCAGTACGTCAACCTCAAGGTACCCGGTAGCGAGCAGAGCCGCGCCTATTCGTTCAGCAGCCTGCAGAAGGACGGCGAGGTCAGCTTTCTGATCCGCAACGTACCGGGCGGTCTGATGAGCAGCTTTCTCACCAACCTGGCCAAAGCCGGCGACAGCATAAGCCTGGCCGGCCCGCTGGGCAGTTTCTACCTGCGCGAAATCAAGCGGCCGCTGTTGCTGCTGGCCGGCGGCACCGGCCTGGCCCCCTTCACCGCGATGCTGGAGAAGATTGCCGAGCAGGGCAGCGAACACCCGCTGCACCTGATCTACGGGGTGACCCACGATTTCGACCTGGTCGAGATGGACAAGCTGGAGGCCCTGGCCGCGCGTATCCCCAACTTCACCTACAGCGCCTGCGTGGCCAGCCCGGATAGCAGTTATCCGCACAAGGGCTACGTCACCCAGCACATCGCGCCCAAGCACCTCAACGATGGCGACGTGGATGTCTACCTGTGCGGCCCGCCGCCGATGGTCGAGGCGGTCAGCCAGTACATCCGCGAACAGGGCATCCAGCCGGCCAATTTCTATTACGAGAAGTTCGCCGCCAGCGCCTGAAACCTCGCCCTTGTAGGTGCGAACCTGTCCGCGAAGGTGTTGCAAGCATCGCGGGCAAGCCCGCTCCTACAGGCAGCAGGCGCGCCGCAAGCATTAATTGAGGTCGGAACTATGAAGATGCGTTTTCAAGAGAAAGTTGCCGTGATCACTGGTGCCGCCCAGGGCATCGGCCGGCGCGTGGCCGAGCGGCTGCTGGAGGAGGGCGCGCTCGTGGTGGCGGTGGATCGCTCCGAGCTGGTTTTCGAGCTGGCCGAGCACAAAGGTGTGCTCTGTCTGACCGCCGATCTTGAGCAGTTTGCCGAATGCCAGCGGGTCATGGCCGCCGCTATCGAGCGCTTTGGCCGCCTGGATATCCTGGTCAACAACGTCGGCGGCACCATCTGGGCCAAGCCTTTCGAGCATTACCAGGCTGATGAGATCGAGGCCGAGGTGCGCCGCTCGCTGTTCCCCACTCTGTGGTGCTGTCATGCCGCGCTGCCGCAGATGCTGGCGCAGGGCAGTGGGGCCATCGTCAACGTTTCCTCCATTGCCACCCGTGGGGTCAACCGCGTGCCCTATGGCGCGGCCAAGGGCGGAGTCAACGCCCTGACNGCCTGCCTGGCCTTCGAGACNGCCGAGCGCGGCATNCGCGTCAACGCCACCGCCCCGGGCGGCACCGAAGCGCCGCCACGGCGCATCCCGCGCAACACGGCCGCGCAGAGCGAGCAGGAACAGCTCTGGTACCAGCAGATCGTCGATCAGACCCTCAGCAGCAGCCTGATGAAACGCTACGGCAGCATCGACGAGCAGGTTGGGGCGATTCTGTTTCTGGCCTCCGATGACGCCGCCTATATCACCGGCGTGACCCTGCCGGTGGGTGGCGGTGATCTGGGCTAGCAGCTTCGTAGGATGGGTGGGGCCGCCTAGGTGGGGCCGCGCAGGTTGAGCCGTAGGCGATACCCATCAAGCCGGGCGATGGGTATCGCTGTGCTCAACCCATCCTACCCAGGGCAAACAACGCAGTTCACAACAAAAACAAAAGAGAGAACCCATGCCATGCGACAGATAGACGTTCACCAAATCATCGACAACGCGCGTTTCTCGCGCTTCCACTGGATGGTCATGGCGCTCTGCGCCTTGCTGTTGATCTTCGACGGTTANGACCTGTTTATTTACGGCGTGGTACTGCCGTCGATCATGCAGGAGTGGGGGCTGACCCCATTGCAGGCCGGCGCTCTGGGTAGCTATGCACTGTTCGGCATGATGTTCGGCGCGCTGGCCTTCGGCACCCTGGCCGACAGGATCGGGCGCAAGAAGGGCATCGCCATCTGCTTTGCCCTGTTTTCCAGCGCCACCATCGTCAACGGTTTCGCCAGCAACCCCACCGAGTTCGGTATCTGCCGCTTTATCGCCGGTCTCGGCTGCGGCGGCCTGATGCCCAATGCCGTGGCACTGATGAACGAGTACGCGCCCAAGCGCTTGCGCAGCACCCTGGTGGCCATCATGTTCAGCGGCTACTCGGTGGGCGGCATGCTCGCCGCTGGTGTCGGCATCTATATGCTGCCGCGCTTCGGCTGGGAGGCGATGTTCTTCGCCGCCGCCGTACCCCTGCTGCTGTTGCCGCTGATTCTGTGGAAACTGCCGGAGTCGGTGGGCTTTCTGGTGCGTCAGGGCCGTCATGAGCAGGCCCGCGAGATGCTGCAGAAAATCCAGCCGGGCCTGCACATCGATGCGGCCGACCAGCTGCATATGAGCGATAGCAAAGGCAAGGGCGTGGCGGTGTTCGAGCTGTTCCGTGACGGCCGCGCCTTGCGCACCCTGTGCCTGTGGCTGGCGTTCTTCTGCTGCCTGCTGATGGTCTACGCCCTGAGCTCCTGGCTGCCCAAGCTGATGGCCAACGCCGGCTACAGCCTGGGTTCGAGCCTGTCGTTCCTCCTGGCGCTGAACTTCGGCGGCATGGCCGGTGCCATTCTCGGCGGCTGGCTGGGCGACCGCTTCAACCTGAGCAAAGTGATGGTGGCCTTCTTCGTTGCCGCCGCCGTGTCGATCAGCCTGCTGGGCTTCAAGAGCCCGACGCCGCTGCTGTACCTGCTGATCTTCGTCGCAGGTGCCACCACCATCGGCACACAGATTCTGTTGTACGCCGGGGCTGCGCAGTTCTATGGCCTGTCGATCCGCTCCACGGGCCTNGGCTGGGCCTCGGGCATCGGCCGCAACGGGGCCATCGTCGGCCCGCTGCTGGGCGGCGCGCTGATGGGCATCAACCTGCCGCTGCAACTGAACTTCCTGGCCTTCGCCGTACCCGGTGCCATCGCCGCCATCGCCATGACTGTGTTTGCCATCAGCGCCAAGCGCCGGCAGCACCCAGCCATGCTGCTGAGCGGTGCCAAGGCCTGAGCCTTTAGCCCTCACCCCGACCCCTCTCCCACAGGCGGGCGAGGGGGACTGACTGGAAGATTGAAATGAGCCAAACCCTGATCGAAAGCCTGTCGGCGATCATCGTCGACCTGCCGACCATCCGCCCGCACAAGCTGGCGATGCACACCATGCAGCAGCAGACCCTGGTGGTGATTCGCCTGCGTTGTGCCGACGGCATCGAAGGCCTTGGCGAAGCCACCACTATCGGTGGCCTGGCCTACGGCAACGAGAGTCCGGAGAGCATCAAGCAGAATATCGACAGCCACCTCGCGCCGCTGCTGATCGGTCAGGACGCGGCCAATATCAACGCCTGCATGCTGCGCCTGGACAAGGCCGCCAAGGGCAATACCTTCGCCAAGTCCGGGCTGGAAAGCGCGCTGCTGGATGCCCAGGGCAAGCGTCTCGGCCTGCCGGTCAGCGAACTGCTCGGCGGGCGGGTACGCGACAGCCTGGAAGTAGCCTGGACCCTGGCCAGCGGCGACACCGCCAAGGACATCGCCGAAGCCGAAGACATGCTGGGTCTGCGCCGTCACCGCATCTTCAAGCTGAAGATCGGCGCGGGTGAGGTCAGCCAGGACCTCAGGCACGTGATCGCGATCAAGCGCGCCCTGGGCGACAGTGCCAGCGTGCGGGTCGATGTCAATCAGGCCTGGGATGAGTCCGTGGCCCTGCGCGCCTGCCAGATGCTCGGCGACAACGGTATCGACCTGATCGAACAGCCGATTGCGCGGATCAACCGGGCAGGGCAGGTGCGTCTCAATCAGCGCAGCCCTGCGCCGATCATGGCCGACGAATCGATCGAAAGCGTCGAGGACGCCTTCAGCCTGGCCGCCGACGGCGCGGCGTCGGTGTTCGCCCTGAAGATCGCCAAGAACGGCGGCCCGCGCGCCGTGTTGCGCACCGCGGCGATCGCAGAAAGCGCCGGTATCGCCCTCTACGGCGGGACCATGCTGGAAGGCTCGATCGGCACCCTGGCCTCGGCCCACGCCTTCCTGACCCTGAACAAACTGACCTGGCACACCGAGCTGTTCGGCCCGCTGCTGCTGACCGAGGAAATCGTTCAGGAGGCACCGCAGTACCGCGACTTCCAGCTGCACGTGCCGCGTACTCCGGGCCTTGGCCTGACCCTGGACGAAGAGCGCCTGGCGTTCTTCCGCCGCCCCTGACCCAAGAGGAGAGCCCCATGCTGTTCCACGTAAAGATGACCGTAAAACTGCCGCCGGACATGGACCCGGCCAAGGCCGCCCAGCTCAAGGCGGACGAGAAGGAATTGGCCCAGCGCCTGATGCGCGAGGGCAAGTGGCGTCACCTGTGGCGCATTGCCGGGCACTACGCCAACTACAGCCTGTTCGACCTGGACAGCGTCGAGGCGCTGCACGACACCCTGCTGCAGCTGCCGCTGTTTCCCTACATGGATATCGAGATCGACGGCGTCTGCCGCCACCCCTCGTCGATCCGTGATGACGACCGTTGATTCGCCTTAAAACAAAAAACCGAGGAAACCATCATGACCGTTAAAGTTAGCCACACCGCCGAAATCCAGAACCTGTTCAACGAGGCCGCCGGCCTTAACAACGATCAGGGCAGCCCGCGGGTCAAGCAGATCATGCTGCGCATCATCAATGATGCGGCGAAGATCATCGAAGACCTGGAAATCACCGACGACGAATTCTGGTATGCGGTGGACTACCTCAACCGTCTGGGTGGGCGCAACGAAGCCGGCCTGCTGGTGCCGGGTCTGGGCCTGGAGCACTTCCTCGACGTGCTGCAGGACGCCAAGGATGCCCAGGCCGGCCTCACCGACGGCACTCCGCGCACCATCGAAGGCCCGCTGTATGTCGCCGGCGCGCCGCTGGCCGAGGGTGAAGTACGGATGGACGATGGCAGCGAGCTGGATAAGGCCACCGTGATGTTCCTNGANGGCGTGGTGCGCGACACCCAGGGCGCACCTGTGGCCGGTGCGGTGGTCGANCTGTGGCATGCCAACACCCAGGGCAACTACTCCTACTTCGATAAGAGCCAGAGCGACTACAACCTGCGCCGGCGCATCGTCACCGATGCCGAGGGCCGCTATCGCGCCCGCAGCATTGTGCCTTGCGGTTATGGCTGCTCCCCGGATGGCCCGACCCAGGAATGCCTGAACCTGCTTGGCCGCCACGGCCAGCGCCCGGCGCATATCCACTTCTTTGTCTCCGCCCCGGGCCACCGCCACCTGACCACCCAGATCAACCTGGCCGGCGAGCAGTACCTGTGGGACGACTTCGCCTACGCCACCCGCGATGGCCTGGTCGGCGACATCAAGTTCGTCGAGGACGCCGCAGCCGCCCGTGACCGTGGCGTGCAAGGCAGCCGCTTCGCCGAACTGCAGTTCGACTTCCAGCTGCAGAAGGCCCCGGCCGCCCAGGCCGAACAGCGCAGCAAGCGTCCGCGCGCCCTGCAGGGGGCCTGACCACGCCGCGGTTCGCTTTGGCTCCCTCTCCCTCCGGGAGAGGGTTGGGGTGAGGGGGCGTAGGGGGCGCGGGGCCGCCTAGGCCGTGCGCACCGGGATCCTTCTGCAGGCGGCTTTTTGTAGGAGCGGTCCATGACCGCGATCGCGGGCATGGCCCGCTCCTACGGGGCTGCCTGCGCACCCTACGTTACAACGAGAGCGCTCCNCGAGGAGCGNCATCCANNCCTTGCGAGGCCCTATGAAAGCCTTGATCAACGATTTTTCCCTGTCCGCCGTGGTNGCCGGTTTTATCGCCACGGTGATTTCCTATGCCGGCCCCCTGGTGATCATCTTTCAGGCGGCCGAGAGCGCGGGCATGTCGCATGCCGTGCTGTCGTCCTGGGTCTGGGCAATCTCCATCGGCAGCGCGGTGCTGGGTATCGTCCTCAGCCTGCGTTACCGCGTGCCGATCATCATCGCCTGGTCGGCTCCGGGCTCGGCGCTGCTGGTCTCGCTGCTGCCGCAGATCAGCCTGAACGAGGCGGTCGGTGCCTATATGGTTGCCAGCCTGATCATCTTCCTGGTCGGCATCAGCGGCACCTTCGACCGGCTTATCGGCAAGCTGCCCGCGGCGATTGCCGCCGGCATGCTGGCCGGCATCCTGTTCAGCTTCGGCACCGGGCTGTTCGTTTCGCTGCAGACCAAGCCGTGGCTGGTGCTGGCGATGTTTGCCAGCTACCTGCTGGTCAAGCGTCTGTCGCCGCGCTATGCGGTGCTGGCGGTGCTGCTGGTCGGTTGCGGCATCGCCTTCGCCACCGGCGAGCTGCGCCAGGAGGCCCTGGTGATCGGCCTGGCCACGCCGGTGTGGATCAGCCCCGAATTCAGCCTGTCGGCCAGCCTGAATATCGCCTTGCCGCTGGTGATGGTGGCCCTCACCGGGCAGTTCGTGCCGGGCATGGCGGTGCTGCGCAATGCCGGTTACCAGACCCCGGCCAGCCCGATCATCGCCAGCAGTGCCCTGGGTTCGCTGTTGCTGGCCCCTTTCGCCTGTCACGGCCTCAACCTGGCGGCGATCACCGCGGCCATCTGCACCGGCCGCGAAGCCCACGAAGACCCGGCCCGGCGCTATGTCGCCGGGGTGGTCGGCGGTTTCGCCTACCTGCTGCTGGGGCTGTTCGGCGCGACCCTGGTGTCGCTGTTCAGCGCCTTTCCCAGAGAGCTGATCGCCGCCCTGGCCGGGCTGGCGCTGTTCGGCGCGATTGCCGCGGCGATGGCCAGCGCCATGGCCCAGCCGGATGACCGCGAAGCGGCGCTGATCACCTTTCTGGTGTCCGCCTCGGGCATGTCCTTTCTCGGCCTGTCGGCCGCCTTCTGGGGGCTGATGTTCGGCATCGCCGCCCATCTGCTGCTTGGCGTTCGGCGCAACAAAGCGCCCGTCACAGCGCCGCTGCATAGCGCCAATCTGGCCAAGGAGGAGGCGGTCGGTTAGCCCGCTCTGGCCCTCGAGCATTGCCGCCGCGCCAGGCCTGAGCTCGGCGCGGCGACAGTCACACCACCCACTTGCGTTGCCGGGTTTGTCCCCGGCAAGGGTGGCGCAACAGCCCACTTTCAATAACAACAATGAGCTAAACCATGACTCACTATCCGAATGTGAAGCCCGTCCTGCTGTCCGCTGTCCTGGCCCTGAGCCTGCCAGCCCTGGTCCAGGCGGGTGGTNTTATCGAAGACAGCAGCGCGACCTTGCAGGCGCGCAACTACTACTTCAGCCGCGANTTCTCTGACATCGTCGGGCCNAATAAACAGTCCAAGGCCGAGGAATGGGCCCAGGGTTTTATCCTCAACTTCAAGTCCGGCTACACCCCGGGNACCGTCGGTTTCGGCGTCGATGCCATCGGCCAGCTGGGGCTCAAGCTCGANAGCAGCGCGGATCGGGTCAACACCGGCCTGCTGCCGACCCGGGAAAGCGGCAAGGCCGCCGATGATTACAGCCGCCTGGGCGCGGCGCTGAAGGTCAGGCTGTCGAAGACCGAGCTGAAGATCGGCGAACTGCAGCCCAACCTGCCGGTGCTGACCTTCTCCGATATCCGCCTGCTGCCGCCGACCTTTCAGGGGGCCAGNATCGTCTCCCAGGAAATCGACGGGCTGACCCTGCAGGCCGGCCAGCTGCGTTCCACCAGCCTGCGCAACGAGGCCGGCGACGACAGGATGCTGGCCATGCTCGGCCATCTGCCGCAACGCGCCGGCAGCAGCGAGCGCTTCAACTATGGCGGTGCCGACTATGCCTTCAACGCCAGCCGCACCTCGGTCGGGGCCTGGTATGCCCAGCTGCAGGACATCTACAACCAGCGGTTTGTCAGCCTCAAGCACAGCGAGCCGGTGGGCGACTGGGTGCTGGGGGCCAACCTGGGCTTCTACGACTCCAGCGAGGATGGTCAGCAGCTGATCGGCGCAATNGACAACCAGGCCCTGTTCTCCCTGCTGTCGGCCCGGCATGGCGGCCATACCTTCTACCTCGGCTACCAGGCGATATTCGGCGACAACGCCTTCCCGCGGGTATTCGCCAACGTCACGCCGCTGGGTAACGAGGTGCCGACCTTCGAGTTCGCCTCGGCCGACGAGCGCTCCTGGCAGCTGCGTTACGACTACGACTTCAGCGCCATGGGCGTGCCNGGGCTGGTCGCCGGGGTGCGTTATATCCAGGGCGACAACGTCGATGCCCAGGCCACCAACCGGGGTGGCCCACGCTANGAGGGCAAGGACTTCGAGCGCGATCTGGATCTCGGCTACACGGTGCAGAGCGGTGCGCTCAAGGGCCTCGGCGTACGCCTGCGCAACGTCACGGCGCGCTCCAACTACCGCAGCGACATCGACGAGAATCGTCTGATAATCAACTACAGCTGGAATCTGCTCTAAGCCCTGGCCCTGCGCGCACCTAATGGGGCGCGCAGGAGCTGTTCGGCCGGCTATTTCGGCCAATTGTCCGGCCATTTCCCGGGGTCGCCGGCTTGTTTGATCTGAATCAACGGATGCGGCCATTTGCCATTATAAAAAGCACTCCTTTTCCAAGGGAGTTGGCTCGCATGAATGATTCCGGGCAGCAGGCGCGAATTCTCTGTAACGATCGGCAACTGGCCAGCACCCTGCGCGAGCTACTGGGCGCTGAGGCGGCGCAGCAGGTGCTNTGCGAGGCCGGCGACTGCGGCGATGCGCCGTTCTGCCGTTGGCTGGGTGAAGCGCAGCTGGGNCAGTTGGGACGGGTGCAGGCGGCGCTGGCCGAGGTGGTGGATATCCTGCAAGGCACCCGACATGCCTTCAAATCCCGGGAAGTGGGGCGCGCGCGCCGACGTCTGAGTGAGCTGATGGCAGAATTGTCAGGCCCGTAATGATGCTGTAAACATGCCCTACAGTAGGTTCCGCCTCGGGCGGGAACCGGCTTTGCCGGGCAGGACACAGGGCCTGCAAGACGAAGCGCCGCAATGATCGTTCCTTTATCGAACGGGTCATCGCGGCGTTTTTTTTTGCTTGCGCATTGACCCAGGATGGCGGTGATGACGATGAAGATAAAAGAGACTTTGGCCGAGCTGCTCGGGCGCTTGCGCCTGGATCAGCAAGAGATCGGCGAGCGCCTGCGTTTTCTCGACTGGAGCCGCGAGGATGCCCGGCGGCTGCAGGCCCATGGGGCGCAGATGGCCGAGGCGCAGTATGCCTTTGTCGAGGAGCTCTATGGCCATCTGGAACACTTCGCCACGCCCTCGGCCCTGCTGCGTTCGCCGGCGACCGTGGCCCGCCTCAAGCACAGCCAGGGGGCTTACTACCGGGACCTGTGGGAGGGGCGCTTCGACGCCGATTATGTCGACGGGCGCTTGCGTATCGGCATGGTCCATCAGCAGGTCGGCCTGGAACTGAAGTGGTACCTGGGGGCCTATCGCCTTTATCTGGACCGCATGCTTACCAGCCTGTTCGCCGAGCACCCGCATTGCGAGTTGTATGCCAGCCTGCTGAAAGCGGTGTTTTTCGATATCTCCCTGGCCATCGACACTTACAGCGTGGCCCAGCACAGTGCCCTGGAAGACAGCGAGGCGCGCTTTACCCGAGCCCTGCGCGGGGCCAACGATGGCCTCTGGGACTGGCATGTGGGGCAGGACCGGCTGTATGTCTCGGAGCGCTGGGCGAATATGCTCGGGGTCAGCCGGGACGCTATCGGCGATGCNAGCCAGGGCTGGTTTGCCCGGGTCCATCCGGACGATCTGCCAGGCCTACGCCAGGCCATCAATGCTCACCTGAGCGGCGACACGGCGCTGTTGCACCACGAGTACCGCATGCGCAAGCGCGATGGCGACTATGCCTGGGTGCTGGTGCGTGGGGTGGCCGAGGAGAGCGAGCCGGGCCAGCAGCGCATGGCCGGCTCGCAAACCGATATCAGCGCGCGCAAGCAGGCCGAGCAGCACCTCAGGCATGCGGCCCGGCATGACCCGCTGACCGGGCTGGCCAATCGCACCGGGCTGGATGAGCAATTGCAGCAGGCCGTGCAGCGTCAGCACCAGCTAGGGGCGCGAGAGGCCGCCTTGCTGTTCGTCGACCTGGACCGTTTCAAGCTGATCAACGACAGCCTCGGCCACGCGGTCGGCGACCGCGTGCTGGTGGAGGTGGCGCGGCGTCTGAGTGGTTGCCTGCGCCCGGGCGATCAGCTGTTCCGCTTTGGCGGCGATGAGTTTGTCGTGCTGCTCGACAACCTCAACTGCAGCAGCGATGCCGAGCGGGTGGCCCAGCGTATTCTCGATGGTCTGCACCAGCCGCTGCAGCTGGATGAGCGCACCCTGGTGGTCAACGCCAGCATCGGCATCGCCCCGCTGCAGGACAAAGGCAAACTGCTCGACGCCCTGCAGGCCGCAGACCTGGCCCTGTACCGCGCCAAGGCCGCGGGCAAGGCGCAGTTCGCCCGTTACAGTGAGGAATTGCAGGTGGCGGCGCAGCACAACCTGGCGCTGGAGTCGGCCATGGGCCAGGCCCTGGATAACGGCGAACTGGAGCTGCACTACCAGCCGATCTGTCGCCTCGATGCGGGCCAGCCTTATCTGGCCGGAGTCGAGGCTTTGCTGCGCTGGCGCAGTGGCGAGCGGCTGATCCCACCGATGGAATTTATCCCGGCGCTGGAGGAATCCGGGGAAATCATTCGCGTCGGTGACTGGGTGCTGCAGCAGGCTTGCGCACAGACCCGGGCCTGGCAGCTGGCCGGTCAGCAGCAGCTGCGCTGCTCGGTGAATATCTCCAGCCGCCAGCTGCAGCAGGCAACTTTTATCCCGCGCCTGATCGACATTCTGCAGGCCAGCGGCCTGCCGCCAGCCAGCCTGATTCTGGAAATCACCGAGAGCCTGCTGATGGAGGACAGCGAACACACCCTGGCCAGCCTGCGCGAACTGGCCAGCCTGGGGGTGGTGCTGGCCCTGGACGACTTCGGCACTGGCTACAGCTCGCTGAGCTACCTCAAGCGTTTCCCGCTGCAGATTCTCAAGGTGGACAAGAGCTTTATCGACGGCACCTGCGGCGAGGGCGAGCTGAGGGTGATCAGCCGGGCGATTATCGGGCTCGGCCACAGCCTGGGCATGGAGGTGGTGGCCGAAGGGGTGGAAAGCCCCGAGCAGCTCGATTTCGTGCTCGGCGAGGGCTGCCGCTATGCCCAGGGCTACTGGTTCGGTCGGCCCAAGCCTGCCGCCGAGCTGCAACGTCTGTTCAGCCAGCCGGACGGCCGCGCGGGCGTCGTCTGCCTGCTGCCGGAAGCCGCCGCACAACCTGCAAGGAGCCAGGTCCAAGCATGAAAATCAACCTCCCGCTCAGTGGCCGTCAGGTCGGCTTCCAGGCCAGTGCCAATATCCTTTCCACCACCGATCCCAAGGGCCGCATCACCTACGTCAATCGCGACTTTATCGATATCAGCGGTTTCAGCGAGGCCGAGCTGCTGGGNAGCAACCACAATATCGTCCGNCACCCGGATATGCCGCCNCAGGCGTTCGCCCATATGTGGCAGACCCTCAAAGCCGGGCGTTCGTGGATGGGCCTGGTGAAGAACCGCTGCAAGAATGGCGATCACTACTGGGTCAGNGCCTATGCCACACCGGTGCAGCGCGATGGCCAGGTGGTGGAGTATCAATCGGTGCGCACCCTGCCGAGCCCGGCCCAGGAGGCGGCTGCCGAGCAGCTCTATGGCCAGCTGCGGGCCGGCCGTACGCCACGCCTGTTGCGTCGCCCGCGGCTGGCCGTGGCGCTGCGCTGCAGCCTGGGCAATGTCGCCTTGAGCCTGGTTGCGGCGGCTGTGCTGGCGGCCGCTGGCCTGCTCGGCTGGGCCCAGGCGGGAATGCTGGTGGCGCTGCTCGGCCTGCTGCAGGGCGGCTGGCTGCTGTATAGCCTGAACCCCCTGGACAGGCTGGCGCGCAAGGCCTGTGCGATTGCCGATAATCCTTTGAGCCAGGCGCTCTATAGCGGGCGTGGCGATGCCTTTGGCCAGATCGATTTCGCCCTGTGCATGCTCGAAGCGGAAACCCGCGCGGTGGTCGGGCGCATGGCCGATTCGGCGCGCGAACTGAACCTCGAAGCCGCCGAGCTGGTGGCCGCGGTGGGCAGCAGTAACCAGGCCTGTGTGCAGCAACAGGGGGAAACCGCCCAGGTGGCCAGTGCCATCGGCCAACTGGCCAGCAGCGTGCAGGAGGTGGCGCGGCATGCCCAGCTCACTGCCAGCGCGGCCAGCCTGGTCAATCAGGAAACCGACCGCGGCCTGCAGATGGTCGAGCAGACCCGTCAGCAGATCGACAGCCTGGCCGGCGAGGTGCAGCAGAGCAGTGCGGTGATTCATCAGCTGGAACGCCATGGCCTGGAAATCAACCGGGTGCTGGAGGTGATCCAGGGCATTGCCGAACAGACCAATCTGCTCGCCCTGAATGCCGCCATCGAGGCGGCGCGGGCCGGGGAGGCCGGGCGCGGCTTTGCCGTGGTCGCCGACGAGGTGCGCGGCCTGGCCTCGCGCACCCAGCACTCCACCGCGCAAATCCAGCAGACCATCGACACCCTGCGGCAATCCACCGCGAATGCGGTGGTGGCCATGCAGCGCAGCCATGCCAAGGCCGCAGCCAGTGTCGAGCAGGCCGCACTGGCTGCGGTGGCGCTGGACGGGATCAATCAGCGGGTCAACGAGATCAGCGACATGAGCGTGCAGATCGCTGCGGCAGTGGAGCAGCAGAGTGCGGTGGGCGACACCATCCAGGGCAACCTCGACGGAATTCGCCAGGCCACCGACGGCAATGTCATGGCCGGCGACCAGAGCCGCCAGGCCGCCGACCACGTTGCCGGCCTGGCCGCACGTCTGCAGCTGCTGGCCGAGCAGTTCTGGGGCGACCGGGGCAGCTCGGGACGCAGCTAGGTGTCGGCCATACCCGTTGCAAACGGGCGGCGCTTTTGTAGGAGCGGGCTTGCCCGCGACCTGTTACACACCCGCGGTAGGAGCGTGTCAGGCAAAGGAGAGCAAATCGCGCCACCTGTAGGGCCCATGGCCGCGAAAGTGTCTGGCGCGCGCGGATCGCGGGCACGGGACTGCGCGTCCTGCCCGTTCCTACAAGGAAGTGCTGCATGAAACAGGTAACTGAGGCATAGCCAATAAAAAGGCCCCGTCGGCAGATGCCGACGGGGCCTGGTGGTTACTGCTGCGGCTACTTGCGCAGCCACTGGCCCTTGACCTGGATNTATTGCCCAGGCGGGGTCTTGTCCAGGGCCTTCTGCCCGGCTATGGCTTCCACATCGCTGAGCTGGATGCCGTTCTGCGCGGCCAGCTTCTGGTATTCGCTGCGCCGCGCCTGGTTGATCAGGCGGGCGATCTCNGCGGCCTGGCCGTCGCTCTTGACNACACCCAGGTAGCCGTTGGGCATTTCCCCGAGCTGGCCGCTGGCCTTGGCGTCNCCCAGGGCGGACATGGCTTCGTTGAGGTTCAGGGCTGCGGCTGGCAGGCTCAGGCTGAGCAGCAGCAACAGGCCGGCAAAACGTTTGAACAGGGTCATGGTCTGGCTCCTCAGAAAAGTCCGCTGGATTCGCTGAACATGCTGTCCAGGGCTTTATCCACCTTGATATAGATTTCGTGCTCGATCTTCACATTGAGGTTGATATTGATCGGCTCGTTGGGCATGGCCAGCTGTACCGTGGGGGTGCAGGCCGTGCTGAGCAACCCCAGTAGCAGGGCGGCGAAATAACTGCGTAAGCGCATGGCGCTTCTCCTTGGTGAGGGCCTGCGGCCTTTGCGTGGCGCAGGGTGCAAGCCCTAGGGCTCTTGTGGGGCCTTCTGGCGCTCCAGCATACGCTGCTGGACGCGCTGTTTGATGATCTCGTTCACCTTGTCGGTCAGTTGCAGGCTGGCCAGCAGGGTAGGGATGTCTTCTTCCAGGCTGATGTTGAAGTGGATCGGCCGACCTTTTTCGATGGCCGGGTTCTGCCCTTCCAGGCGGATATCCAGTTGCAACTTGCCGTGCTGATCGTAGTTGACCTGGCTGCTCAGGGTCGCATAACGGAAATCCTCCAGCGATTGGGTCACCAGTTGCATGGCCGGGTTGCTGCGGCCCAGGGCGCGAATCCGCTCCGAGTGGAACTGCAGCTGGCCACCGGGCTGGCGGGCGGCCAGCTGCCCCTGTTCGATGGTCGCCCCGGCGCTGCCGAGGCGCAGGGGTAACAGGCCATCAAGGGTGCCACTACCGGCCAATCCCTCTGTCGGGTAGAGAATAAAAAGCTGCTCAAGTTCCAGGCCCCGGACCCTCAGAGGCAACAATAAATCGCCCTCGGCCAGGTTCCACTGTCCGGGGTCGAGCTGCACGCTGCCGCCCACCAGTTCACCGCGGGCCTGGCGCACCTGCAACCGGCCCTTGTCGAGCGTGGCCAGGGGAGCCTGGTAGCTGGCGCTGAACTGCAGCGGGCCGAGGGGAATGCCGGGGTTGGCCTGCTGCAGCTGCAGTTCCTGGAACTCGACCTTTACTTGGCGCGGGTCCAGTTGCAGCTGCAGGCGAGTGTCCAGGCCGCTCAGTTCGGTGCGGTCATAGATGCCGCCCAGGCCTTTGCCGGTGAGTTCCAGGGTGCCGCTGGGGGCGCTGGCATTGGTGGCCAGGCTCAGGCTGGCCTTGGCGTTGAGGCGGCCATCGCTGAGGGTGAGCAGCGCCGGCCAGGCGCTGAAGCTCTGCTGCAGCGGGTTGCCGCTACGCAGAAACAGCTCGGCCAGTTTTGCCTGCAGGGTCAGGCCGGTGGCGCTGCTGTGCTGCAGCTGCAGGCTGAGCTGCAGGTCGGCGTCGTTGCCGAGTTTGCCGTCCAGTTTGATCTGCGCCTCGCTCGCCGCCAGCTGGCCCTGCCATTGCCAGCCCTGGGGCTTGAGCTGGGCCTGATGCAGCTGCTGCAGGCTGAGGCTGGTCGGGCCCTGCAGTTGCCAGCTCTGCAGCACGCCGGCCTGATGCCGGGCGCTCAGGTGCAGGGCATTGCTGCTGGCCTTGAGCTGCTGCATGCGCAATTCGGCACCCTGCAGCTGCCCCAGGCTGAGCTGTGAGCCCTGGCCCAGGGCGAGGGTGAGCTGCTGTTCATCCAGATAGCCGCTTAGCGCCAGTTTGCTGCGCAGGTCGCTGATTACCCAGTCGCCAAGGGTCAGGCCGGGGCTGTTCAAGCTCAGGCTGGCATCCGCCAGTTGCAGCGCCCAGGGCGCGGCGTTGGCCAGGGCCAGGCGGCCCTGCAGCTCGAAGCGGCTGCTGCCCTGGCTGCTCAGGCTGAAGTTCAGGGGCAGGGCGCGTTCGAGCAGGTTGGCGGCGAGGGCGTCGAAAGTCTCAGCGGCTTCTATCTGCAGGTGCAGGGACTCGGGGCGCAGGTCGGCCGGCAGGGCCTGCAGTGCCGTGCTNCTGATCTGGTCGAGNTGCAGATCGGCTCCCAGGCTGTCGGCCAACCACTGCCCGTCGAGGGCGCGGGCGGCNAGGTTGAACTGGCCCTGCAGCAGGCCGATGCCGGGCACCGGCCAGGGNTCGGGCAGGTCGGCGCTGGCGCTGATCTGCCCACTGGCCTGCAGCAGCTGACTNAGGCGCAGCGGCCCGGGGCCGAGCTGCAGCTGCCAGTCGGCCAGCAGTTTTGCCGCCGTCGGGGCTTGCATGCCGTCCCCCTGGGCGAGAGGCAACCATTGCTGCAGCCAGCTTTGCAGCACGGCGGCCTGGCTCAGTGACGCACTGCTCAGCTGGCCCTGCCATGTCTGGCCTCCGGCGGTGGTCCACAGGCGGCTTGCAAGGCTCAGTTGGGGCACCTGGTCGACCGCCAGGGCCAGTTGTAGCGCCACGGCGTCGTTATTGCCCTGCCACTGGNCTGTCCAGTTCAGCTGGTGTTGTTGATGTTGCAGGTTGAGCTGCACGGCCAGGCTCTGTTCGCCGGCCGNGGCGTNGTTCGGCCTGCTCAGCTGNAGGTCGCCCTGCAGACTGCAACGCTGCTCGGCGCAGGGCAGGTCGATGACAAAGNGCTGGATATCCAGGTTGCCCGGCAGCAGGGCAAGTGCCGCACCCAGCTGTTCCAGCTGCACGCTGGGCTCGGGGCCGTCAGGAGTGGTAGTGGCGGCCGGTTGCGGCAGGCTCATCTTGAGGCTGGTGATCTGCACCTGTTGCCAGAAGGGCGGGCTCAGGCGCAGTTGCGTCCAGCGCAGCCGCAGCTGCTCGACCTGCAGCTGCAGGCTGCCCCCGGCCTGGCGCTGGCGCACATCGAGGCGGGTCAGGGCCAGGCCGTCCAGGTCGAGGGACAGGCCTTGCCAGTCCAGCTCCTCGATCTGCAGGCGTTCGAGCAGGCGGGTCCAGCTGAGGTAGGTGTAACTGCCGAGCGCGAGGGCCAGCAGGCTGAGCAAAATGATAAGTCGCAGCCAGGTACGCCGGCTGATCATGGGCACGGATCCAGGGTGAGGAGGGCTATCTCTGCAGCAGACCTTAACCCATGGACCTGGGGCTGCCAATCGGGGTGTTTTTTATNCTGTGTATTTGCAGCATTAAGTGCTATTTTTGANGTAAATGAACATTGGAGGCGGTGATGAGCGCATTGATTCGACCGGTGGCCGACGCCGACGCTGTACTGGCCAAGGCGTTGCTCAATACCCGCGAGCAGTTGGGCCTGACCCAGCAGGAGCTCGCCGATATCGTTGGCGTGCACCGCACGGCGATCTCGCGCTGGGCCGACAGTGGCCTGCGCGTGCAGAGCAAGACCGGTGAGCTGGCGCTGCTGCTGATTCGCGCCTATCGCGCCCTGTTCGCTCTGTTTGGCGGCAACCTGGCGGATATGCAGCACTTTCTGCGCACCGATAACCATCATCTGCAAGGCGTGCCGCTGCTGCTGATGATGCAGGTCCAGGGCCTGGTGCGGGTGGTCGAATACCTCGATGCCATTCGCGGCAAGGGCTGAGCCCGCAGTACAAGCCGACCGCGCCCCGTGGCGGAATAACAATAAGCATAAGGAATCTGGTCGCCATGGATATCTGGCAAGCCTGTAACGGCCCCGAGCAGATCAAAGCGTTGCGTGGGCGTCTGGTACGCCTGGTGGAAAGCCAGGCCCAGGTCGCCACCATGCAACTGGTGGACAGCCTGGCCGAGCAGGCATTGCTGGAGGAGTTGCTGGAAGGCAGCAAGCCGCCATTGCCGCAGCAGGCCGAGCCCCTGCATTACCTGCTGAAAACCCCGTTTCGCTATCCACCCCTGCGCTGGGGCTCGCGCTTCGGCACATTGCACGAACCCAGCCTGTTTTATGGTGCGCTGCGTATCGACACGGCGATGGCCGAGGCGGCCTATTACCGTTTTCTGCTGTGGCAGGGCATGGCCACGCCACCACCTAGCGGGCGCATCCTTTCCGAGCACTGCACCTTTGAGGCGCGTTATCAGGTTGCGCGCGGTATCCAGCTGCAGCACCCGCCCTTCGCCGCGCACCAGGCCGAGCTGTGCCATGCCGCGGCCTACCAGAGCACCCAGGCGCTGGGGACGGCCATGCGCGAGGCCGGGGTCGAGGCTTTCGAGTACCGTTCCGCGCGCTGCCCGCTGGGTGGCAACAATGTGGCCTTGTTCGTGCCCCAGGCGCTGGCGGAGAAACGGCCGCGCAACCTGCTGAGCTGGTTGTGCGAAACCACGGCCGACTATGTCGCCTTCAAGAGTGCCCAGGTGCCAGACAAGCCGCGGGTGTTTCGCCAGGCCATTTTTCTGCGTGACGGACAATTGCCCTTGCCCGCCTAGGGCGGGGCTTTTGCGGCTGTTGTTGCCCCGAAAAAGGGCGCGTCCAGACACGACGGCGCAGACTTGTGCACATTTGCGATGCGTCTTGTCAATGTACATTTCGTGATTGACGTAAACCCTTGATTCTTCATGCGGCTTTTTTAAGTCAATGAAAAATATGAACTTTTTTAACTGGTGAAAAAATCGCCAGTTTGACTTCGGCCCCCGTGGCATAGGCGATCAGGGCGCTTGCTCCCATGTTATCCACGAAGTTATCCACAGCTTCTGTGGATTAACCGAGCGCATGCTCTGGGCTCGCCTGCCAGTCCACCAGACCGCGGACAGCTGGCCCGGCGGCACCTTTGCAGCGCTGCGCCAGCGGCTGAAAAGTGGCGTCAAGACAGCTCGGCCAGACCCTTCGGGGCCTGGCCGCCAGGGCGGCTAAAACAGCCTGTGGCAAGGCTTTACCTTGGCGAAAAAAGGAGTAGAGTGGCGCGCCTTTCCCGCTACCGCTGCTTCCTATGCCTCGCGTATTGCCTCGTATACCCGCAGAACATCCTTCTACTGCTGCTCGCCTGCCGATGCGTGTCGCCCTGTGGCTGCTCGACAGCCCGCGCCTGGGCCACGCTTCGAGCGTCAAGCGTTTTGCCGGCGGCTTGCTCAAGCAGCCCGCCATGCAGGGTGTGGTGCAGGCCCAGAGCCGTCTGGGGAAATTGCTCTGCCGCGACTGTGGCAACCCGCGTGATCGCCGTATCGGTCTGGAGTTGCTGCGCCAGGCGGCGCGCGCCGGCGACATGCGTGCCCAGCTTGAACTGGGCGAACTGCTCAGCCTGCCGCGCAGCAGCGAGCCGCAACAGGCCCGTCACTGGCTGGAACTGGCCGCCGGCCAGGGTTCGGTCGAGGCCAGGAAGCTGCTTAAACAGCTCTGACACAAGGCAGCGAGGCCCAGACATACTGGTTATACTGCCAGTACTTTTCTGCGGAGCTGCTTATGCCAATCGATCTGTCCACCGCGCTGGCACCGGCGCTGCTCGGTTTTGCCGCGGCGGCTGTTCCTCTTCTTTATATGGCCTGGTCGCTGCAGCGCCGCCTGGCCAGCCAGCAGCTGGAGTTCGGCCTGCTGCAGGAACGTCTGAGCAACGCGCAACTGGCCCAGGCCGGGCTGGCCGCGCAACTGGATGATTGCCGCGAAGAAGTCGCCGAGATCAGCGAGATCAAGGCCGATCAGCAGGCCGAACTGGCCGCGCTGCGCCGCGAAACCGAGTTGTTGCAGCACGAGCGGCAGATCGCCCGCGAAGCCGCCCAGGCCTGGCATCAGCAGCGCGAGCAGCAGGAAGGCGAGATCCGCCGCCTGGATGCCCAGCGCGCCGCCCTGGCCGCCGAACTCAAGGAACAGCAGGACAGCCACCAGCAGCGCCTGAGCGATCTGCAGGGTTCGCGCGATGAGTTGCGGGCCCAGTTCGCCGAACTGGCCGGCAAGATCTTCGATGAGCGCGAACAGCGTTTTACCGAGACCAGCCAGCAGCAGCTTGGCCAGTTGCTCGACCCGCTCAAGGAGCGCATCCAGTCCTTCGAGAAACGCGTCGAGGAAAGCTACCAGCAGGAAGCCCGCGAACGTTTTTCCCTGGGCAAGGAACTGGAGCGCCTGCAGCAGCTCAACCAGCGCCTGGGCGACGAGGCGACCAACCTGACCCGTGCCCTCAAGGGCCAGAAGACCCAGGGCAACTGGGGCGAACTGGTACTGGAACGAGTGCTGGAACACGCTGGCCTGGAGAAGGGCCGCGAATACCAGACCCAGGTCAGCCTGAAGAGCGCCGATGGCGAGCGTTTTCAGCCGGATGTGCTGATCCAGCTGCCGGGTGACAAGCAGGTGGTTATCGATGCCAAGGTCAGCCTGACCGCCTATCAGCAGTTTATTGCCGCCGATGACGACGCCAGCCGGCAACTGGCGCTGAAGCAGCATGTGCTGTCGCTGCGCAGCCATCTGAAGGGCTTGTCGCTCAAGGATTACCAGCGCCTGGAGGGCCTGCACAGCCTGGATTTCGTCTTGCTCTTCGTACCGATCGAGGCGGCCTTCGCCGCGGCGCTGCAGGCCGATCCGGGTCTGTTCCAGGAGGCCTTCGATCAACATATCGTGATCGTCAGCCCGACCACCTTGCTGGCCACCCTGCGGGTGATCGACAGCCTGTGGCGGCAGGAGCGGCAGAGCCAGAACGCCCGCGAAATTGCCGAACGCGCCGGGGCGCTGTATGACAAGTTCGTCGCCTTTATCCAGGACCTGGATGAAATGGGCGCGCGCCTGCAGCAACTGGACAAGGCCTACGCCGGGGCGCGCAACAAGCTCTGCGACGGCCGCGGCAATATTGTCAGCCGCGTGGAAAACCTCAAGCTGCTCGGTGCCCGCGCCAGCAAGAGCCTGCCTACCGAGCTGCTCGAACGGGCGGCCGGGGTGGCGCTATTGGATGAAGCCAGCGAGTAGGGCGTGGAACGCCGTCAGGAATGTGTAGCGGCGGGGGCGCTGCTCTCGATATGGACGGTGAACTCGCGCATCCAGGCGGCCAGCTGCTGCGGTTCGGCCAGCAGTTGCCAATGCCCTGCATTTACTTCGCGCCGCTGTAGCCTGGGTGCCCAATGCTGCAGCTGGTCGAACAGCTGCGGGCGCACGAAGCGGTCGCGGGTCGGCACGATCAGCTGCACCGGCACCTGGGTGTAGCGCTGGCGTGGCCTGAACAGGCTGCGGATAAAGTTGGCGCGGTACAGCTTGACCCCGTGGATGCCATCGGCGCGCTGGCTGGTGCTGATCGCCACGTTGCGCAGGCCTTCGACCTTGTACAGCAGCTGCGGCCAGGCCTTGGCCAGCCCCAGCCGCCAGGTCAGCTCCGGCAGCAGCGGGGTATGGAACAGGGCGATATACCAAGAGCTCAGCAGCTGCCCGGCGACCTGGGCCCAGGCACGCGGGTGTTTCTGCCTGATGCGGTCGCGCATCCAGTGGCCGACATGGTCCAGGCAGGGGCCGGAAAGGCTGGTGTAGGAGGCCAGCAGCGGCTGGATGCGCGGCTCGGTGACCGCCTCCCAGGCCTGGATCGAGCCCCAGTCGTGGGCCAGCAGGTGCACCGGCTGCTCGGGGCTGGTGGCCTTGAGCACCGCTTCCAGGTCGTTGGCCAGTTTCTCCAGGTGATAGTCCAGGCGCTTGTGNGGGATATCCGAGGCACCGAAGCCGCGTACGTCGTAGGCGATGATCTGGTANTCGGCNGCCAGTTCGCGTACCAGCGGCAGCCAGATTTCGTGGCTGTCCGGGTAGCCGTGGACCAGCAGCAGGATCGGCCCCGTCGCCTGGCCCCAGCGGTACACCGCCAGCTCGACGCCGTCGCCCTGCACCCACAGCTGCCTGGCTTGCAGCCCATCGTTCGGTAGCACTGCTGGTGTGTTCATGCGAATACCCGAGGCAGTGCGAGCAGTTGCCCATGGCGCTGGATGATAAAGGTGAGGTTGATGGGCATGCAGCGTCTCCGGATGGTCATGGCTGACTGTTACATCATTTGATGTCACGGTTATTGTTGGACGCGCGGAGCGCATCTGCCTAGCCATCCGGCCACCTCAGTACAGGCTCTGTTACGGTGTTACTGGCAGACCGAAAAGCCCTCTGCAGCAGGGCTTTGCCCTGGTTTTGCGGGGCTCGTGGCGATGCCGGGCAGGCAAAGTCCAGCCCTTGGTTGGGGCTGTTGTTGCCATTGCCGGGAGGCGACTATGATCGCGACCATGAACACAGCCTCCGCTTTTCTCCAGCGTCTGTTGGGCCGCGCCGCGCCCCTGGCGAGTGCCGTTGCCGCCGAATACCGGGTCGATGAACTGGCCCGCGCGGCGCAGACCACGGTGCGCAATGTGCGCGCCTATCAGGATCAGGGCCTGCTGCCGCCCCCTGAGCGCCGTGGGCGTTTGGGCATCTACAGCGNCGAGCACCTGGCACGGCTGCAGCTGGTCGGCCAGTTGCTTGAGCGTGGCTACAGCATTGCCAGCATCCGCGAGCTNTTCGACGCCTGGGCTCAGGGCCGCGACCTGGCCCATGTGCTGGGCCTGGAGCNGGCCATTCGCGGTGCCGACGAGCCGGAGCAGGCCGGCACCCTGCAGTTCGGCGAATTGCAGGCGCTGTTCGGCGATCAGCTGGATGATCGGGTGATCGAGCAGGCCCAGGCCCTGGGCCTGCTGGAATTAGCCGGCGACCACCTGCGGGTGCCCAGCCCCAGGCTGTTTGCCGCCGGGGTCGAGTTGTACCGTGCGGGCATTCCCCTGCCGGCCCTGCTCGACGAGCTGACGGCGATCCGTGGCCATGTGCAGCAGGTGGCGACCGGCATCGTGCAGATGATCGCCAAACAACTGGTCAACCCGCTGCTGCAGCGCGAGCTACCCCATGCCGAGGAGCTGGAGCGCCTGAACCTGCAGTTGCTGCAACTGCGCCCGCTGGTGGAGCAGGTGGTCAATGCCGAGCTGGCTCGGGGCCTGCCCGAGGCGGCCAATCGCGAGTTGAGCGAGCGGGTGCACCAGTTGCTGCAGGGGTTTCTGCAGCCTTCCTCAGAGGGTGTTTACAAATTACTGCGCTCGGCCATGCTGCGTTGAAATCAACCGGAAAGTGCTCATGTACTACTCGTACACTCCGCTTTTTCGGCTGATTTCGCCTTGCCTGGCCATCGCTCGCTACTGTTGTAAACACCCTCTTAGGTCAGCAGTAGTACCAGGGCCCCTGCCAGCAGCCCTGCGGCCATCACCGGCAGGGTCAGCAGGGCCAGTTGGCGGCCGCCGATCAGCGCCACCAGAAAGGCTTTGACCAGGCTATTGCTGAGGGCCGCGAGCAGGATCCCCTGTACAGCCACCTGGTTGTCCAGTTCGGTGTGCGAACTGCGCGCCAGGGACAGGGTGATGGCATCCACATCGGCCAGCCCGGAGACCAGCGCCACCAGGTACACGCCGGCATCTCCCAGCCAGCGCTGCGCCGCTTCGATGAGCAGCAGGATCAACGCCAGCAATGCGGCGAAGCGCAGCGCCGGGCCCAGTTCGAAGGGGTTTTTCAGGGGCGCTTCGGGGCTTTTTTCGCTCTCGCTGCCGGCCCGGCGGTAATACAGCAGGGCACCGCCGGTGTAGATCAGGGCGGCCACGCTNAGNGGCCAGAACAGCGCCGGCAGCAGGGCACGATTGACCAGGCCGGCCTCCAGCAAGACCCGGGGAAACATCAANGCCGAGGTGGCCAGCAGGCCGCAGGCGAGGATGGCCTGCAGGTTGCGGCCGCGGCCNAGGCGGGCNAGGGTTACGGTCATGGCAGTGGAGGAGACGATGCCGCCGAGCAGGGCGGTGATCAGCAGACCATGGCGGGTGCCGACCAGACGAATCGCCACATAGGCGGCAAAACCGATGGCGGCGATCAGCACCACCATCCACCAGATGACGTAGGGGTTGAAGGCCTGCCAGGGGCCGTAACCCTGATTGGGCAGCGCCGGCAGCAGCACCAGGGAGATAAACAGCAGCTTGAGGGTGCCGGACAGCTCGTCTTCACTAAGGCGCTGCAGGGCACTGTGCAGCACGCGCTTGAGGCTCAGCAGCAGGGCCACCGCCACGGCCCCAGCGGCGGCCAGCGGGGCATGCCCGGCCATGGCCAGGCTGCCGAGCAGGAAGGTGAGCAATAGCGCCACCTCGCTGGTCAGGCCCATATCCCCGGTGCGCTGCAACTCGCCAAAGTAGGAGGCCACCACCAGTGCGGCAAAACCGATAAAGATCACCGCCCAGGCCGTTCCCCCGAACTTTTCGCTGAGCAGCATGGCAAAGGCCCCGAGCAAGCTGCTCAGGGCAAAGGTGCGAATGCCGGCGACCAGGCGGTTGTCCTCGATATTGCGCCCCTGCCAGCCGCGCTCGATGCCGATCAGCAGGCCGGCGGCCAGGGCGCTGGCAAAGTTCAGCAGGGTGTCGAGGGCTTCGGGCATGGCACATCCTTGGCGGGGCGGGTTGTGAGTAGTCTAGATCAGTGGGCGAACGCGGCGCATTGCCCCAGGTCAGGGGCGCGCGTCGTGACCACTGGCAGTCGCGGCTAAAGCCCCTCCCACACTTGCCGGGTGTCGCCCGCAGGGTGCGCCGCGCGCACCAGGCATCCAGTTGCCAGACCGCCCTACGGGAGCATGCGACCTAGCGCAACGTCAGATGGCGGCTAAGCAGGGCGCGCAGGGCGGCTGGTTTGACCGGCTTGGCCAGGAAGTCGAGGCCGGCGGCGTGCACCTGGGCGATCAGCTCGGGGCGGCCATCGGCGCTGATCACCACGCCGGGCACCGGTTCGCCCAGGCGGGTGCGCAGCCAGGCCATCAGCTCGGTGCCGGTTTCGCCTTCGTCCAGGTGGTAATCCACCAGGGCAAGCTGCGGGCGCACATCCTCGTTGAGCAGGTGCTCACACTCCAGGCGGTTGCGCGCCGTCCATACCTGGCAACCCCAGCGCGACAGCAGGCTGTGCATGCCGGTAAGGATGCTGTCCTCGTTGTCGATGCACAGCACCTGGGCTCCGCTCAGGGCCTGGCCGTTGATTTCCTGTACCGGCAGCGCNGCCTTGGGCNCAGGGCTCAGGGCCAGGGGTACGGTAACGCTGAACACGCTGCCCTTGCCGGGCCATGAGTGCACTTCCAGCTTGTGNTCGAGGACCCGGCAGAGACCATCGGCAATNGCCAGGCCCAGGCCCAGGCCCTTTTCGGCGCGGGTCTGGTGGCTGTCCAGGCGTTTGAACTCCTCGAATATCACCTTGCGCTTGTCTTCCGGGATGCCCGGTCCGCGGTCCCAGACTTCCAGGCGCAGGTGCTGGCCCTGGCGGCGTACGCCGAGCAGCACGTGGCCCTTGGCGTAACGGAAGGCGTTGGTAAGGAAGTTCTGCAGCACCCGACGCAACAGTTTGATGTCGCTGTCGACCCGCAGGCGGCTGCCGCGCAGACGGAAGTCCACGCCCTGTTCGGCCGCCAGCGCCTTGAATTCGGCACCCAGGATATCGAACAGGTTGTTCAGCACGAAGGCGTTGCGATCCGGGGTGATGCGGCCGTTCTCCAGGCGCGAGATGTCCAGCAGATCGCTGATCAGGTCTTCCGCCGAACGCAGCGAACTGTCCAGATGGCGTACCAGCTCCCGGGCCTCGCGCGGCAGCGCCTCCTCCTGGTGGGAGAGGGCGGCGGAGAACAGCCGGGCGGCGTTCAGGGGCTGCATCAGGTCGTGGCTGACGGCGGCGAGAAAGCGGGTTTTCGACTGGTTGGCGGCCTCGGCCACACCCTTGGCCTCGGTCAGCGCCTGATTCAGTTGCGACAGCTCATGGGTGCGCGCGGCGACCCGCTGTTCCAGGCCTTCGTTGGCTTCCTTGAGGGCGCGTTCGGCCTCGCGGAACTCGGTAATGTCGGTAAAACTCATGACGAAACCGCCGCCGGGCATCGGGTTGCCGATCAGCTCGATCACCCGTCCGTTGGGGAACAGCCGCTCGGAGGTGTGCGCGGTGCCCTGGCGCATCCAGTACAGGCGCTTGTTGACGTGTTCCTCGATGTTACCGGGGCCGAGCAGGCCGCGTTCGGCGTTGAAGCGGATCAGCTCGGCCACCGGCCGGCCGACGTAGACCTGGCCTTCGGGGTAGTTGAACAACTCTATATAACGGTGGTTCCAGGCCACCAGGCGCAGCGACTGGTCGACCACGCTGATGCCCTGGGTGATGTTCTCGATNGCCCCTTGCAGCAGGGCGCGGTTGAACTGCAGCACTTCCGAGGCTTCGTCGACGATGCGCACCACGTCCTCGACCTGCATCTCGCGGCCTTCGATGGCGGCCTTGACCACCGCGCGGGTGCTGGAGGCACCCAGTACCCCGGCCAGCAGGCGCTCGGTGTGGGCGATCCAGTCGCTGTTGGCGGTCTGGTTGGGGTCGAAGGCCTTGCCCTGGCGAAAGGCGAAACGCATAAAGCTCTGGCGCGCGCGGTCTTCACCGACAAAGCGGTTGGCCAGCAGCAACAGGTCGCCGACCTGCACCGCCAGCATGCTGCGGTTGCTCGGTTTGGTGCCCAGGTCGTGGCCGATAAAGCGTCCGGCCTGCCAGTGCTCGGCGACCCGTGCGCGGGAAAAGTACGAGACCCAGGCAAACAGCAGGAAGTTGCCCGCCAGCGACAGCGCCACGCCGCGGGTCAGGGCCTCGACCTGAAAGCCCAGAGGGGCGTACAGCAGGGCCTGCAAGCCGGGGAAGTTCTCCAGTGGCCAGCCCAGGCCGCGGGCTACCAGCGGCAGCACCAGGGTGTAGAACCAGATCAGCGCGCCGAAGATCAGCCCGGCAAATACGCCCTGGCGGTTGGCCTGCTTCCATACCAGCGCGCCGAACATCGCCGGGGCCAGTTGGCCGATGGCGGCGAAGGAGACCTGGCCAATGGTGGCCAGGCTGGCGTTGGAGCCGAGCAGGCGATAGCACACATAGGCCAGCAGCAGTATCGCCACGATGCTGATCCGCCGGGCGCTGAGCATCCAGTGGCGGAAGGCTTCGTACGGCCGCTCGGTGTTTTTCCGGCGCAGCAGCCAGGGCATCAGCATGTCGTTGGAGATCATGGTCGACAGGGCCACCGAGGCGACAATCACCATGCCAGTGGCCGCCGACGCGCCGCCGATAAAGGCCAGCAGGGCCAGGGCCGGATGGGCTTCGGCCAGCGGCAGGCTGATCACGAAGGAATCCGGGGTGACGCCCGTCGGCAACAGCATCTGCCCGGCCAGGGCGATGGGNACCACAAACAGCGCGGCCAGCACCAGATAGGCGGGGAATACCCAGCGCGCCAGGCGCAGGTCCTTGGGTTCGATATTTTCCACCACGGTGACGTGGAACTGCCGCGGCAGGCAGATGATGGCGATCATCGCCAGGCCGGTCTGGGTCATCATTGCCGGCCAGTTCACCGTTTCCGCCCAGAAGTCGTCCAGTGCCGGACTACGCTGGGCCTGGCTGAACAAATCGGCGAAGCCGTTGTACAGGCCGAAGGTAACGAACGTGCCGACGGCGAGGAAGGCCAGCAGCTTGACCAGGGACTCGAAGGCAATCGCCAGGACCATGCCGCGGTGGTGCTCGGTGACATCCAGATTGCGCGTGCCGAACAATATTGTGAACAGTGCCAGCGCCAGGGACACGATCAAGGCGGTGTCCTGGGCGCTGGTGCCGCTGGCCCCAGCGCCTGCCCCTATCAGCAGGTTGACCCCAAGTACGATGCCCTTGAGCTGTAGGGCGATATAGGGCAGCACGCCGACCAGGCAGATCAGCGCCACCACTATCGCCAGGGACTGGGACTTGCCATAGCGGGCGGCGATAAAGTCGGCAATCGAGGTGATGTTTTCCTGCTTGCTGATCATCACCATCTTCTGCAGCACCCAGGGNGCGAACACCAGGATGATGATCGGCCCGAGGTAGATCGGCAGAAACGACCAGAGCTGCTCGGCGGCCTGGCCGACCGCACCGAAGAAGGTCCAGCTGGTGCAGTACACCGCCAGGGACAGCGAGTAGACCCAGGCGCGTACCTTGGGCGGCATGGGCGTGGCGCGGCGGTCGCCATAGAAGGCGATGGCGAAGAGGATGGCCATGTAAATCAGCGCAACTGCGGCGATGAGCCCGCTGGACAGGGTCATGCTTACTCCACTGGCAAACTAAATGAGGCGTTCCGTGTCATAGCAGGGCGAGCCACTGCTGAGCAGGCAATATTGCCTATGAATGTTCACAGTGTCGCAGCAAACCGCCATGCCGTCAGGCGCGACCAAGGTCGCAAATGCTTGGGGTATGAACTTTGGGTAAAACTGTTGTGGATTGTGCACGCGGGCCAGCCCTGTTAGCGTGGCGAGCCTGCGACTCTGTCCGAGGAGGGACCCTATGTTCAAGCCGCAATTGATCACCCTGCAACGTGGCGCGTTGCGCATCGAACCGATGGTCGATGCCGATATTCCCGCCCTGATCAGCCTGGCCGAAGCCAATCGCCAGGAGCTGGTGCATATGAGCGGCACCCAGCGCCTTGACTGGTATCGTCAGGGCCTGCTCGAGCAGCGCGAAGGCAAGGCCTTGCCCTTTGTCATTCGCCTGGGCGATCAGCTGGTAGGTACCACCCGTTTCGGCGACTTTATGAGCACGCTGCCCGCCGCCGAGATCGGCTGGACCTGGCTCGACCGCGGCCAGCATGGCACCGGGCTGAATACCACGGTGAAATACCTGATGCTCAAACATGCCTTCGAGCACTGGGGGCTGGTGCGCGTGCAACTGAAAACCGCGGCCAGCAACCTGCGCTCGCAACGCGCCATCGAAAAACTCGGAGCCGTGCGCGAGGGGCAGCTGCGCAATCACCGGCGCCTGGCCGACGGGCGTCTGGACGACAGCGTGCTGTACAGCATCACCGACCATGACTGGCCGGCGATCAAGCTGCAGCTGGAGGCGCGCTTCAGCGGTTGACCTATGCAGCCGCTGACGGGAGAGGAGCGCGCACGCTTCAGCACCAGTGAGGATTTGCACGGCCTGGAGCTGTTGTCCGCGCGCTTTATCGAGCACCGTTTCGCCCCGCATGTGCATGACGGTCATGTGATCGCCGTGCTTGAAGCCGGTGCCGAACGTTATCGCTATCGCGGCGTTGAGCACCTGGCGGGTGCTGGCAGCATCGCCCTGCTCAATCCGGATGAAGTACACACCGGTTCCAAGGGCGTCGAGCAGGGCTGGCAGTACCGGGTGTTCTACCCGCCGCCCGGCACGCTCGAGACGCTGTTGGCCGAACTCGATTTGCCCCATGCCGTGCCGCCCATGTTCCACGATACCGTGCATCAGGACCCGGCTCTGGCGGCGCGTTTGAGTGTGCTGCACCGGCTGCTGGAGGACCCGCAGGCCTGCGCCCTGCAGCGCCAGACCCTCTGGCGTGAAGTGATGCTCGAGTTGCTGCAGCGCTATGCACGCCTGCCGTCACCGGGTGGCGTCGCTCAGGAACCGCGTGCCGTTGCGCTGGGCAAGGAACTATTGGCCAGTCAGCTGTGCGAACCGCCATCGCTGGAGCAGCTGGCGGCCGCGGTCAATCTGTCGCCTTTCCATTTTGCCCGGGTATTTCGCCGCGCCACTGGCCTGCCGCCCCATGCCTGGCTCAAACAGCGGCGGCTGGAGCAGGCGCGGGGCCTGCTGAAAAGCGGCTGCACACCCCTGAACGTGGCCCTGCAGCTGGGCTACGCCGACCAGAGTCATCTGAGCCGGCAGTTCAAGCAGGCCTATGGGGTCGCCCCGGGTGAATACCGTAAGGCCTGCAGCGCGACGACCTAGGGTTTGCTGCGAGCGCTGCGCGGTATTGCGCAAGATTGTTCAAGACGGCGCACAGGGTATCGGGCAGGCTTGGCGGTCTGGAGGATTCGCCATGAGCCGTTCGCGTAATTTCATCTATGGCTGCCGGGACTCCGTCCCGATGATAGTCGGCATCCTGCCTTTCGGTCTGATCTACGGCGCGCTGGCCAGCCTGGCCGGTCTGAGTCTGTGGCAGGCGCTGGGCATGTCGCTGCTGGTGTATGCCGGTTCGGCGCAGTTTATTGCCATCAGCCTGCTCAGCCTGGGCAGTGGCATGGTGGTGATACTGCTCACCACTCTGGTCGTCAATCTGCGCCATGTGCTCTACAGCGCGGCCCTGCAGCCCTATGTCGGGCAGCTGGGGCAAGCCTGGCGGGTGCCGTTGGCGTTCGGTCTAACCGACGAAACCTTTGCCGTGGTGCAGCGCCGCTACCTGTCCCGCGGCATGACTGAGCATGGCCAGTGGTACCACGCCGGGGTGGCTCTGGCGCTGTACCTGTCCTGGATCTCCAGCTCGCTGGTGGGGGCGCTGTTCGGTCACAGCGTGCCCAATCTGGCGGGCTGGGGCCTGGATTTCGCCATGCTGGCGACCTTTATCGGTATCGTCGTGCCGGCGCTGCGCAGTCAGCCGCAGATTGCCGCCGCCCTGGTGGCCGCAGCGGTGGCGTTGCTCTGCCATGCCTGGCCGTACAAGCTGGGGCTAATGGCCGCGGCCTTGAGCGGGATCGCCATCGGTGTGGCGCTGGAGCGGCGCGAGTCGCCGGCGACGGTCGAGGAGGGCGTGCGATGAGCATCTGGCTGCTGATTCTCGGCATGGCGCTGATTACCTTTGTGATCCGCTACAGCCTGTTCGCCTTTCCCGATCTGCGTTTTCCGCCCCTGGTGCGCCAGGGCCTGCACTATGTGCCCACCGCGGTGCTGACGGCCATTGTGGTGCCGGGCATGCTGCTGCCCGATGGCCAGCAGTGGGCCCTGGCCCTGGACAATGCCTACCTGCTGGCAGGGCTGGCGTGTATCGCCATCGCCGCGCTCACCCGACACCTGCTGGCCACCATCGGCGGCGGCTTGCTGGTGTTCTTTCTATTGCGTTGGTGGCTCGGTCAGTTGCCGCTTTAACTGCGATATATCGCCGGCTTTNCAGNAAAAAGCCGGCTTTGTTGTGGCTTTACGGGGGGCTCTTGCAGTCAAATGCTGGACGACCCGCTTGGCCACTGCATACAGGTACACGGACGATGACCGAACAATCCCAATTCGCGTTGCTGGGTAAGAAGCGCTTCCTGCCATTTTTCCTCACCCAGCTGCTGGGTGCCTTCAATGACAATATCTTCAAGCAGTCGCTGATTCTGGCGATTCTCTTCAAGATCAGCGCCGATGCNGACAAGAGCCTCTTGGTCAATCTTTGTGCGCTGCTGTTTATNCTGCCGTTTTTCCTGTTTTCTGCCCTGGGCGGCCAGTTCGGCGAGAAGTTTCCCAAGGACGCGCTGATCCGCAAGATCAAGCTGGCCGAGATCGTCATCATGCTGCTGGGCGCGACCGGGGTGCTATTGGGCAGCCTGCCGCTGATGCTGGCGGTGCTGTTCGCCATGGGCACCCAGTCGGCGCTGTTCGGCCCGGTGAAGTACTCGATCCTGCCCCAGCATCTGCGCGAAGAAGAACTGGTCGGCGGCAATGCCCTGGTGGANATGGGCACCTTCCTGGCCATTCTCGCCGGCACCATTGGCGCTGGCATCATCATGGCCAGTACCGGCTACGCCAGCATCGTCGCGGCGTCGGTGGTGACGGTGGCGGTGCTCGGTTATCTGGCCAGTCGCGCCATTCCCAGCGCCCATGCGGCGATGCCCGAACTCCGGCTGGACTGGAATATCCTGCGNCAGTCCTGGCTGATCATGAAGCTCGGCCTGGGCCAGCGNCCGGCNGTGTCGCGCTCGCTGATCGGCAATTCCTGGTTCTGGTTTCTCGGCGCGGTGTACCTGACGCAGATTCCAGCCTATGCCAAGGAGTGGCTGTACGGCGACGAGAGCGTGGTGACCCTGATTCTCACCGTGTTCTCACTGGGCATAGGCCTGGGCTCGATGCTCTGCGAGCGCATGAGCGGGCACAAGGTGGAAATCGGCCTGGTACCGTTCGGCTCCATCGGCCTGACCCTGTTCGGCATGCTGCTGTGGTGGCATTCCGGCGGCTTCCCCCAGGCCGAACTGGCCCATGACTGGCAGGCGGTGCTGAGTTACGGTCAGGCCTGGTGGATTCTCGGTTCGATTCTGGGCATCGGCCTGTTCGGCGGCTTCTATATCGTGCCGCTGTACGCGCTGATCCAGTCGCGCACCGTGGAGCACGAGCGGGCACGGGTAATCGCCGCCAACAACATCCTCAATGCGCTATTCATGGTGATTTCGGCTATTGCCTCGATCCTGTTTCTGACGGTGGCCGAGCTGTCGATTCCGCAGCTGTTTCTGACCATTTCGCTGATGAACATCGCGGTCAACAGCTACATCTTCAAGATCGTCCCCGAATTCAGCATGCGTTTTCTGATCTGGCTGCTCAGCCACTCGATGTACCGGGTTGAGCACAAGGGGCTAGAGGCGATTCCCGATGAGGGTGCGGCGGTGCTGGTGTGCAACCACGTGTCCTTTGTCGATGCGCTGCTGATCGGCGGTGCGGTGCGCCGGCCGGTGCGCTTTGTCATGTACTACAAGATCTACAACCTGCCGGTGCTCAACTTTATCTTCCGCACCGCCGGCACGGTGCCAATTGCCGGGCGCAACGAAGACCTGCTGATCTACGACGCGGCGTTCAAGAAAATCGCCGAATACCTGCGTAACGGCGAGGTGGTGTGCATCTTCCCGGAAGGCAAGCTGACCGGTGATGGTGAGCTCAACGAGTTCAAGAACGGCATCGAGCGGATCATCGAGGAAAACCCGGTGCCGGTGATTCCCATGGCCCTGCAGGGCTTGTGGGGCAGCTTCTTCAGCCGTGCGCCGGGCAAGGGCTTGTTCAAACGCATTTGGTCGCGCATCACTTTGGTAGCCGGTACGCCGGTAGCGCCCGAGCTGGCCAAGCGCGAGCTATTGCAGGCCCAGGTGGAGGCGCTGCGCGGGGATTGGCGCTGATGCGGGATTGTCGCGGCTAAAGCCCCTCCCACAGAACCTGGTTATTGCACTCGTTCGATGACTCCGCTTCGTAGGGAGCGTGGGGCCGCCTAGGCCGCGCGCACCAGCGTTCCCGCTTGCCAGTGGTGCGCACGGCGCACCCTACATTGGTCAGTCGCCCTTGCTTGAACATGGGTTATTGCGAGACGGCACACTAGTGACTCAGCTTGAGTCCGACCAGCCCGCAGACGATCAGCGCCACGCTGGCGATGCGCAGCAGGGTCATGGCCTCGCCAAACAGCATGATCCCCGCAATCACCGTGCCGACGGCACCGACACCGGTCCAGATTGCATAGGCGGTGCCCAGGGGCAACTCCTTCATGGCCAGGCCGAGCAATGCCAGGCTGACGATGATCGCCGCAACGGTCAGTAGAGTGGGGAGAGGGCGGGTAAAACCGTCGGTGTATTTCAGGCCGACAGCCCAGCCGACTTCGAACAGGCCGGCCAGCAGCAGAATGAACCAGGACATACAAACCTCCAAAACAGTTAGAGGGGTCGTCCCGTATTGATCACTCGCGCAGTGGTGAGGTCGTCCTCACGCTGTGCAGTATTTTGCACATTGGCAGGGGTAGGGCAAGCCGCAGAGGATCAATGGTTCCTCTGCGGCCTTGCAATGGCTTAGATCCCCTGGGGAATCTCTTCACCGCCCAGGGCTTCGAACAGCGCCGGGAGGAAGTCCACCAGGGTCAGCATCATCAGGGTGAAGCTGGCGTCCTGCTGGCCGAGGTCGTCGTCGCCGCCGTCCTGTTCGGCCTGATCCTGCAGCAGGTCTTCGAAGCGCAGGCGCTTGACCACCAGCTTGTCGTCGAGCACGAAGGACAGCTTGTCCTGCCAGGCCAGGGACAGCTGGGTGACCTGCTTGCCGGAGGTCATGTGCAGCTGGATTTCATCGCTGGTCAGGTCCTGACGTTTGCAGCGCACTACGCCGCCATCTTCGTGGGTGTCGCGCAGTTCGCATTCGTCCAGTACATGGAAGTCGGCGGCTGCCTGCTGGGTCTTGACCCAGTCGGTGAGGGTCGCGCTGGGNGCGATCTTCACGGTCAGCGGGCGCACCGGTAGCGAGCCGATGGCCTCGCGCAGAGTCGACAGCAGGTCTTCGGCACGCTTGGCGCTGGCCGAGTCGACCAGGATCAGGCCCTGTTTCGGCGCGATGGCGGCGAAGGTAGCGGATTTACGAATAAAGGCGCGCGGCAGGAAGGTCTGCACGATCTCGTCCTTGAGCTGGTCGCGCTCCTTCTTGTAGACCTTGCGCATCTGCTCGGCTTCGATTTCGTCGACCTTGTCCTTCAGCGCATCGCGCACCACGCTGCCCGGCAGGATGCGTTCTTCCTTGCGCGCGGCAATCAGTAGGAAGTCACCACTGACATGCACCAGGGGGGCGTCGCCGCCCTTGCCAAAGGGGGCGATAAAACCGTAGGTGCTGAGCTCCTGGCTGGCACACGAGCGGGCCGGTTTGGCTGAGAGGGCCGTTTCGAGCGCTTCGGCGTCAAACGGGATGTCCTGGGTAAGGCGATAAACCAGCAGGTTGCGAAACCACATAAGGGGGTGACTCTCCATTAACAGGCCTGCCGGCAGTGGCAGGCAGCATAAGCCGTCAGGGCCTGGTTCCAGTCCAGATCCAGGTGCGCAGATCGTTGCGACTCGCTGCGCGGCTTGCAAGTTGCATTCGGGGGCGCATTATTCTCCCCTTGGCGGTTTAGGCCAACCCTGCGCTAAGCCTTTGCTATGTCGATAAAAAATATTTAAATCAGGGCTTGCCAAGGCGCGGGTGGCTGTCTAGAATGCGCCCCACTTCGAGAGTGAAGGGTGATTAGCTCAGCTGGGAGAGCATCTGCCTTACAAGCAGAGGGTCGGCGGTTCGATCCCGTCAT
>C687J35021_10000399_pt1 | contig 34425 bp, 30 predicted proteins | sample RifCSPhighO2_12_FD_35021 | JGI IMG/M metagenome (IMG submission 35021) | reverse complement strand
TGTTCAGCAGGATGCGGATGATCTCGCCGAAACCCAGGGTGACGATGGCCAGGTAGTCGCCGCGCAGGCGCAGCACCGGGAAGCCCAGGATAAAGCCGAAGAACGCCGCCATCAGGCCGGCGATCGGCAGGCAGATCCAGAAGCTCAGGCCGAAGTAGAACGACAGCAGCGCATAGCTGTAGGCACCCACGGCGTAGAAGGCCACGTAGCCGAGGTCGAGCAGGCCGGCCAGACCCACCACGATGTTCAGACCGAGACCGAGCATCACGTAGATCAGGATCAGGGTGGCGATATCCACCGCCCCGCGCGAGCCGAAGAACGGCCAGGCCAGCGCCACCACGATCAGCGCAAGAACGACCCAGCGCTGAGTCGAGGGCAGGGTGAGGAACTCGCTGGCCTTGCCCGGCATGCTGGGCAGCTTGGGCGCGTGGCTCCAGGCGGCGCGTACCTGGTCACGGAACAATTGCCAGAAGAACATGGCAATGGCGCAACCGCCGATGGTCCACAGCGCCGCCGGGCTGGCCCCTTCTACCTGCAGCTTGATGCCGATGGTGGAGAGCTTCAGACCCAGCACCGGGTAGGCCACGGCCAGCACCAGCAGGGCGCTGAAGAACGCGATCTTGAAGTTTTTCATGGTTGGCGAACTCATACCTTTTCAACCTCCGGACGACCAAGGATGCCGGTCGGGCGGAACAGCAGCACCAGTACCAGCAGGCTGAAGGCCACCACGTCCTTGTACTGGTCGCCGAAGATATCGGCACCGAAGGCTTCGGCCACGCCCAGCAGCAGACCGCCGAGGACCGCGCCGGGGATGCTGCCGATACCGCCCAGTACCGCGGCGGTGAAGGCCTTGATCCCGGCGAGGAAGCCCAGGTGCGGGTTGATCACGCCGTACTGCATGCCCAGCAGCACGGCCGCCACGGCCGCCAGGGCAGCACCGATAACGAAGGTCAGGCTGATGATGTTGTTGGTATTGATGCCCAGCAGGTTGGCCATCTTCAGGTCTTCGGCGCAGGCCCGGCAGGCCCGGCCCAGACGCGAGCGGGAGATAAACAGGGTCAGGCCGACCATGGCCAGGAAGGTGACGACGAAGATCAGTACCTGCATATAGGAAATCACCACGCCGTTCATGGCGCTTTCCCCGAGCACGAAATTGCCCGGCAGGGGGTTAGGGATGGCCTTGTCCTTGGAATCCTGGGACAGCAGTACAAGGTTCTGCAGGAAGATCGACATGCCGATTGCCGAGATCAGTGGGATCAAGCGATTACCGCCGCGCAGAGGGCGATAGGCGACCCGTTCGATGCTGTAACCGTAGGCGCTGGCGACAATGATGCTGGCGGCAAAGCCGGCGATCATCATCAGCGGCAAGCTGTCCAGGCCGAACATGGCCAGGCCGGCGATCACGATAAAGACTACATAGGAGCCAATCATGTACACCTCGCCGTGGGCGAAGTTGATCATGCCGATGATGCCGTAGACCATGGTGTAGCCGATGGCAATCAGGGCATAGGTACTGCCAACGGTCAGGCCGTTGATCAGCTGTTGCAGGTAGTGATAAAGATCAGGCATTGCCTAACTCCTGGGTCGTCACGCACGTCAGCGCTTGTGGCGCAGAGTGAGACCGGAATTCTTCTAATAAACAAAACCCACTGCGGTGCAGTGGGCTTTGGGTTCAGGCGGGAAGCCGCGTTATCAGTTCAGCGGCGCTTCGGTCTTGCTGCCGTCCTGGTGCCATTCGTAGACCACGAAGCTGAAGTCCTTCAGGTCGCCCTTCTCGTCGAAGCTGAGCACCCCGGTAGGGGTGTCGAAGCTGTTGGCGCGCAGGGCTGCTGCTACCTTGGCGGTGTCGGTGTCGCCGGCTTTCTCGATGCCTTCGGCAATTACCTGCACGGCGGCGTAGGCCGGGAACACGAACGGGCCGCTGGCGTCTTCGTTCTTGGCTTTGAATGCTTCAACCAGCGCCTGGTTGCGTGGATCCTGATCGAAGGATTTCGGCAGGGTGACCAGCATGCCTTCGGAAGCCGGGCCAGCGATGGCCGAGATTTCCTTGTTGCCCACGCCTTCCGGGCCCATGAACTTGGCGCTCAGGCCTTTTTCCGCCGACTGACGCAGCAGCAGGCCCAGTTCAGGGTGGTAGCCGCCGTAGTAGACGAAGTCCACACCGGCTTGCTTGAGCTTGGCGATCATCGCGGAGAAGTCCTTGTCGCCGGCGTTGATGCCTTCGAACAGGGCGACCTTGGTGCCTTTGCTTTCCAGGGTCTGCTTGACCGCGGTGGCAATGCCTTCGCCGTACTGCTGCTTGTCGTGGATGACCGCAACGGCCTTGGGCTTGACGTGGTCGGCGATGTAGTTGCCGGCGGTCGGGCCCTGCAGGCTGTCCAGGCCGATGGTGCGGAACAGCAGCTCATAGCCACGGGCGGTGATGTCCGGGCTGGTGGAGGCCGCGGTGATCATCAGGATGCCTTCGTCTTCGTAGATGTCGGACGCTGGCTGGGTGGAGCTGGAGCAGAGGTGGCCAACCACGAACTTGATTTCGTCGTTGACGATCTTGTTGGCCACGGCCACGGCTTGCTTCGGATCGCAAGCATCGTCGTAGACCACGCCTTCGAGCATCGCGCCGTTCACCCCGCCGGCCTTGTTGATCTGCTCGATGGCCATCTTGGCACCGATGAACTGCATTTCGCCGTATTGCGCGACGGCACCGGTAACCGGACCCGCCAGGCCGATCTTGATGGTGTCTGCCGCTACCGAGTAGCTGGCAACGCCGGCCATGGCCATGGCGGCAAACAGTTTGGAAATCTGCTTAGTAGCCTTGTTCATAGTGCTCCACTCTTATTGATTTTCGTTGTTGTAGTTCTGGCGGCCAAAGCTGCAGAACCGGGATTTCCCCCCGGTCATACCCCCGGCAACTTTACCGCTGCAGTGTAGAGCGCTGCTTTGCGCCTTGAAAAGCCGCTAGCTGGGGGCAAAACCCAAGGGTGTCGCGTTATTGCAATAAACGTATAGAAAAACGGCGTGTCTTACGTGCCGTTGCCGTCGTCGCTGACCGGCTGACGCTATTATGGCGACCGATCTGTAAACGGCCATCCACGACAGGGCAATCCATGAATGAACAACCTAGCACCCTCTATGCCAAGCTGCTTGGAGAAACTGCACCTATTAGCTGGCAGGAACTGCAGCCGTTCTTTGCCCGCGGTGCCCTGCTGCTGGTCGAGGGCAGTCAGGATCTGATCGCAGTGGCCGAGGCCGTGGCGCAGAACGATCAAGGCCGGGTCGCTGCCTGGCTGGAGGCTGGCCAGTTGCGCCGTGTCGACGATGACTGCGCCGCCGACCTGTTGCAGCGCGATCCGCAGCTCTGGGCCGTGGTAGTGGCCCCCTGGGTGCTGGCCCAGGAGCGCACGGTGGCCCCAGCGCTGCACTGATCTGGCGCGCAAGCCCCGCGCCAGGGGGCTGCGCTCGGGCATGCAGATGTCGGCGGAGCGGTTATGCTGAGGTTCCAGTGCCTGTTGCCCTTGTCCGATCAGGCGGCAACAGGTTCGGCAACCAGGAGGGAGAACGACCATGTTCGAACCAGGACACCTGCACCGCGCCAACCAGTTTGCCAGTGCCGATCAGCCCGTATTCAGCATCGACCTCTATTACGAGGTGCGCCAGGACCCGGTAGAAGGGGCGATGCTGCATATGCGCATGGTCGGCGAAGTGGCGGGCAAGGCCTTCGAGGAGCAGTTCGAACTGCACCGCGATACCGCCTTCAACTTCGCCAGCGTCGCTACCCGCTTGGCGCAGAAGCATGGGCTACCGACCAGTCACAGCATGATCATGCGTGGCCATGGTGAGTACGACCAGATGTTCGAACATATCCGCAGCATTCTGGGAGCCCATAGCGGCGACCCGGTGGATCTCGATCATCTGGAAAAAGATGGGTTCTAGGATGCTGTGAGGTAGTCCGGGGAATTAGATTGCCGTATGACCGCTCCCGGATTGTATCCAGGCTGCGAAGTGCGTGTTTATAGGGGGCATGGCACAGCCTTGTGCACCGCCGGCGGCCAGATGGCGGCCAAGCCTTTGGCATGTCCTCCCTACGAGATTGCAGGTCTTGCGCATAAAGCTTGGATTTACGCGCTGACCCAGCGCTGGCGTACCCAGCCGCTGAAGGCGTCGACCGCCAGCACCAGTAGCAGCATGGCCAGGATCACCGTCGCCGCCTGGGCTTGCTGGAACAGGCTGAGGCTGACGTAGAGCATCTGCCCCAGGCCGCCGGCACCGACGAAGCCGAGCACGCTGGCCATGCGGATATTGTTTTCCCAGCGGTACAGCGAATAGGCGATCAGCTGCGGCCAGATGCAGGGTAGGGTGCCGTAGCAGAAGGCCGCGATATGACCGCCACCGCCCAGGCGGATCGCCTCGGCCGGTTCGCTCGGACTGTTCTCCAGGGCCTCGGCGAACAGCCGGCCGAGCACTCCGCTGGTGTGCAGGGCCAGGGCCAGGGTGCCAGCATTCGGCCCCAGACCCGCGGCCAGCACCACCAGGGCCGCCCATACCAGCTCGGGAATCGCCCGCAGGGCGTTCAGCAGCAAGCGCGCCAGGCTCTGGGCCAGCCAGCCACAACGGCCGGCTGCCGGCAGGGCCAGCAACAGGCCGAGCAGGGCCGCCAGCAGGGTGCCGAGCGCCGACATGGCCAGGGTTTCCAGCGCGCCGTGGCCGATGGCCCGCATGTGGGCCGACGAGAAGTCCGGGCTGAGGAAGCTGCCGGCGTAGCGGCCCATCTGGCTCAGGCTGTCGCCCTGAAACAGCGCGCCGAGGTCGATGCCCAGGTAGCGGAAGGAGGCGACGACCGCCGTCAGCAGTGCCAGCAGCAGGCCGTAGTTGAGCAGGGTCGAGGTGCGCAAGGGCGGGCTCGCTTTCATAACAGCCGGGTGCGCAGCAGGCGGCTGATCTGGTCGGCCAGCAGCACCAGGGCGAGGAAGGTCAGCAGCATGCTGGCCACTTCGCCGCCGGCAAACATGCGCATCGACAGGTCGATCTGCTGGCCCAGGCCGCCAGCGCCGACGAAGCCCATCACCACCGAGGCGCGGATCGCGCATTCCCAGCGGTACACCGTGTAGGACAGCATCTCGGCGGCGGCACCCGGCAGTACGCCATAGGCGAAGGCCGCCAGACGCGGGCTGCCGGCGACCAGCAGGGCGCGACTGGGGCGCGGGTCGACCGACTCGAAGATCTCCGCATAGACCTTGCCCAGCATGCCGCTGTAGGTGATGGCGATGGCCAGCACCCCGGCGGTCGGGCCCAGGCCCACGGCGCGCACGAACAGCAGCGCCCAGACGATCTCCGGCACGCTGCGCAGCACGATCAGCAGGCCGCGCACCGGCCAGCGCAGCGCCTGTGCCCACCAGGCCGGGCGACCGCCCCTGTGCACAGCGGAAAGCGACAGCGCGCGGCTGGCCAGCAGCGCGCCGGGTATCGCGATCAACAGCGCCAGGGCCATGCCGGCGGTGGCGATAGCCAGGGTTTCCAGGGTGGCTTGACCGAGCAGCTGGAGGAACTCGCGATCATGGGCCAGCGGCCAGAAGTCGGCGAGAAAGCGCCCCATATTGCTCGCGTTCTGTTCATCGAACAGCACCGCCAGGTTCAGCTCGCTAAGCGTTAGACCTGGCCACAGCAACAACAGCGCCAGCAGGGTCAGGGCCAGGCGCGGCAGGACGGCCGGATCATGCAGTGCGGGTTTCAGCATCGCGGGATCTGCAGGCTGGTCTGTACTGTCGCGGGCGAGGCGGGCAGGGGTTGCAGCTGTTCGTTGGCATACAGGGCCTCGAGCTGGGCTGCACTGATGCTGGCCGGCGGCAGATCGAAGACGATACGCCCTTCGCGCACGCCGATAATCCGCGGGAAATGCGCCAGGGCCAGCTCCACCGCATGCAGGCTGGCCAGCAGGGTCATGCCGCGCCGGCTGGCCTCCTCATTGAGCACGCTCAGGGTATGCCCGGCCAGTACCGGATCCATGGCCGACACCGGTTCGTCGGCGAGGATCAGCTCCGGAGCCTGGTACAGCACCCGGGCAATGCCGACCCGCTGCAGCTGGCCGCCGGACAGCTGATCGCAACGCTCGAACAGTTTATCCGCCAGGTCCAGGCGCGCCAACGTGGCCTGGGCACCGGGCATATCCACCGGGTGCAGCAGGCTGAGCAGGCTCTTGCCCAGGGACCATTGACCAAGCTTGCCGGCCAGCACCGCCGTCACCACCCGCTGCCGGGGCGGCAGGGGCGGTGCCTGGTGAATCAGACCGATGCGCGCGCGCAGCTGCTGGCGCTGGCGTGCGCCGAGCTGCCAGGGGTCCTGGTCGAGCAGGCTGAGCTGGCCGCTGCTGGGCTGCAGGTTGCTGGCCAGCAGGCGCAGCAGGCTGGTCTTGCCGGCACCGGAGGGGCCGATAATGGCCAGCCGTTCGCCGCTGCCAACCTGTAGATCGATACCGCTGAGCGCAACCTGGCCGTTGGCGTGGGTCAGGCCCACGCCGCTGAGGCTGACACTCACTTCAACAGGCCGGCCGCTTCAGCTGCTTGCTCGATGCCCTGGTAGTTTTCGGCCTGGGTCGGGATAAAGCGACTGGCGGCCTGCAGGTCGAGGATCGCCTTGTGTTCCGGGTTGGCCGGGTCGAGCGCGAGGAAGGCGGCCTGGATCTTGTCGCGCAGGCCCGCATCCAGGGTGCCGCGCACGGTCCAGTTGTAATCGAAGTAGGGCGGGGTGGTGGCGATGACCTTGACCTTGTCGCTATCGACCTTGCCGGCGGCGACCAGCTTGTCCCACACGCTGGCGTTGAGTACGCCGCCGTCGGCCTTGCCGGCCTGGACCCAGGCGGCAGTGGCGTCATGGGCACCGGAGTAGGCGATGCGGCTGAAGAAGGTTTCCGGGTTGATGCCGTCCTGCAGCATAAAGAAGCGCGGCATCAGGCTGCCCGAAGTGGACGACACCGATCCGAAGGCGAAGGTCTTGCCTTTCAGGTCCTGCAGCGAGTTCACGCTTGGGTCGGCGCTGATGATCTTGCTGGTGAATTTTTCGTCTTCGGCGCGCTGTACTAGGGGGATCGCCGGGTGCGCGGTGTCGGCGGTTTTCAGACGGGCCTGGACGAAGGTGAAACCGCCCAGCCAGGCCAGGTCGATACGGTCGGCGGCAATGGCTTCGACCACGGCGGCGTAGTCGGATACAGGGACGAACTCGACTTTCATGTCCAGCTGCTGTTCCAGGTAGGCACCCAGAGGCTTGAACTTGCGCAGCAGTTCGGTGGGGGCTTCATCGGGTATGGCCGAGACACGCAGGGTGTCGGCAGCTTGCGAAAGGGCGGCGGTAAGGCTCAGGGCAACGCCTGCAGCGACGGCCAGGGTACGTTTCAACATGGGGGTTCTCCGGTTCAATAGCGGGGAAAGCGGGCGGAGTATAAAGGGATTGTGGCGCTTGTGTGGATTGGCGCGTTGGCCTGTGATGTTAGGCAGCCGAAGTTGCCCCGCTGCGGGTTAAAATGGCCGCCTTCTTTATGCAGGAGTCCGCCCATGTCCACCTCGCTCCCCGCCCTGGCATTCGCCGGTATTGGCCTGATGGGCCTGCCCATGAGTCGTCGTCTGCTGGCTGCCGGCTACCCCCTGAGTCTATGGAATCGCACGCCGGACAAGTGCGTCTCGCTGACTGCCCAGGGTGCCTTGTGTGTGGCGAGCCCCGCGGAGCTGTGCACCGATGCCAATATCATCATGCTCTGCCTGGCCAATACCGAGGTGGTGCGCGAGGTGGTGTTCGGTCCCGGCGGCATAGTCGAGGGTGCGCGGCCCGGGCAGTTGCTGGTGGATTTTTCCAGCCTGGAACCGGCCGCCACCCGCGAGATGGCCGCCGAACTGCTGGCGCGCACCGGCATGCACTGGATGGATGCGCCGGTATCCGGCGGCACGCCGGGGGCGGCCAGCGGTAGCCTGGCGATCATGGCCGGCGGGCGCGAGGAGGATATCGAGCGGGCCCGGCCGATCCTGGCGCATCTGGGCCAGCGCCTGACGCGCATGGGCGATGTCGGGGCCGGCCAGGTGACCAAGGTGTGCAACCAGATGATCGTCGCCTGCAATGCCCTGGTGCTCGCCGAGGTGGTGGCCCTGGCGGAGCAGTCCGGGGTCGATGCCAGTCTGCTCGCGGATGCCCTCGCCGGTGGTTTTGCCGACTCCAAGCCGCTGCAGATTCTCGCCCCGCAAATGGCCGCCAGCCAGTTCGAACCGGTCAAGTGGCACGTGCGCACCCTGCTCAAGGACCTGGACACAGCGGTCAAGCTGTCCCGCGAGGTTGGCGCGGCTACTCCGCTCAGTGGTCTGGCCGCACAATTGATGCGCCTGCACGGTAGCCAGGGCCATCTCGAACATGACCCCGCGACCCTGGTGCAGCTGTATCGGCAGCCCGAGGTGTGACGATGGGGATGGCCCGGTGGATAAACCGAGAATCGCCTGGTGGGTTACGTGGCGCGCAAATTCCGCGTCCGATATTGGAAATCTGCTCTGCGCCACTAACCCACCCTACAAAAGCAGGGTGTGGCTCCTGACTGGAACATCGTTATGAAAATCGCCGCCAATCTGTCCATGCTGTTTACCCAACTGCCCTTGCGTGAGCGGGTGGTGGCAGCGGCCGCCGCCGGTTTCGATGGGGTGGAAATTCAGTTTCCCTACGAGCTGCCGGCGATTGCCCTGAAAGAAGCCCTGGATGCAGCCGGCATGCCGCTGGTGCTGATCAATCTGCCGGCCGGGGATCTGATGAGTGGCGGTGCCGGCCTGGCCGCCGTGCCGGCGCGCCAGGCCGAGTTCGCTGCGGCGCTGCAGGAGGCCTTGAGCTATGCAGCCATGGTTCGCCCGGCCTGGGTCAATGTGCTGCCGGGCCGTCTGGCGGCGGGCGTCGATCCGGAGCAGGCGCTGGCCTGTTTGCAGGCCAATCTGCGCCAGGCGGCCGAGGCCTTTGAGCTATTGGGCATCGGCGTGCTGGTCGAGGCGATCAACCCACTGGATATGCCGGGTTTTCTGATCAAGACCCCCGAGCAGCTGGCCGCGCTGCTGGAGGCGGTGGCTCACCCCAACCTGGCGGCGCAGTACGACCTCTACCATATGGCGCGCCAGGGCCTGGACCTGCGGGCGGGCATCGAACTGCTGGCCGGGCGCATCGGCCATGTGCAGTTTGCCGACTGCCCAGGGCGGGGTGTACCGGGCAGCGGCGCGCTGGATTTCGCCGCGGCTTTGGCGGCCTTGCGTCAGGTGGGTTACCGCGGCTGGCTGGGTGCCGAATACCGCCCGGGCGAGGGCGCAGGCCTGGGCTGGTTGGCCGAGTGGCGTAGCCAGGCCGCATTGCTGGCGGAGTAGGGGTCGGATTTCCCCGAGCGGCGCGACGTTTGCGGCAGGTGGCGAGCTATGGCGTGGGGCTGGCGGTGACGCTGGCCAGGCATTCGACCCGGTTGCGCCCCAGCTGTTTGGCGCGGTAGAGCATCTGGTCCGCGCAGCCCACCAGCCCGCTCAGGGGCTGCCCCCGGTGCCATTGCGCGACACCGAAGCTGGCGCTGACGCTGATCTGCTCCAGTAGCGGTTCGGCCACCAGCAGCAGGCGCAACTTCTCCGCTATCGCGCAGGCGTGGGCCAGGTCGGTGTGCGGCATAAAGATGATGAATTCCTCGCCACCCCAGCGGCACAGGCAGTCGGATTGGCGCAGCTGGGCCTTGATCCTGTGCGCCACGCCGCTCAGTACCTTGTCCCCCACCTCGTGGCCATATTGGTCGTTGATCAGTTTGAAATGGTCGATATCGAAAAAGATCAGGCTGAGGTCCAGGGGGTAACGTTCGGCGCGGGCGATTTCCTGCTGGGCCACCTCTTCGAACTTGCGCCGGGTCCATTGCCCGGTCAGGCGGTCGGTATTGGCCAGCGTCTCGAGTTGCTGGTTGCTGCACAGCAGCTTTTCCTCGGCCTCGCGGCGGCGGCCGACTTCCAGGCGCAGGCGGCTGCTCAGGTGGGCAAAGCGCAGGGCGATGGCGGCCACCGCCAGCACGATCAGCACGGCCCCCGCCAGCACCTGATAGAGCAGGCGGTGATCGGTTTCGACCTTGCGGTTGTAGATAAAACCGTCCAGCTCGATGGGGCCCTGGGCCATGTCCAGGGACACATAGTGCTCGGCGATGGCCTGCCAGCGCCCGGGGTTCATATGGCCCAGCTGCACCAGCTCGGGCATCACCAGTTTCTTCAGTTCCTCGGCCTCGAAACGCAGGTGTTCCAGGCTCTTGTCGGGGGCGTAGCTGCGATGGATCAGCTGCACGCTTTCTTCGATATGGTCCATGGCGTATTGCCAGCCGCGCAGGCTGGCCTGGAGAAAGGCTTCCACCTGCTTCGGACGCTGTTGCAGCAGTTCGCGGCGGGTAGTGAGCACATCGTTGTAGAAGTTGACCCCGTATTCGCGCGGTTTGATCAGGCGATAGGCAACCTGCTGCTGCTTTAGCCAGAAGGGTTCGTTGGACAGGTAGCCGTTATAGGCGTCGGTCTTGCCGTCGATCAGATCCTGCGGATTGAAGCTGGTGGGCTGCTCCTGAATCTGATCGAGGCCGATGCCTTCGCGTATCAGCATGATGCGCAGTTCTGCGCTTTGCGGCAGCGGCATCACCATCACCCGTTTGCCGGCCAGGTCCTGGGGGGTGTAGATGCCGGAGTCGGCCCGCACTATCCAGACGCTGGGCGAGCTTTGCATGATGGCGGCTAGCGCCACCACGGGTTTGCCGGCCATATGCGCGATGATCAGGCCGCTATTGCTGATGGCGAAGTCGGCATCCCCTGCGAGCAGGCTGTCCAGCGCGGGTGGGCTGCCCGGGCCACCCTGGCGGATGTCCACCTCCAGCCCGGCCTGACGGTAAAAGCCCTTCTCCTGGGCCATGTAGTAGCCGGCGAACTGGAACTGATGCAGCCAGCGCAGTTGCAAGCGCATTTTTTCCGCAGCCAGGGCCTCGGCCAGGCACAGCAATTGCGCCAGCAACAGGATGAGGCCTGAGCGTAGCGACATCTTGCCCCGCTTGCCGGGTTGTCTGTGAAGGGACATGGCGACCTGCCGTTGACTCAGCGTCTATACAGCCTTGCACAACCATCGACAGGGCCTGCGGTCACGACAAGGATCTTGGCAGTCGTGAACCACGCGCGCGTCGATTATTGCTGTCGCCGATTCTGCATGAAGAATATGGCGATCTGGCATCAGTATAGTGAGCCTGCGCATAAGGCAAGCGGCTGAGGCTCTACTCGGCAGTAGAGCTGGTGGCGCATTCGAAGGCCGGCTAGCCGGCTACCGGGCTGGACGGCGAGAGGGGAAGCCTGGCCTGCGTGGCCGGCAAGCGCACCGGCTGTTCTCCAGCCTGGCTAAAGGCGTGTTGCCATGATGGATGTTGCTCGGTCTGTTCCCAGAGCCGTGCATGCAGGCGGCTGAGCGCCACGGGGTCGCTCAACAGGGCTAGTTTGCTCGGTCCGTCGAGCTTTTCCGGCGCGTTGTTCAGGGCATGCTGCAGCAGGCGCTGGCGGGCCGTTTCGAGGCGTGGCGAAGTGCCATGGCGAGCGGTTGCCATGGCGCATGCCAGTGCATTGGGAAACGGCTGCAGCGCTGCGGCGATAAAACCCTGATGCAGGGCATGCTCGCGGTTGTGTTTGGCGTAGGCGTAGGTGGAAACCAGCTCCTGGGGCGGGCTCGACTCTTCGGGGATGAGGAACAGCTGGTTGCGCCGGGCACTCAGCCCCAGGCTCAAGCGGCTGGAGATCACCGATACCGGGATCGACACCATCAGCGACACCACGATCGGTGCCAGCCACCAGAGAAATACCGGGTCGAGCCAGGCAACCCCGGCTGTCCAGAAAATCCCCAGCAGGGTTTGCCAGCCGTGTCGCCGCACGCCGTCGCTCCAGGTGGTGATGCCATCGTCACGTTGTGGCGAGTTCCACTGCACCGACCAGCCGAGAAAGGCTGCGGTGACGAAGCGGGTGTGGAACAGCATCCTGACCGGTGCCAGCAGCACCGAGAAGAGCATTTCCAGCAGCATGCTGAGGCTGACCTTGAACGCGCCGCCATAGGCGTGCGCACCCTTGATCCAGATCAGCAGGACGCTGAGCAGTTTGGGCAGGAACAGCAGGGTCAGGGTGGTGGAGAACAGGGCAATGGCCTGCTCCGGGTTCCAGCGTGGCCAGACCGGGAACAACTGGCCGGGCACCAGGAAGTACTGCGGCTCCAGCAGGGTATGGGTCGCCAGCAGCGCGGTGGAAAGCAGCAGGAAGAGGAACCACAGCGGTGCCGACAGGTAGGACATCACCCCGGTAAGGAACACCGCGCGGTGCACCGGATGCATGCCCTTGACCAGGAACAGGCGGAAGTTCATCAGGTTGCCATGGCACCAGCGGCGATCGCGTTCCAGCTCGTCGATCAGGTTGGGCGGCAGTTCTTCATAGCTGCCGGGTACGTCGTAGGCGATCCATACGCCCCAGCCGGCGCGGCGCATCAGTGACGCTTCGACGAAGTCATGGGACATGATCGCGCCGGCGAATGAGCCCTTGCCTGGCAGCGGTGCCAGGGCACAGTGGTCGATAAAGGGTTGTACGCGGATGATCGCGTTGTGCCCCCAGTAATGCGATTCGCCGAGTTGCCAGTAGTGCAGGCCGGCGGTGAACAGCGGCCCGTAGGCGCGGGTGGCGAATTGTTGCAGGCGTGCATAGAGGGTGCTCATGCCAGCGGACTTCGGTGCCGTCTGGATAATCCCGGCCTGGGGATTGTTTTCCATCAGGCGCACCAGGCAGGTCAGGCTTTCGCCGCTCATCACGCTGTCGGCATCGAGCACCACCATATAGCGGTAGTTGCTGCCCCAACGTCGGCAAAAGTCGTCGATATTGCCACTTTTGCGTTTGACCCGGCGGCGTCGACGCCGGTAGAAGATTTTCCCGAAGCCCTTGCAGGCCTGGCACAGCTCCAGCCAGGCGCTTTGTTCGGCGACGATAATGTCGGCGTCGCCGCTGTCGCTGAGGACGAAGAAATCGAAGCGGTCGAGATCGCCGGTGGCGGCTACCGACTCGTAGGTTGCGCGCAACCCGGCGAATACCCGCGGCACGTCCTCGTTGCAGATCGGCATGATGATTGCCGTTCGCGCCTCGGCGGGAATCGGCTGAGTGCCCGCATGAGCGCCGGAAATCCCGTATCTGTCATAGCCGCGCAGCAGCTCCCAGAAGCCCATCAAGGCAGTCCAGAAACCCGCGGAGACCCAGCAGAACAGGATGGAGAACAGCACCAGAATGCTGAACTGCACCACATAAGGCAGCACCTGGATAAGGCTCTGTTGCAGGCCTTGTTGCATGATTTCCTGCAGGTCGATCAGCATCCAGCCCTGGTAGGGCAGGATGCTGTTCATGTACCAGGTCGCCACGACGGTTTGCCCGAGCATCAGCAGCAGTAAAATCAGCCGGCGGCGTGAGCCGACCTTGCGCCAGCGCGCGGGTTCCAGTTGTTGGCGCGGTGGCGGCGGCGGGCTCTTTCTACCGAGCAGTTTGCGCCAGCCGCGGGTGAGGATATTGGTGCGCCAGGCCTCGGGCGTCACATGGCTGCGGTTCAGCGGTGGGGTCGCCTCGATGCGCGGCCGCCCGGCGGCGTCTGCGCCGAGGATGCCGGCCTCGTTCAGGCTGGCTCCAGCGCCCAGTTGCAGGCGGCGTGCCGCGGACTGGCAGACGGCTTCGTCGGTGCTCTGCGCCGGCTGGCCGGACAGCTGCTGGTGCAACTCGGCGAAACTCGCAGCCTGGGCCAGCGTCTCGCGCTCGGCCTCAGGCAGCGGCAGCTCGGCCAGATAGGCGTCCAGGCCTACTTGAGGCGTTCGCGCGCTCATCGACTGCTGGCCGTGTCGGCGGGTAATTGATAGCTCCAGGTTTCACTCAGCGGCTGCTCGCCATCAACCAGTGCCGCGCGCATCTCAACCGGCTGCGCCGGGTCTTTGACCTTGATCCGCAAGGTCAGGCGCCAGCCTTTGCTGGCGGGGTTATAACGCAGGCTGTTAGCTATCAGCCTGGCATTGTCGCCGACGCTGACTTGCGAGCTCGGTGGGGTGTCTTGCGTCAGTTTGGCCAGTGCGGGGCCTTCGAAGTCGATCAGCAGGGCGATGCTGTCGTCCAGTTCGCGGATCAGGTTGGCTTGCTTGTCTTCACCCACCGCACGCAGCGTCTGGGCGACCCAGGCGTTGTCCGGCTGATGCAGCGCCTGCTCGTCGCGGGTCCAGTGCATGCGGTAGGCGAACTCCAGGGGCTGGCCTTGTTCCGGCAACTTATCCGGCGTCCAGAATGCCGCTATGTTGTCGTTGGTCTCGTCCTGGGTGGGGATTTCCACCAGCTTGATGCGGCCTTTGCCCCAGTCCCCCTTGGGTTCGATCCAGGCGCTGGGGCGTAGATCGTAGCGGTCGTCGAGGTCTTCATAGCGGGAGAACTCGCGACCGCGTTGGAGCAAACCGAAGCCTTTCGGGTTTTCCACCTGCCAGCTGCTGACGGCCAGGTGTTTCGGGTTGTTCAGCGGACGCCAGAGCCACTCGCCATTGCCGGCGTGGATCGCCAGGCCATTGGAGTCATGCAGGGCCGGGCGGAAACTTTGCTGCCTGGGCGGCTGTTTCGGATCGAACAGGAACATGCTGGTCAGCGGTGCCAGGCCCAGCTCGTCGACTGCGGTGCGCAGGTACACGCGGGCCTGCACATCCACCACTGCGTCCTTGCCGGGGCGCAGGGTGAAACGATAGGCACCGGTCGCGCGCGGTGAGTCGAGCAGGGCGAAAATCACCAGGTGCTTGTCCTGCGGTTTCGGCCGTTCGATCCAGAACTCGCGGAAATAGGGGAATTCCTCGCCGCTGGGCAGCGCGGTGTCGATGGCCAGGCCGCGGGCCGATAAGCCGTACACCTGGCCTTTGCCGATCACCCGGAAGTAGCTGGCACCGAGCATGCTCATGATCTCGTCCTGCTTGTTTTTCTGGTTGATCGGGTAGATCACTCGAAAACCGGCATAGCCAATATTTTGGGTCGATTGTTGATCGAGTTTCAGGTCGCCGAAATCAAAGCGTTCGGGGTCGTACTTGATTTCCGTGACGGTGGTGGCGGTGACCTCGTTGATCTTTACCGGNGTATTGAAGTGCATGCCCTGGTGATAAAAACCCAGCTTGAAGGGTGTATCACGCTCGCTCCACTCGAACTTTTCAGGGCGCGGCTGGATTTTCTGATAGTCGGCGAAAGGCATCTCGCGAAACTCGGCGGACAGATTGCTGGCCGGTGCGCTGTAGTTTTTCTCGCCCAGCGCCCTGGCCTTGGCGGCCACGTCATCCAGCGAGAATGCCTGTACTTGAGCGGTGCAGAGCAACAAGGCGATAGAGGCCAGATGGAATAGGGAGGAGGGGACGCCGTGTTGGGANGGTTGTTTGACGATTTTCAATGACACGGATTCACCAGACGAAGCAAGAAAAGTAGANCGCCCCCAGTTGACCCAGGGGCTGAATTTCCGACCATTTTATCGGTAAATGATTCCTCATTGCTGGGGGATCTTTACTGGGCAGATACCGGTAGACGTTTGAGTAGCAATCGGCGTGCCGGGACTACGGCTTGTTCTTGCGCCCAGACGCACAAGGCAACCGTCAGCAGCAGAAAAAGCGGGTAGAGCCACAGCGACAGCGGTTGTTCAGCGGCCTGCCGGGCACAGCTGGCCCAGTGCTCGAAACAGGCTGGCGAAGCCACGCCGAGGAGCTTTTCCGAGCGGGAAAACAGGATGAAAGCCGGCACATGTAGAACAAACAGCGGCAGCGATGCCGTGCCCAGGCGCTGTGACCAGTGGATCAGGCGGGCGTTGCCGGGAGTGGCGATCAGGGCGCAGAGGTAGACCAGAGCCAGTTGCGCGGGCAGCAGCAAGCCGTTGTGCAGCAGGAAGTACCAGAACCGTTCGCCCTTGAGCAGCCAGACTGCTGCGCCAAAGCACAGCAGGCAGAAGCCGCCGAGCAACAGCCTGGTGCCCAGTTGCGGTGCATATCCGCTGTCGCGCTGCTGGCGGAACAACCCGTACAACAGAATCCCGGCGAGAAACTCCGGCAGGCGCAGCAGGGGCATGCGGTGCAGCATGCCGGTGTAGGGCATGCCATATTCCTGGTTCTGGATTACCCAGAGCGGCGGCAGCAGGTAGATCAGGGTGATTGCGACCAGCCACCGGCCCTTGTGGCGTGAGCGCATCAGGCGCGGTGCCAGCAGGGGAAAGCTCAGGTAGAAGAAAAACAGCGTGGAAATCGACCACANCGGCGCATTGAACGTCAGGTAATAGGGGTTCCAGGCTTGCAGCATAAGCAATTGCAAGNCGGAGTTGAGCAGCAGTTCGCCATTGCTCATGAAATGCTCAAGGGTCTCCCGGGACGCGCCTGCCAGGTCTGCGTTGGTGTCATAAATCACGAAGCGGATGCTGGCTTTGCTGTCATCGGGCGGGATGCCGAGGTAACCGATGATAAACAGCACGCTGATCGTCAGCAGCAGGGAAAACAGGTGCAGCGGATAGAGGTTGGCGAAACGCCTGCTCCAGAAGCTGCGGGCGGGTTCGCGCAATTGCCCCTGGCGGCAGTANACATGGGCCAGCAGAAAGCCGGACAGCACGAAGAAGCTGCTGGTGGCAAAGAACCCGACCCCGGTCAGGTCCACCAGCCAGGAAGGTTTTTNCTCGCTGGGGTAGTTATGCAGGGTATGGAACACCACCACATAGACGCCGAGCAGAAAACGTAACCACTCCAGGCCGATAAAATGCTCCTTGCCGATGCGCGTCACTCTGCTCTCCTGTGATTGAACTGTCCCCCCGTCCCTCTGGTGGCACGCCCCCTGGATAATGCATAAGGGGGCGTGCCCAGGCGTGTGAGACCCCGCGTGGGAAATGTTCGACAGCGTTGATTGGTTTTTGATCGCTGGGTTGGCGCGGCCGGCGACTTTACTCCGTACGATTCACTGACATCAACAGTACAAATAGTCACAGACAGCGCAGATCACAGGCTCTAGATTCGACCGCACAGGTGCTTGGCAATCACTGTCATGCACGCCCGTGCAGCCGCGGTGCCATCGCGGTCATAACAATAAAAGAGATGGATTCCATGCAGCAGTCCCAGCAAGCGGCGAATGCCTGGCGTATTTTGTTTCTGCTATTTCTCGCCAACCTGTTCAACTTCTTCGACCGTACCATTCCGGCAATCATCATCGAGCCGATCCGCATGGAGTGGGGCCTCAGCGACTTTCAGCTGGGGTTGATCGGCACCGCCTTCACCATCGTTTATGCGCTTGCCGGTGTGCCCCTGGGGCGCATGGCCGACACNGGCGCGCGGCGCAAGATCATGGGCTGGGGCCTGGNGGTATGGAGCGGGCTGACGGCGGTCAATGGCCTGGCCTGGAACTTCTGGAGCTTTCTGCTGATTCGCATGGGGGTCGGCATTGGCGAGGCCAGCTATGCGCCGGCGGCCAACTCGCTGATCGGCGATCTGTTCCCCGCCCACAAGCGGGCGCGGGCCATGGGCATCTTTATGCTCGGGCTGCCGCTGGGGCTGCTGCTGGCCTTCTTCACCATCGGGGCCATGGTCACGGCCTTCGACAGCTGGCGCGCGCCGTTCTTTATCGCCGCCGTGCCGGGGGTGATCCTGGCGCTCTTCATGTTCTTTATCAAAGAACCCCGGCGCGGTGCGGCGGAGCAGGTGCAGTCGTTGACCACTCCGGTGGACAAGCCGCTGCGCAAGGTTCTGACGATTCGCACCTTCTGGTGGCTGGTGCTGGCCGGGCTGGCGTTCAACTTTGCCACCTACGCCTGCAACTCGTTTATGGTGCCGATGCTGCAGCGCTACTTCCTGTTGCCGCTGGAGCAGGCGGCGATGGCCACCGGGGTTATCGTCGGCCTGACCGGGTTGCTCGGGCTGACCCTGGGCGGCTGGTTGGCGGACAAGATTCATCAGCGCTGGCAAAGCGGGCGTCTGCTGTTTGCCGCCCTGAGCATGCTGGTCGCGGCGCTGGCCACCGGCTATGCCTTGCACGCCGGGCGCATTGAAGTCGCCCTGTTTGTCACCCTGTTCAGTATCGGCTGGTTGTTTGCCTACAACTTCTACACCTGCGTCTACACGGCGATCCAGGATGTGATCGAGCCGCGTCTGCGCGCCACCGCCATGGCCCTGTTCTTCGCCGGCCTGTATCTGCTCGGTGGCGGCCTGGGGCCGGTGGCGGTGGGGCTGCTGTCGGACCACTACGCCCAGGCGGCGATGCTCGCGGCCGGAGCCACGGAAATGAACGAAACCTTCAAGGCGGTGGGCCTGCACGGGGCCATGTACCTGATACCCGTGGCGCTGCTGCTGACCATGCTGGCGCTGTTGCAGGCCTCGCGCTGCTTTGTGCGCGATGCAGCAAGGATGCAGCAAGGTATGGTCAACGCCGTGCCGGCATAGGTCTGCTGGCGGGTGCGCCTCAGCCAGTGGTTAAAACAGACTCTGCAATTACGTGTTGGATGGGGCGCTTGGGGACGAGTGACACTGCCTGTAGAGGCGGCAATGGGTAGGGTGACGCGGGGTCGCCCAGGCTGTGCGCACCAAGAATCTGCAGCAAGCCCTGGTGCGCACGGCGCACCCTACCAAGGCTGGCCCCGTCACACTTAAGCGCCGCCTCGTACTGGGACATAGACAAAAAATGCCGCTCACTTGTCTCAAGTGAGCGGCATTTTTGTTGCGGGTCAGAGTTGGGGCCGCAGGGGTCGGCGGCTTAGCCGGCGACCAGCACGCGTATGGCTTCCAGGCGCAAGGCGGCCTTGTCGAGCATGGCCAGGCCCTGCTCGCGCTGCTGGCGCAGGGCGTTGAGTTCGCTGTCGCGCACGCTGGGGTTGACTGCCTGCAGGGCGACCAGGCGCGCCAGTTCCTCNTCGGTCTCGGCGGCCAGGCGGCGCTTGGCTTCGTCGACGCGCGCNGNGTGGCGNTCGGCGACCTTGCTTTCGCCGGCGTTGATCAGCGGGTTGAGGCTGTCACGCTGGGCCTGGACGAACTTGTTGGCGCTGGCCCGCGGCACGCTTTCCAGCTGGTCGTTCAAGGTTTCGAAGGCCACCTTGTGCGCCAGGTCGTTGCCGTTGGCATCAAGCAGGCAGCGCAGGGCGATAGGCGGCAGGTAGCGGCCCAGTTGCAGGGCGCGGGGTGCCACCACTTCGCTGACATACAGCAGCTCCAGCAGCACGGTGCCGGGTTTCAGCGCCTTGTTCTTGATCAGCGCGACGCCGGTATTGCCCATGGAACCGGAGCGCACCAGATCCATGCCGCCCTGCACCATGGGGTGTTCCCAGGTGAGGAACTGCATGTCCTCGCGGGCCAGGGCCATGTCGCGGTCGTAGGTGATGGTCACGCCTTCGTCGTCGCCAAGCGGGAAGCTGGCATCCAGCATCTTTTCGCTGGGGCGCAGGATCAGGGCGTTNTCGGAATGGTCTTCGCTGTCGATGCCGAAGGCGTCGAACAGCTGCTCCATATAGATCGGCAGGGCGAACTGGTCNTCCTGCTCGAGAATCGCCTCGACCAGCGCTTCGCCTTCGCCGGCACCACCGGAGTTGAGTTCCAGCAGGCGGTCGCGGCCGGCGTGCAACTCGCCTTCAAGGCGCAGACGCTCGGTCTTGGCCTCGTCGACCAGGGTCTGCCATTCGCCGTCATCGCCGTTTTCCAGCAGCGGCAACAGGCGGCTGCCGAACTGGTGTTGCAGGGCGTTGCCGGTCGGGCAGGTGGCGAGGAAGGCGTTCAGTGCCTGGTGATACCACTGGAACAGACGTTCCTGTGGGCTGTTTTCCAGGTACGGCACGTGCAACTGGATGCGGTGCTTCTGACCGATCCGGTCGAGGCGGCCGATGCGCTGTTCGAGTAGGTCCGGGTGGGCCGGCAGATCGAACAGCACCAGATGATGGGAGAACTGGAAGTTGCGCCCTTCCGAGCCGATTTCCGAACAGATCAGCACCTGGGCACCGAATTCTTCGTCGGCGAAATAGGCCGCCGCGCGGTCACGCTCGAGGATGCTCATGCCCTCATGGAACACCGTGGCCGGAATGCCTTTGCGCACACGCAGGGCGTCTTCCAGGTCCATGGCGGTTTCGGCGTGGGCGCAGATCACCAGCACCTTGAATTTCTTGAGCATCTTCAGGGTGTCGATCAGCCATTCGACGCGCGGGTCGAACTGCCACCAGCGCTGCTCATCGCCAAATTCGGCCTGGGCCTGGTAGCTGACTTCCGGGTAGAGATCGGCATGCTCGCCCACCGGCAGCTCCAGATACTCGTCCGGGCTGGCCAGGGGATAGGGGTGCAGCTCGCGATCCGGGAAACCCTGCACGGCGGCGCGGGTGTTACGGAACAGCAGGCGGCCGGTGCCATGGCGGTCGAGCAGTTCGCGCACCAGGCGCGCCGCGGCTTCGCTGTCGCCATCATTGACCGCGGCCAGCAGGGCTTCGCCCTCGTTACCGAGGAAATCGTGGATGGTCTTGTGTGCGGCAGGTGACAGGCGGCCCTGGTCGAGCAGTTCCTGCACCGCTTCGGCGACCGGCTGGTAGTGGGCGCTCTCGGCGCGGAAGGCTTCGAGGTCGTGGAAGCGGTTGGGGTCGAGCAGACGCAGGCGCGCGAAGTGGCTGTCCTGGCCCAGTTGCTCCGGGGTGGCGGTCAGCAGCAGCACGCCGGGAATCACCTCGGCCAGCTGTTCGACCAGGCGATATTCCTCGCTGGCGTGCTCGGGATGCCAGACCAGGTGGTGGGCCTCGTCGACCACCAGCAGGTCCCAGCCGGCACCAAACAGCGCGTCCTGGGCCTTCTCGTCCTCGCACAGCCACTCCAGGGCGACCAGCGCCAGCTGGCAGTCTTCGAAGGGGTTGCTGGCGTCGCTTTCGATAAAGCGTTCGGCGTCGAACAGCGCCACGTCCAGGTTGAAGCGTCGGCGCATTTCCACCAGCCACTGGTGCTGGAGGTTTTCCGGCACCAGGATCAGCACCCGGTTGGCGCGCCCGGACAGCAGCTGGCGGTGGATCACCAGGCCGGCTTCGATGGTCTTGCCCAGGCCCACTTCGTCGGCCAGCAATACCCGCGGGGCGATGCGGTCGGCGACTTCACGGGCGATATGCAGCTGGTGGGCAATAGGTTGCGCGCGCACGCCGCCCAGGCCCCAGAGCGAGGATTGCAGCTGCTTGCTGGTGAACTCCAGGGTGCGATAGCGCAGGGCGAACCAGGGCAGCGGGTCGATCTGCCCGGCGAACAGACGGTCGCTGGCCAGGCGGAACTGGATAAAGTTCGACAGCTGGGTTTCCGGCAGGGTGACGCTTTCGTGCTGGGCGTTGAGGCCGTGATAGACCAGCAGGCCGTCGACATCGTCGACTTCCTGCACGGTCAGCTTCCAGCCTTCGAAATGGGTGATCTCGTCGCCCGGGGAGAAGCGCACACGGGTCAGCGGTGCATTGCGCATGGCGTACTGGCGGGTTTCGCCGGTGGCCGGGTAGAGCACGGTAAGCATGCGGCCGTCCTGCATCAGAACGGTTCCCAACCCCAGCTCAGCTTCGCTGTCACTGATCCAGCGTTGTCCCGGTTCATACTGCGCCATGCTTGTCTCCCGCGTGAAAAAGCCGACTATGTTAACGCAGGGTCGGGCCCTGGCCCAAGGCGCATTAATCTGCAGTCGGCACTTTGTGTGGTTGGCTTTGTCGAAAGTGTAGCGAGGCGGCTCTCAAGTCGGTGTCCGTGTGGCCGACAGCCTGACCAAAGGAGGACAGATAAAATGCTACCGCCTATCCCCCACAGCCTGGCTCCGGTCACGGTGCAGCAGGACGTGATCAAGCCTCGCCCGGAAATTCCGCCAGTTACGCCAGCGGCCGAAAGTGCCAAGGAGAGTGGCGTGAGCCTGGATAAACGCCATCCGCAGGAAGCGGAGATGCTGCTGCGCGAAGAACAGCGTCGCCGTCAGCGCCGTGGTTACACGCCCGCGGAGCTGGCCGAAGGCGAAGTCGATGCGGCCGACGAGGCGGTGCTGGACGACATGCCGCGTCAGGGTTTGTGGGTGGATGTGGAAGTCTGAAACCGCCAGGCGACCTAAACCCTGGCAGAACCGAGTGCACAGGGCTGGCGTCTCGTACAGACTCAGCTTGTCTCCTTAATTGACGTGCCCGCGATGCTATTTGATGACGCCCCCCTGCAGCTGCCCGACGCCGAACTGGACTTCCAGGCCAACTGGCTGGAGCCGGCGATGGCCGATCAGTGGTTGGCGCAGCTCGTCGCCGAAACGCCCTGGCAGCAGCCTCGGGTGCGGCTTTACGGGCGTGAGCATGTGGTGCCGCGTCTGGTTGCCTGGTATGGCGATGCCGAGGCGCGCTACCGTTATTCCGGCCTGAGCCACTCGCCCCTGGCTTGGACGCCCTTGCTGGCGCAGATTCGCGCCCGGCTGGTAGCGACACTGGGGCAGCCGCTCAATGGCGTATTGCTCAACTATTACCGCGACGGCCAGGACTCCATGGGCTGGCACAGTGACGATGAAGCGGAGCTGGGGCGCAATCCGCTGATCGCCTCGCTCAACCTGGGCGGCAGCCGGCGTTTCGATTTCAGGCGCAAGGGGCAGAGCCGTATCGAACACTCGCTGCTGCTCAATCATGGTTCGCTGCTGGTCATGCGCGGGCCGACCCAGCATTATTGGCAGCACCAAGTGGCGAAGACGCGCAGCCCCTGTACGCCACGCCTGAATCTGACCTTTCGCATGATCCGAGTCCCATGAGCCACGACGACAAGCTGATCGATTTCACCGCCGAGCGCGACAAGCGCATCCACGACCTGCGCGACAAGAAACTCAATGAGTTGCGCGAGGCCTTCGAGCAGGCCTTGCCTTTGCCCAAAGGCAAGAAAAAGCCCAAGAGCAAACCGAAAAAGTCCTGATTGCCGCTGTTGCGGGGGCGATCCATTGATCTGGATCAGTTAACCCGCGTCTCGCCGCCTGGCCCCTGTGCCGTCTTGATCTGGATCAATAGCCGCCTGCCGCCGCCTGTTAACGTGAAGCCATTCCCACACAGGCTTCACGCAGGAGGCACCCCATGTTTGTCGATGTCGTAGTTCTCGCAGGAATCGGCACGGTCGGTTTGATGGTCGCCTTCTTCGCCGGTGTTGGCTATTTCATCTGGAAGGATTCGCACAAGCGCAAGCAGAGCTGAATCCCCGGAATCAGAGCACGCAAGGCAATTTGGGCGACTTCGGTCGCCTTTTTTTATGGCCGCCATCCATGGCGGCCACCCTTCGGGCCGTCGCTACGCGACGTTAAAAATTGCTCCAGGCAATTTTTTATGGCCTGCCTGTCACAAGGTCCACCCCGAGGGCCGTCGCTACGCAACGTTAAAGATTGTTCCAGACAATTTTTTATGGCCTGCCGTCATAGAGGCGCGCCCTGCGTGCCATCGCTGCGCGACGTTAAAAATGATTCCCTATCATTTTTTATTCTGGCGCTTTTACCCGCTGCGGGTTTGGCTGCTGGCGGTCTCGGGCCTTAGGCCGCGTGGGCGTCTTCCGGGCTGCGGGGTGAGTGGATACCCAGATAGTGGGTGAGCCGGGTCTGCTGCGCCGGGGTCATAAACAGGCCGAGCTTGCTGCGCCGCCAGAGAATGTCTTCGGCCTGCATGGCCCACTCCTGCTGGCACAGGTAATCCACTTCGCGGGCATAGAGGCCGCTGCCCAGGTGCTCGCCCAGGTCCTCGAGATTGACAACCCCCTTGAGCATGATCCAGCTGCGGCTGCCATAACTGCTGGCCCAGCGGCGGGCCAGTGTGGTGGGTAGCCAGCCAAAGCGCCCGCACAGGGCCTCGACCAGGGCGCTCTGGCTTTCCAGCTGCTCCGCGCCGGGCAGCGGGCTGCTGGCGGTCCAGCTCGGGCCCATTTTCGGGAAGTACCCAGCTAGTTGTGCCAGTGCGGATTCGGCCAGTTTGCGGTAGGTGGTCAGCTTGCCTCCGAACACCGACAGCAGCGGTGCCTCGCCGGGATGGCCGGACAGGGCCAGGGTGTAGTCGCGGGTGACCGCTGAGGGATCGTCCGACTCGTCGTCGCACAATGGCCGCACACCGGCATAGGTGTGGACGATATCGCTGCGGCTCAGCGGCTTCTTGAAATGGGCATTGACCACCTGCAGCAGGTAATCGATCTCGGTGTCGGTAATCGCCACCTTGGCCGGGTCGCCCTGGTATTCGCGGTCGGTGGTGCCGATCAGGGTAAAGCGCTCCTGATAGGGGATGGCGAAGACGATACGGCGGTCTTCGTTCTGCAGGATATAGGCCTGTTCGCCATCGAACAGGCGGGGTACCACGATATGGCTGCCCTGGATCAGGCGGATGCCGTAGGGCGAGTCCTGCTTCAGGTCGTCGCGGATAAAGCGCGCCACCCAGGGGCCGGCGGCGTTGACCAGGGCTCGGGCGCGGATCGAGAACAGGCTGCCGTCGGCGCGCTCCAGATGGATATGCCACAGCCCCTTGCTGCGCCGGGCGCTGACGCAGCGGGTACGGCTGTGCACATGGGCACCCTGTTCGCGGGCGGCCATGGCGTTAAGCACCACCAGGCGTGCGTCGTCGACCCAGCAGTCGGAGTATTCGAAACCGCGGCTGATCTCGGTCTTGAGCGGGCTGCCGGCACCGAAGCGCAGGCCGCGCGAGCCGGCCAGCTTCTCGCGCTTGCCGAGATGGTCGTAGAGGAACAGGCCGGCGCGAATCATCCAGGCCGGACGCAGGTGTGGGCGGTGCGGCAGGATAAAACGCATCGGCTTGACGATATGCGGGGCTTTGGCCAGCAGCACTTCACGCTCGGCCAGGGCCTCGCGCACCAGACGGAACTCATAGTGTTCCAGGTAGCGCAGGCCGCCATGAATCAGTTTGCTGCTGGCCGAGGAGGTGTGCTGGGCCAGATCGTCCTTTTCGCAAAGGAACACCGACAGGCCACGCCCGGCTGCATCGGCGGCGATGCCCACGCCGTTGATGCCGCCACCGATCACGGCGAGGTCATAGATTTCCGCGAGCGGGGTAGTGAGGGCGTGGCGAATGGTCATGGCAGCACCGAAAGGTCGGAATTGAACTTTTAAATGTTCACTTTCGAAAATATGCTAGTTGAATAGACGCGACTTCGCCACCCCGATCCTGCGCTTTCGCGCTCAGTGGTCAATTTTTTTTGTAAATAAAAGACGGGTTCAGACCAGGTCGAGCTGCACCTTGTGCTCGCTGAGCAGGCGGCCGATGGCGCTGGAGGGGGCGGCATCGGTGAAAACGCGGTCGACCAGGGTGATGGAGCCCAGGCGGACCACGGCATTGCGGCCGAACTTGCTGGAGTCGGCGGCCAGGAACACCTGGCGCGCGTTGTCGATAATGGCCTGGGAAACCCGCACTTCCTGGTAGTCGAAGTCGAGCAGGCTACCGTCCTCGTCGATGCCGCTGATGCCGACCAGGGCGAAGTCGACCTTGAACTGGCGGATGAAATCCACCGCCGCCTGACCCACCACGCCGCCATCGCTGCGCACCGTGCCGCCGGCCACCAGCACTTCGAAGTCGGCCTTGGCGCTGAGCTGGGCGGCCACATGCAGGTTGTTGGTGATGATCTTCAGNCCCTTGTGGCCGAGCAGTTCGCGNGCGATGGCCTCGGTGGTGGTGCCGATATTGATAAACAGCGAGGCGTGGTTGGGGATGTGCGCCGCAATGGCGGCGGCGATGCGCTGCTTTTCTTCGCGCATTTGCCCGGCGCGCATGCTGTAGGCGGTGTTCTGGGTGCTGGAACTTTCACTCGCCGCGCCGCCATGGGTGCGGCGCAGCANACCCTGCTTGGCCAGCTGGTTGATATCGCGGCGGATGGTCTGNGGGGTAACGCCGAATGCCTGGGCCAGCTCGTCGATGCTGACGTAGCCGCGTTCGCGGGCAAGTTCGAGAATGTCCTGTTGGCGAGGTGGCAGGGTCATGGGCGGGTCCTTGAAAGTGCGCGACATTATAGGCTGTCGTCGCGTCAGTTTTCGGCTAAGGTACGCGAACTTTGTCAGATTATTTTCACATTCGAACATGACTCCTGCCATCGATCTGTTAAAAAAGGCCAAGGCTGTGCATCGGGTGCACAGTTATCAGCATGATCCCAAAGCGGCTTCCTATGGCCTGGAGGCGGCGGAAAAGCTCAAGCTTGAGCCTGCCCAGGTGTTCAAGACGCTGCTGGCGGCCAGCGAGAAGGGCGAGCTGCTGGTGGCGGTGGTGCCGGTGGCCGGCACGCTCGACCTGAAAGCCCTGGCCCAGGTGGCGGGGGTGAAGAAAGCAGATATGGCCGACCCGGCAGCCGCCCAGCGTGCCACCGGTTATCTGCTCGGCGGCATCAGCCCGCTGGGGCAGAAGAAGCGCCTGCGCACCTTTATCGATGAGTCGGCGCAGCAGTTTCCCAGCATCTACGTCAGCGCCGGGCGGCGCGGACTGGAGGTCGAGTTGGCGGCCGAGCTACTGGCGCAGCTGACCCAGGCGGTTTTTGCGCCGATTGGCCGTGGTTAATTCTTAAGTTTTAAACCTATAACAACAAGGAACTCAGCATGTCCCACTACCTGCTTGCCATTGACCAGGGCACCACCAGCAGCCGTGCCATCGTTTTCAGCAGTGCCGGCAAGCGGGTGGCCAGTGCGCAGCAGGAGTTCAGGCAGTTCTTCCCTCAGGACGGCTGGGTCGAACACGATGGCGAGGAGCTCTGGCAGAGCACCCTGCAGGTCTGTCGCCAGGCCCTCGAACAGGGTGGCCTGCAGGCCACGGATATCACCGCCATCGGCATTACCAACCAGCGCGAAACCACCCTGGTGTGGGACGCCGTGAGCGGTGCGCCAATCCACCCGGCCATCGTCTGGCAGGACCGCCGCACTGCCGATTACTGCAGCGGGCTGAAGGCCGCCGGCCATGAGCCAATGGTGGCGAGCAAGACCGGCCTGCTGATCGATCCCTACTTTTCCGCGACCAAGCTGCGCTGGATTCTCGACGCGGTGCCGGGTGCCCGTGAGCGCGCCGAACGCGGCGAGTTGCGCTTCGGCACCGTGGACAGCTTTCTGCTGTGGCGGCTGACCGGCGGCAAGTCGCACAAGACCGATGCGACCAATGCCTCGCGCACCTCGCTGTTCAATATCCACACCCAGCAATGGGACGCCGAGCTGCTCGAACTGTTCGAGATTCCCGCCAGCCTGCTGCCCGAAGTGCTCGACTGCGCCGCCGAGTTTGGCACCACCGAGGCCGAGCTGCTCGGTGCGGCCATTCCGGTGCTGGGCATGGCCGGCGACCAGCAGGCGGCGCTGATCGGNCAGGCCTGCTTCGAGGCCGGCATGGTCAAGAGCACCTACGGNACCGGCTGTTTTATGATCCAGAACACCGGCACCACCCCGGTGGTTTCGAAAAACCGTCTGCTGACCACGGTGGGCTATCGCCTTGGCGGTCAGGTCACCTATGCGGTAGAGGGCAGCATCTTCGTTGCCGGCGCGGCGGTGCAGTGGCTGCGCGACGGCATCAAGCTGATCAGCCATGCCCGCGACAGCGAGGCCCTGGCCGAGGCGACCGGCGATGCCTGCGGGGTGTATCTAGTACCGGCATTTACCGGGCTGGGCGCGCCGTACTGGGACCCCAAGGCGCGCGGCGCGATCTTCGGCCTGACCCGCGACACCGGGATCAAGGAGATCGTCACCGCCGGCCTGCAGTCGGTGTGCTACCAGACCCGCGACCTGCTCGAGGCCATGCGCCAGGACGGCGCGGCCGAGCCCAGCGCGCTGCGGGTGGATGGCGGCATGGTGGAAAACAACTGGGTGATGCAGTTTCTCGCCGATATCCTCGGCGTGCCGGTCGAGCGCCCCGAGGTCACCGAAACCACTGCACTCGGCGTGGCCTATCTGGCCGGACTGCAAGCCGGCTTGTATCAGGACCTGGAGAGCATCGCCAGCCATTGGCACCGCCAGCAGCGCTTCGACCCGCGCATGACCGTCAGCCATCGTAGCAAGCTGTATGACGGCTGGCTGGATGCGGTCAAGCGGGTGCGCAGCGAGGGCTGAGGCTAGCGCGCCGTTGCAGGAGCCAGGGGGACGCCTAGTCCTTGCTGCGGTTCGGCGCTCCGACGATGCTTTTGAGCTGCAAGGATCGCCAGCAAGCTGGCTCCTACCGGCGCTGTACGCCTCAGGAACCCGCCAGCATCACCCCTTCATACTGATTGGTCAGTTCGTTCATCTGCCACAGCAGGGTTTCGGTGGTGGTGGCGATCACCGTGGGCACGTAGCGCGAGTCGCCGGCCAGGTTGAAACCGGCACGGGTAAAACGCCATTGCGCTTCGGCCTGGGTCAGGCCTTTGCTGATCTGCGCGGTATTCTGGCTGGCCTGCTGCAGCTCGTGCAGCGCCATTTCGAATTCACCCACGGCCTGCTCGAAGCTCTGCTGCAGGCCCTCGATCGGCAAGTGCCAGCTTATGGCCAGGTACAGCTTGGCGATGCGCTGGCTGAGCATGCGCTGGCGGCCGCTGCGGTTGACCAGTACTGCGCTGCGGCCGCCGCTGTGGCGTTCGAGCAGTTGCACCACTTGCTCGCTCTGCGCCAGTAACTGATCGCTGAGTTCCAGGACCAGCAGCGCCTGCTGTTTATCGGGGCGCGACAGCGCCAGTTCACGGTAACGCTGCCAGGTTGTGCCGGCCTCTTGCAGGGCGTTGCGGATTTCTGGCGTGGGGGCGTATTCGCTCAGAGCCAGGTAGTTGCTCTCGAATTTGGCGATGCTCTGGTCGAGCTGCTGTTCGGCCAGATCGGGACGGATCTCGGCACCCAGCATCAGGTAGCTCTTGGCGATGCGCTGGCTGAGCATGCGCTGCATGCCCGACAGGTTCATCGCCTCGGCCGCGTTGATGGTGGCCCAGGCCGTTGGGCTGAGCAGGCTGCAGAGCAGGACCAGGGGGATGATAAGACGACGGCTCATAGAACTCTCCACAAGCGCGCGGCGTTGGCACCGCGCGCCTATCAGTAGATGGCCCCGTTGCGGGGCCGGGGCTATCAGTAGCTGTATTGCAGCTGTACCCAGAGCTTGTCGGTGTCGACGGAGAAGTCGTCGGCATCGTAGCTGGCGTACTTGACTAGGCCGACCAGGCCTTTCACGCCCGGGATCGGGTGGGCATAGGCGACATCGATTTCTTCGCCGTACTGGCTGCTGCCGCGCTCGGCGCGGAAGTCGTGGTACCAGGCCTGCACGTTGCCGCCCAGCAGCGGGGCGGTCAGGCCGACATAGGCATCCTCGACCCCGGCGGCGGGTGTCAGCAGGAAGATATCGGCCCAGCCCTGGAAGGCGTGCTTGGTCGCCAGCGGGGTCTGGAAGGCACGGTTGCCCGGGCCTTCGTCGCCGCCCAGCACCTCGTAGCCGCCCTTGAACGTCACGCCCTTGAAGTTGTAACCCAGCTCGGCCAGGTAGTAATCGCTGTCCAGATCCAGCGAGTTGTCGGCGTATTCGCTCTGCTGGGCATATTCCAGAGCGTAGCTGACACCGGCGACGGCACCATTGAGGCGCAGGCCGGTGGTCTTGCTCGACTGATTGCCGGCGGCCAGGTTGTCCAGGCCCAGGCGGTACTGGTAGGCGGTGGCGGTCAGCTCCGGCATCACGATGTACTGCGCGTTGAGCAGGTGGCTGTGGCCTTCGATATTGGCTGGGTTGGCGGCGGTATCGAAGCGATTGTCGCCGGGGCCGAAGATGCTGTTGATATTGTCGATATAGGCGTAGCTCAGGGTCAGGCCGTCCAGGGGCTTGAGCTGGCCGAGCACGCCGTCATAGGTCTGCTCGTTCTGCCGCCAGGCCACACCGCCGACGAAGCGCTGGTTGTCCAGGTTGATGCGCTGGCGACCGAGTACCGCGCTGCCGTATTTGTGGTCATAGCGCAGCAGGGCCTGGTTGACCTCGCTGCCGTCCGGGTCGGCGACCACCGAGTAATCGCTCTGGCCATTGCGCGTGCTGTTGTAGCTGGCGTCGCCGATGCGGCTGACATTATCGGCCTCGATCAGCGCCGAGAGGCCGTACCACTTGCCGCTCTGGAAGCCGACGCGGGTGCGCAGGGTCTGGGCGTTGGCATTGTTCAGGGCGTTGTCCTGGTCGACGTGTTCATAGCGGTAGCGGGCATCGAGGATCGGCTTGCCCTGGGTGAACAGGTTGCTGAATGCCTCATCGGCGCGAGCGGCGTGGCTGAGGGTGCTGCTGGCTACGGCCAGCGACAGCAGGGTCAGTTTCATCATGCGCATAGCGGTCTTCCTAAAGTGAGCTAAAAAACGCAAAAAAAAACGCCACAGCGCCCACATCTCCATCAGGGAGGGGGTGCTATGACGTCGTTGTCGGATGTGTGGCAGACACGCCGTTGTGCTGACCGGGGTTGGTCTTAGCAGGTGGCGTGCCAATGTTCACAAGTGGCTGATTTAACAGAGATTACCGCTTTTTTAAGAGCTTTTTTCGATGAATTCGTGCACCCGTCATGCGCGCTGCGCATTGAGACGGTGCAGCTGTACCGGCGTAATTGCGCCTGCCTGTAAGGGGCGAGGAGGGCTGGGGCTGCGGCATGCTGGTGGCAACAACGAATAGGGAGTTTCATTCATGCAGCTCGATTTTCATCAGGTCGACGCCTTTGCCGACCGCCCCTTCGCCGGTAACCCGGCCATGGTCTATCGCCTGGACAGTTGGCTTGACGAGGCCTTGATGCAGCAGATTGCCGCCGAGCACAACCTGGCGGAAACCGCCTTTGTGGTGAAGGAGGGCGCTGCCTGGCATATCCGCTGGTTTACCCCGACTGCGGAGGTGCCGCTGTGCGGGCACGCGACCCTGGCCAGCGCTTATGTGCTGTTTGAGCAGTACGGCGAGACGGGCGCGTGCATCGAATTCCGCTGCCTGTCCGGCGCACTGCGGGTCAGCCGTGAGGGTGATCGGCTGGTGCTGGATTTCCCCGTGCGCAAGGCTGCGCCCTGGGAGGGGCGCGAGCAGGTCGAGCAGGCGCTGGGCACACAGGTGCAGGCGGTGCTGGCATTGCCCGGCAGCCAGGGGGTTCAGGAATTAATGGCAATACTGCCCACGGAGGCGGCGGTACGAGCCTGTAAGCCGGATCTCGCCGCTGTGGCCCGGTTGCCCGGGCTGGGGCTGCTGATCAGCGCGGCGGGCGAGCGCCATGATTTCGTCTCGCGCTACTTCGCCCCTGGCATAGGCATCGATGAAGACCCGGTCACCGGTTCGACCCATTGCATGCTGGTGCCTTACTGGGCTGAGCGCCTGGGCAAGCACAAACTCAGTGCCTACCAGTGTTCGGCCCGGGGCGGCGAGCTGCACTGCCGACTGGAGGGGGAGCGGGTAAAGATCGCCGGCCAGGCGGTATTGGTGGCCAGCGGCCGGTTGTGCCTGAGCGAGGATTCGTAGGGGGGGCATTCGCCGCAGGCAATGCACCCTTGATCGGCGATGCACTGCCCGCGCTTGGGCTCAGCTATCGCTGCTATAGCGGCGCACGCCGGATTCGCCGAGGCTTATCTGGGCGGCGATGCTGCCTGGGGCGGGGAACACCACCAGATGGTCGGCGGCCACGCGGATGCCGACTTCCTCGCCGGGCATATGGTCGGCGTGGCTGGGGAAAATCGACTCCAGCTGGCTACCGGTGGACAGCTGCAGGCGGTAGAGGGTCGCCGCGCCGAGAAAGGTCTTGCCGACGATCAGGGCTTTCTGCGCGCTGTCCGGGTCGTAGACGATATCATCCGGACGCAGCAAGACATCCACGGCGCTGCCGCTAGGCCAGGTGTAGGCGCGGTTGCCGCGAATCAGGCCCAGTTCGGTCTGCACCGCATCCGGGCTGAGCAGCTGGCCGCGAATAAAATAGCCCTGGCCGATAAAGCTGGCGACAAAGGGCGTCAACGGCTCGTGGTACAGATTGAACGGGGTGTCCCACTGCTGCAGTTTGCCCTCATGAAAGACCCCGACATGGTCGCTGACGGCAAAGGCTTCTTCCTGATCATGGGTGACCAGGATGGCGCTGGTGCCGCGGGCCTTGAGGATATCGCGAACCTCATGGCTCAGGCGGCGGCGCAGTTCGCCGTCGAGGTTGGAGAAGGGCTCGTCGAGCAGCAGCAATTGCGGCTCAGGGGCCAGAGCGCGGGCCAGGGCCACGCGCTGCTGCTGACCGCCGGACAGCTCGTGGGGGTAGCGTTTGCCCAGGTGGCCGAGCTTGACCAGCTCCAGCAGCTCGGCGGTGATGCGTTTGCAGTCGGGCTGTTTGCGGATGCCGAAGGCAACGTTCTCCGCCACGCTCAGGTGCGGGAACAGGGCGTAATCCTGAAAGACCATGCCGATCCGGCGCTTTTCCGGGGCCAGGGTAAAACCGGCCTTGGAAATGACCCGGTCGGCCAGCTGGATCTCGCCCTCCAGCACCGGCTCAAAACCGGCGATGGCGCGCAGGGTGGTGGTCTTGCCGCAGCCCGAGGGNCCGAGCAGGCAACCGATATCGCCGGCATTGAGGTGCAGATTGAGGTCGTGCACCACCTTGTGTTCGTGAAANCCGCAGCTCAGGTTGCGCAGGTTCAGCAGCAGGGGNTGGCTCATGCGTGGTGGTACGCCGGCTCGACNAGGAACTCGAGCAGGGCCTTCTGCACATGCAGACGGTTTTCCGCCTGATCCCAGGCCGCCGAGCGCGGATCGTCGAGCAGATCCTCGCTGATTTCTTCGCCGCGGTGGGCCGGCAGGCAATGCAGGAACAGCACGTCTTCTGCGGCGGCATCGAGCAGGGCGCGATTGACCTGGTAGGGCTGGAACAGCTTGAGGCGTGCGGCGGCTTCGTCTTCCTGGCCCATGGAGGCCCATACATCGGTGCTCACCAGATGGGCACCGGCTACTGCGGCGCGCGGGTCGCGCAGAACCTGTACACGCTCGCCGGCCTGGGCCAGCAGGGTGGCGCTGGGCTCATAGCCCTCGGGACAGGCCACGCGCAGCTGGAAGTCGAACTGCATGGCCGCTTCTATATAGGAGTTGCACATGTTGTTGCCGTCGCCGACCCAGGCCGCGGTCTTGCCCTTGATACTGCCGCGATGCTCTTGGTAGGTCTGCATATCGGCCAGCAGCTGGCAGGGATGCAGGTCGTCGGACAGGCCGTTGATCACCGGCACCCGCGAGTGGGCGGCGAATTCGGTCAGGTTGCTGTGGGCGAAGGTGCGGATCATCACCGCGTCGAGCATGCGCGACATGACGATGGCCGCATCACCGATCGGCTCGCCACGGCCCAGCTGGGTGTCGCGCGGCGAAAGGAAGATGGCCTGGCCGCCGAGCTGGATCATCCCGGCTTCGAACGACAGGCGGGTACGGGTCGAGGCTTTTTCGAAGATCATGCCCAGCACGCGGTTCTTCAGTGGCTCGAACAGCACGCCGCGATTGCGCAAGTCCTTGAGCTCCATACCGCGTCGGATCAGGCCCACCAGTTCATCCGGTGTGCAATCCATCAGCGAGAGAAAGTGTCTTGCGCTCATCGTTAACTACCTTTTGACAGCAGGGGCGCAGGTTCAAGGGGCCGGGTGAATTAAGAAAAACGGCAGAACCTGCGGCTTGGAGGCCGCACCATGCGACGAAACGGGGAAGGCGCGATCTTATAAGGAAATGACGAGCAGGCGCAAACTGCCCGCTCGGTCACGCTGGTTGGACGGGTTGTAAGCCTTTTCCTATTTTTCTGTCAGAGATGTCATAAAACTGACATCTGTTGTTGAACCCCTCTGGGCTGGCACTTAGGATGCCCGCGCCTTTTCGAGGCAATGCATTGCCCCGCAACGGGGTACCCATGGAATGTTGTGAAACGGAGTTTCAAATGAAGCATCTTGCATCTATCGCCGCTATTTCTGCCTTCGCTCTGCTGACTGGCTGTGCCAGCCAGAACATCAGTCAACCTGCTGTACCGCTCAACGGTACCGTAGGCACTGATCTGAAGGCCGACGTGAAAGTGGGCGAGACCATCTCCGGTGAGTCGTCGGTGAACATTCTGTTCAATGTGTTCAAGCTGGGTGGTGATACCCAGTTCGCCGATGGCGTGACCTATGGTGGTGGCGAGGGTGGTTTTGCTCTGGGTCTTGACCCGGTGGCTTCCGCCAAATCCGCAGCTGCTTACAAGGCAGTCAAGGCCTCGGGTGCCGACGTGATCGTCGCCCCGCGTTACGAAGTGAATGTGCAGGACTACTTCGTATACAAAACCGTGAGCGTAAAAGTGACCGGTAACAAAGGCACTGTCACCGCCATCCGCTAAGCCGTTGCAGGCGATCTGGGGTACCCAGATCGCCTTGGCACTGTGGATTACGCGCTGCATTGAATCGGCAGGCATGATGCCTGCCGATTCATAAGACGAACCCTACTAGTAGACTTCCCCTCCAGCCGCCATAG